>Ga0209942_1000042_pt1 | contig 80770 bp, 100 predicted proteins | sample SalPonR1_A_D2_MG_FD_185695 | JGI IMG/M metagenome (GOLD analysis project Ga0209942, IMG submission 185695) | Salt pond soil microbial communities from South San Francisco under conditions of wetland restoration - Salt Pond MetaG R1_A_D2_MG... ...
CTCAGTAATACAGCTAGCACAAATCATTGAAGATCCATCAACACAACAGATTGATTGGATTGCTGCATCCAGCGATAGCACTCTATTGGTTAGTAGTCTATCACGTGCTACAGGTTATGATGATTTGGTCATGCAGGTCAATTTTGACAACAATAGTAGCGAGTATCACCAAGAATTTGCGTTGCTCGCTGAAGGCGATCCAGCAACCGTAATTCCTGAATGGTTGCATATCAGCCTGCGTGATAGTTTGGCTGGATTCACACAGGACACAGAAATATCTGAATTCTCACCTTGGGATTCAAGCTTTAGTTATGTGCGAGGTCAAGTTGTGCAAAGCACACTTGGAGATTTCTTCCGCTGCACAAATCCATCTACCAATAATGATCCAGACACAGATGAAAATAACGAGTATTGGGAGAAACTGGAAGCAAGAACAATCGAACCTGATGGTGAATTTAACGGCGTAAGTCAGGTTGAATTGAATGTTCCCAATAACATTCCAGATCTTGATTTGCATCCGTATGTTCGTTATGGATTGGAAACACGCCCACATCAAATTTGGTTCCGTGATATCGACTACGCTCGTGAAGTATTGATTGACAAGATTAATGATCAGTTAAGTGAAGTAAATCTTTCTGACAGTGACTTGCCTTGGCGCGATGAATTTGAGCGTAGCTTTACAGTTGGCGGCCAGACATATAACATCAAGGATTATTGGCAATTTGCTGATTGGTCAATTGATGGAACAATTATTGAAAAGGGTGACGGAGATTATTTTGTAGAACTAGATCTTGATTTGCCAACGATTAGCAATCCTCAAGAAGGCGAAATAGCTCAGGTTACACGAAGTTTTGATGTAGATAGACGTCAACGTCGTGAAGTATTCCGTTACACAAATGGCGAATGGCAATTGATTTTCAAGGAAAGAGGAACGATACAATTCAATGATTTGCTTTGGAATTCAGATATTTCCAATTTCGGTTGGGATGTGGCATCATGGGATGTAATTGGATGGGACAAAAATTCAAGTGCAGTTGCAGTTGAGATTTTTGAAAGCTTTTTCCGTAAAATCTGGATTGGTGAGTATCGACGATATTATACTGATCTCTGGTTCCACATGGCCAAGCACGTATTGCGTGAACAGGAAGAAGTTGATTGGCTCTTTAAGACAAGTTATTTCGATCTAATCATGGAGGATAACCTAGAAAAGCGTTATAACAAGTTCTTTGATCAAAATACAGATGACTTCTTTGACTTTGTCAACACAGTCAAGCCATTCCGCAGCAAAATACTTGATGGAATTGTGCGTGAAACTGTGAGTGAAGAGCTAGAATTGACAACCGAAAACACAGTTGAAATCCGTGTCCAAACTAACCCTCTAGATGATACAGTGGATGAAACAGATACTCGTGCATTCCGTTTGTCAGTTAACCGTAATGAACTAAACTACTCAAGTCAAATTATCAACAGCAATAAAGTATTGCTTGGTCTTGATATTGGCCCAGATGATACTGTCATTCCATACCTCAATACCAGCAATACGACATTGTCAGCTGGACCTGGTGTAATTTGGATCAATGGAGAAAGAATAACTTACCAGTCAATTGTTACTAATGATGATCTAGGCGGAATTGGTTCAGGTTTTACCAGTGGATTTGATCTGGGATTCAGTGGTGTAACATTGCTCACCGGCGTTGAACGTGGCACTCAAGGCACATTTGCTAGAGGACATAGCTTTGCTGATATCATTGAGGATGCAACTGGTCTTGAGCTCACTGAAAATACCACACTGAGTGATTACACATTCACATTGACTCCGGCTTGGAACACCCTTGGTGAGGGACTTCTTAGTGGTTCCAACCTTGATACTAATGGTGTAACAATTCAAGGAAATAATTTTGGAACAATTGATGCATATGGCGATATTTGGTTGGCACAGTTGTTGGCGTTGCAGAACACAGCAAATGCAATTCAAGAGTTTCAAGACGAACTTCAGGAGTTCATACATGTTTATTGGGCACAGATCTTGCAGATTGCTAATGGAAGCAGCACATTGATTACGGCTGATAGCACTGATGTAACCGCAGATGGCAGTGTGTCATGAACCATAAATATAGTAAACCCATAGGAAACAGGCATGGCAGTAAATACCCTTAATGAATTGATAACACTCCTTAATGCAGCTGATACTGATGCATCTGCCTTGGCTGCTATTACAAATGATTCTGCTACTTCAACTGATAGCAGCACAACTCCAGGATATGTCGATACAAGACTTAATGACGATCCTGTCAAAAATGTCCGCAAAGTTATAGCTGATATTGAAAATGGTATTACAACCAATGTCCGTCCAGCAGTTCATGAGGAAGGCGTTGAAGTTCTAAATAATCCAGCAATTATCAATTTTGTTGGTGACAATATCACAGTAACAGATGGCGGAAGCAATACCGCATTGATTACAGTTTCTAGTGTTGGCGCAGTTGGAACACCAGTTGACAACCAAGTTGGTGTGTGGACTGGTGACGACACATTAGAAGGCACATCAGAGCTTACCTTTAATGGATCAACGCTAACGATTACCAATGACTCTGGACCTGCATTGAGTATTGTAGATTCAAATGACTCAGTAACATTCCTACAACAAATTGTCAACCCTGGAACACCAGCAGTTCAAATCGGAACCACAACAGCACACAACTTAGAATTTCGTGTTGATGGATCAACACACATGACTCTAGACACCTCTGGAGATCTAAACGTTACAGGTAATATCACTGTGGGTGGTACAGTTGAAGGTGTAGATATTGCTAATGCTGTAACCAAAGTAGCAACACCAGCAGATAATCAAATTGGTGTTTGGACTGGAGATGGAACCTTGGAAGGGGACGCTAACCTAACATGGGATGGAACCGCTCTAGATATTACTGGTGATATAACAGTTAGTGGAACAGTTGATGGTGTAGATATTGCTAATGCTGTAACCAAAGTAGGCACGCCTGCGGATAACCAAATCGGTGTATGGACTGGTGATGGCACTATCGAAGGAGATGCCAACCTAACATGGGATGGTGCACTTCTAGTCATTGGCGGTACAGATGCATTGCAGGTTCCTGACGGCACCACAGCGGAACGTCCAGGGTCGCCCGCCGCTGGTATGATTCGTTATAACACAGACAACGGAAACTTTGAAGGCTACTCGACCACATGGGAGCCACTTGTATCGCCTACCCAAGCAGTCAACACACAAGCAGGAGCCAGTTATAGCCCAACATTAGATGATAATGGTGCTCTTATTGTAATGACAAGTGCATCGGCCAATGACGTGTTTATTGGTAGATCCACAGTGATTTCAGATACAATTACTGGAATTACCAATGCAGCAAGTGCAGTCGTAACAACCACAGGCGATAACTCCGTTGAGGTCGATGTCGGAGACGAAGTTACAATAACCAACGTCGTTGGAATGACAGAATTGAATGGAAATACATATGAAATTACAGCCATTAGTGGTAATGATGTTACTATTAATGTAGACTCATCTGGTTTTGGAACATATTCAAGTGGTGGAGATGCCGATTTCTTGCCAGAAATTGCGTATCCGATTGGATATAAAATTGATATTATTCAAGCAAGTATCGGAACAACTTCAATCCAAATGGATCCAGGTGTTGGATTGAGAGGGATGGCCTCAACACCATCAGGAACTAGCAGAGATGTCGGCGCTATTGGTGAAGTTGTAACCATAATTCAATATGATGAAGACAGCTGGGGCGTTCAAGGAGACACAGTTTAATGGCACAAGTTGATAGAACAACATTTTTATCTAATACATCCACACTCTATCCTGACAACACAACGGGATTGATTTCTCCTCAGGACTTGCGAGCTCAGATGGATAATATTGCTGATTCAACGCCATTCATGGCAACAGGCCAGAATTCAGCACCCAGTGTCAACGATGACTCGACTGGCACCGCAGGTAATGGAGCATTTGATCCAGGCGATATATGGATAGATGAAACAAACGACGCAGCATATATCTGTGCTGATAATACTGATACTGCCGCTGTTTGGCTTGCTCTATCGGATCCATCAGTTGTTACTAAAACTGGAACACCAAGTGGTGGTGAGATTGCTCTTTGGGATTCAGATGGAGTTATTGAAGCAAGTTCTACGTTATCAGTTGATTCCAATCGATTTGTTTTTGAATCCGCTAATCCAGTTATCGACATTGTCGAGAGCGATGGTGCAGCTGATAATCAGCGTTGGTGGTTCTGGGGTTCGGGTGAAGATTTGCGTATTGCTCCAGTAACAGATTCAGGAAGTGCTAGCGGAAAATACATTGCTCTGAAAAGAACAGGAAGCGACTTTGACAGTTTAGATATCACACAGTCAACAGCTACAAGAACAAGCATTAGTCAAAATAGCATTGAATTCAGCATTGCTGATTCAACAATACAAACAACCGATACAACCAGCCTGTTGCTTGGAGTGGATGGAACATCACGCCTTCGCATTAATGCAGCAAACAACGATGTTGATATATTGGGTGTCGGAACCGGAAATCAGTCTTTCAATGTTGGCAACTCAGCCACTACAACAGGGGATACTGCCGTTCAGATTGGTGTTGGAAGAACTGATGACGGCAATGCATACATTGATTTAGCTGGTGATACAACATATACTGATTTCGGTCTGAGAATGATCCGTAACAGCGGTGAAAACGGAATCTCCCGTATAGCACACCGTGGCACAGGAAACTTTAGCTTCCAAAGCCAAGACGGTGGAGCCTTTGAATTTTCAGGCGGCGTATTTAATATCGCTCATTCAACTGCAACGCTATCACTAGCTGATACAGATGCTGTGAGTGGTGGCATTGCTAGTATTTCTGCTGGATTAACTGGTAATCTCATAATGCAAGCTGACCCTACTGATGTCGAGGCAGGCAGTTATATTTCATACGAAGTTGATAACCTTGAAGTAATGCGTGTTGTCAATGGCAATGTTGGTATCGGCGAAACCAGCCCACAAGTTAATCTACACATTAGTTCAACCTTCCCCAAGATTCGTTTTGATGACACAGATGTCAGCGGAGCGTCATATGTTGGCCCTGAAGGGTCAGTCATGCGTATTGAAGCAGATTCAACAAATGTTGATTCAAACAGTGCGGTTGGTGTATTTGTTGATGGTGGACAAATTGGACTATTCAACTCAACTGGTCTTGAAATAACCGGAGCACTTTTTGGTGCAACCCAAACACAGGCCGAGACAACAGGAACCTTCCGTCGTATTCGCACAACAGAAAGCGGATATAGTTATGAAATGAATAATGCTGGCGCTAATACAATTGAAATACTCGGTGATAAAGATTTTTCCATAACAGGCGCAACACAGGCCAATCCAGTGGTAATTACAGTATCAGATACTACTGAATTGGAAACAGGTGACACTGTTGATATTTCAAGTGTAGGCGGCATGACTGAATTGAACGGCAACACATACGCAATCACAGTTCTTGATGGAACAACATTCAGTCTTCAAGACTCAGGCACTGGTGCAGATATAGACGGAACCGGATTTACGGCATATACAAGTGGCGGCACAGCAACCCGTAACGCGCTTGTTTATCCAGACGGGTTTTATTGTGAAATTATACAAACTGGAGCCGGAACAACCACAGTTCAAGCAGGCACTTCTATTGGATTAAACGGCACTTCTGGTGGCGGCGGTGATGTTTCGACTCAATATGGTGTAGTTAGATTGAGAAAGACGTCTGGTGGAACAGATCAATGGGTTGCTGACGGAGATATTGGAGCAATTTCATAATGGCAAGACAAGCAATTGGGGTAGGAACAACCGCGAACGACGGAACAGGCGATCCACTTCGCGACGCGCTTATCAAAGTAAACAACATGACAACCGAACTCTATACTGCACTAGGGGACGGTAGTAGCATACAATTCAATACATATACAATTCGAAATTCTACAAATGCGGCCGCAGCCGCCGCGCTTGATAATGGAACAGTTGTCACTATAGATAGTCTTCTCTATCTAGTTGATAATACTGCAACAGGATCAGACAGTGCAACAAATGATTTAAGTGTTGATGGATTGTTACCATTTGGAGATATTTTTTACGAGCATTTTGGTGCGCGAGGAGATGGTGTTACAGATGATACTGCGGCAATGAACGCAGCAATTGATTATTATAGAAATTTGATCGATACAGGAACTGATAGAGATAATTCAGCAGTTTTAAGAGGGCGGTCAAACGCTATATATGTAATTAGTGGAACTGGTCTTAATATGACTGGTTTTGGTTCTGTTGGTGCCACTTTTGACTTTACAGGAACACGTATTAATGCAGCAACCAGTGGCGAAGCTGTTGTTGACATGTTAGATAGCCGCTGGTGTGTAGTTCGTAATCTTTACATCACAACCACTGGAACATGTAAAAGCGGCGTAATGATTGGACGCAAAGACTCAGGTTCTGCTGATCGCCATACCTTTGAAAACCTTCGTATATATGGAGATTTCAGTGTCGCATGTTTAACGAATTATCGTTCAGAACAAAATGTGTTTATTCAGGCTGAATTGATTAATAATGCAGCTATAGCAGACTCTCGTGCATTAATTGTTGACGGAAATGATACATCATACACATCAGACCACGTCTCTGTTGCTGGTGTTTCAGGAACAACAAATGAAAACCGTTTCCTTGGAGGAAGTTTTATTCACCGAGCAGATCTTCAAGGAGATGCTGTTTATATAACCGGCTGCCAAAAATTAGAAATGCACAAAAGCTTTGTTGCTGCTCGTCATACTGCCGCAATCGTTATTGATCTTGATGGATCAGCAAGCTGTGCTGCTCTTGATCTTGACGTCCATATTGAATCTTTTCTTGGTGGAGCGGGAATTGATTATTGCTTTGAATTCCGTGGCACAGGCAATGTAGTTTTGGATGGATTTAGATATCGTGATCATCGTCATCATGCTGATCTTGCTGTTTTCTATCGTAACGGACCATCTACTATTACTATCACAGATTTCCGTGTAGAGATTTTTGACGCGGTTGATACAGGTACCCCAATTTTTGACAGTGTGGCTGAATGGAAATTAGAAGGACAACTTTTATGCAGCGGAAATGCTGTCATTGATACAGATATCAAATTGGCCGGACATATGAGAGATGACACAACAGTGATTAATCGATTTGGTCCTCTTAGCCTGGTAGACACCATGGCATTTTCATCTGACGATGATGTCGCTCAGTTCTTTGCACCCACTGGTGCAAAAGGAATAACAATCAGTAACGCATTGAGACCACGAATTTCTTTTGGTGATGAATTAGATGCGAATCGTGCTTCTATCGATTACAATGTAGATGCTGATTTGTTGACAATTCAATGGGAAGACGGCACCCAAGCTATGGTTATCCGTGATTCTTACTTTGGCCCAAGCACAGGCACTGCTAACACACAGGACCTTGCCCGAGGCAGTTTTCGATTTAACGACGGATACTTTGCGGGCCGCCTTTACCATTCAGCAACTGGAAGTAACACTATTTCAATCAGCGGTGGAACCGGATCTCCAGAAAGCGTTGTCACGGCGGCACAAGGAAGTCTATATACCAGAACCGACGGAGGTGCGGGCACCACCCTCTACGTCAAGGAGAGCGGTACCGGGAACACCGGCTGGGTTGCAAAGTAAGGATAAAAATGACACAACAAACAAAAGTAGAATATGATTTCCAAACCACTAACCTATTTCCAACAAATGGAGTAGGAGCAATTAGTGCGAATGATGTGAGAACACATTTTCAAAATACATCAGATAGTTTTGCATTTCAATCAACAGGAAATACCTCTGCACCAAGTGCTAATGATGATGGTAACAATTCATCAGGTAATGGCTCGTTTTTTGTTGGTAATATTTGGATAGATGAAACAGCCAACATTGCCTACATATGTCTAGATAACTCCACTGGCGCAGCTATTTGGGGGACATTGTCTTCTTCAGGTGGATCTGTAAATGCTTCTGGAACGCCACTCAACAATCAATTGGCCGTCTGGACAGCAGCAGATACAATTGAGGGTGAAGCTAATGTTACTTGGGATGGAACCGCTCTAGATATTACTGGTGATATAACAGTTAGCGGAACGGTTGATGGACGAGACGTCGCTGCGGACGGCGCTCTTGCAGCAAGTGCTCTCCAAGATGTAATTGATGACACAACCCCGCAACTTGGCGGCGACCTTGATGTTAACTCTAACTCAATTGTTAGCACAAGCAATGGTGATATTACAATTGCACCCGACGGAACAGGTAATGTCATACTAGGCAACTATGAGTTTGATGTGGATCAGACTGTAGGTGCTGGCCAAGATAATTATGTGATGACATATAACAACGCTAATGGCTTAATAAGTCTTGAAGCAGCCGCAGGCGGCGGCGATGTTTCAAAAGTCGGCACACCAGTGGACAACGAAATTGGTGTATGGACTGGTGACGGCACCATTGAAGGTGACACAAACTTTACATGGGATGGTAGCACACTTGACATAACAGGTGCTGTGAGCGTATCAGGAAACGTTGTTTACAGTGTCGGACTTGGAACAGAATCTTCAAGCTTTACACTCGCACTAGCTGACGCAGGTACAATACGTGAAATAGACTCAACAGGCGGCGCAGTGACTATTACTATTCCAACCAATGCTAGCGTGGCATTCCCTGTGGGCACAATCATTAACTTTACCAACCTTGATGCTACCAGCACAATCAGCCTAACTGGTGATGTGGGTGTTACACTAAACGGTGTGAGCGCAGGTAGTGGTGATTTTTCCGGCGATGCTTATGAAGGAGTTACATTGTATAAACGAGCAACCGACGAATGGGTCGTACAAGGTGCAATAGGAGCAGTTGCATAATGAGTATTTTTCTGCATAGAGCAGGCTTGCTTAATATAAATGTTGGCGGTGGTGGCGGAGCCGCCACACGATCTGTCCTATTTACTGATAATTTTAACCGCGCTAACCAAACATTACAAACAAGTGCAGACTGGACAAAAAATACTGTTGATGATGATGCAAATATTTCTAGTAATGTATTAGAGGGAACCCCGGCTGGTTTTCCAGCAGATGAATACATTGCAACAGTTAACAGCATTAGTCCAAACAATGATCAATATGTTGAATTTGAAGTTGCTACAAGTGGAGGTTTCCTAGAATTCGGTGGAGTCGTTGCTCGGTTTACAGATACAGACAACTTTTATGGACTACGTGAAGAAGGGGGTGATCTTGTCTTGATTTTAAGAGTGACGGCCCTCGGCCAAGGTGCCCTATGGACTTACTCTAGTGATTCTGGCAGTGTTAGTCCAGGAGATGTTTGCTCTCTTGAAATTGTAGGAACCACATTGAAAGTTTTTGTCAACGGTGTAGAAGTTTATCAAAGAATAGATACAGATCACTCCAGTGGAGATGTTGGTGTGTGGTTTGAAGGACCAGTCCAAATTGATAATTTCGAGGCCGGAAATATGGTATAAATATACGAATAGAGGACAACACGATGACACAAGTTGACAAGACCACATTTAAATCATCCACTACATCGCTTTTCGCTGATAATACCACTGGCGAGATCGGTGCTGGTGACCTTCGTTTCCAGATGGATAACTTGGCTGACAGTGTTATATTTAAAAAAACAAACCAAACAACAAATCCAACAGTAAATGATGATGATAACAATACATCTGGTAATGGTGTATTTGAAATTGGCGATATTTGGGTCAACTCAACATTAGAAACAACTTGGATTTGTGTTGATAATTCAACTGGCGCGGCAAATTGGGATCCGCTCACATTTGATACATCAGGCTTTGCTAGTATTTTTGGCGCGCCTGCAGACAATCGAATCGCTGTGTGGCGCACAGCTACACAAATTGAATCATCATCAGATTTAACCTGGGATGGCAGCACCCTTGATGTTACTGGAGATATCACTGTTAGTGGTAATATAAATGGTAAAGATATCGTAGCTATTAGTGATACTGTTGACAGTCTGTCACCAAGTGCAATTGATGATATTGCTATTACTCAAACACCAGTGGGTGGCGGCGCCGCATCTGGTTGGGACGCAACAGGCCTCAACTTCAGTATTGGTGATGGTTTAGCTATTAGTCAAAATGGAACCACCACCAATATCCGAATTGACAATAACAACATTACAAATGATACATCTACAAGAACACTAGGACCCAATGATAACAATTCATTTGTTACTAACCGAGGCGCCACTGGCAGTGTTATTTGGACATTGCCTTTAACATCAGCATTGGAGAGTGTCGGCCCAAGATTGGTTACAACATTTATCAAAGTTGCAAATCAGTCCATGCAGATTATTGGTGCAGTGGGTGTTAGCATAAACGGACTGACTGAATCAGGCTCAAATGAAAGCTTGATTGAAATTTGTCCAAGCCAATACTTTAGTCACGCAACAGTTGTGTGGTCTGGAATTACAAATTCATATTATGTCTATTCAGGTTCAAATGTTGTGCGAAGCGGATCAGTTAGCGATGATCAATTTGCTGTCTGGTCAAATAGTGGACAAACACTGGGCGGTTATGCTAATCTTACATATGATAATACCGATCTTGTTCTTGAAAATGCTAATAGTTTTGATATTAGCGGAACAGCGCCAGATTTAATAATGACCAGCACCAATAGTGGAACAGGAACGACCAATCTAACGGCAACTGATGCAGATTTTATTATTGATGTTGATCCAGGCACATTGATTGGTAGCTCAAGATTTCTTCTCAATATCGATGGCTCAACCATTATCCAATCGGACTCCACTGACGTTTCCATTGGTGCTGATGTTGATGTAACTGGCTCAGTGAAATATGATTGGACAATCACAGATGATGCTACTGCATCATATACACTTGTATTGGCTGATCGCGGCACCGTCCGCACTATGAGTAGTGGATCAGCAAATACCTTGACTATTCCTGCAAATGCTAGCGTGGCATTCCCAATAGGAACAATGATACGTGTCATTCAAATTGGCGCCGGAACCACTAGTATCACAGGTGATACTGGCGTCACATTGAACGGTGTAAGTGCAGGTAGCGGAGATGTCTCAGCACAATGGGATGAAGTTCGACTATACAAAGTCGCAACAGATGAATGGTATGCAACAGGTGATATTGGAGCAGTTGCTTAATGGATCAACTAAAGTTACATGTTGAAGGACACGTTCTCATACGTGATTTTGACACAGGCGAAGTTTTGTTAAACCGTCGCAACGCAATCCATCGTGAAAACATGAGCTATGCTATTGCGAGTGCGCTAAGTAATACAACAGGAGTAAATGGATTTCTTGGTTTTATCCAGTCAATGGCTTTTGGTAATGGTGGTGTTATTGTTGACGGAAGCGGCAATATCACGTATAATGCAGTAAATATTACCAGCGTTGTTGACGAATTATATAACCAAACATACATCAAGAATGTCAACTCAACTGTTGATGATGATGTAGAAAATAATACGAACGTGATACACACGGGCGGTACGACATACAGTGATGTGGTCGTAACATGCACATTAGATTATGCGGAACCTGTAGGACAGGATCCTCTCGATGACACAGCCGACCAAGAGGGCGACTATGTTTTTGATGAAATTGGTCTAGTGTCGCAACAAGGTAGATTGCTAACTCATTTAATTTTTCACCCTGTTCAAAAATCAGCGAATAGAAAAATTCAAGTAGTCTACACTGTTAGAATATCAACGTAGGACATATAAATGGCATATACAGTAGATTATTCAGACGGAACCAAAACCCCAATTACAGTTAGTAACAGTGCAGTGAACACCACAACCAATATTGGTTTTGTGGGTCAAGGCTACAAGAATTATGGGGAAGTTATTGCTGAAGACTTTTTGAGATTGCTGGAGAACTTCGCGAATGGTTCCGCGCCAAGTAAACCAGTAGAAGGACAGCTTTGGTATGACTCATCAACTAACGAGCTGAAATATTTTGATGATACCGTTGCCAACAGTGGCAATTGGAAATCAATCGCAAGCATGACTGTTCAAGGATCGGCACCGAACACGGTTGGTGAGACAGATGGTCATTTTTGGCTAGACAGCGACACCGGAGTGTTGTATCTTTATTATAACGGTAACTGGACCACTGTGACAGATGTCGCAGGTCAGACTCGTATCGTTACGAGAACGCGCCTTGAAGATGACGGTACGTCACATTCAACAATTGAAGTCATTGTTGGTGGTGAAATTGTCAGCATTACTTCAAGTGATTCCGCTGATTGGGTTCCTGGAAGCGTAACAAATCCAGAATATCTGGAAGACGGAGTTACGCTACTCATAACACAATTCCCAAGTATTTCACAAGGTATTAACCTCAATACTGCTGATAGTTATGTATTCAACGGAACAGCAACCACAGCGCAGTATGCTGACCTTGCAGAACGTTATCATGCAGACATGCCATATGAATATGGAATAGTAGTAAAGATTGGCGGATCAAATGAAGTCACACAGACCACCAAAGAATATTGCTCAGATGTATTTGGAATCGTTTCAGATAAACCAGCATTTGGTATGAATACAGGAGCAGGAACACAAGAGACTCACCCATTTGTAGCGTTGAGTGGTCGTGTTCCAGTTCGTGTTGTCGGTAAGGTAAGTAAAGGCGAACGCCTAGTAACAAGTGCAACTCCTGGACATGCTATGTCAGCAGGCAGCGAAGCAGGAATTGACTGGCATTTTGTTATTGGACGCGCACTAGAAGATAAAATCAATGATGAACCAGGCATTGTTGAGGTAGTAGTAGGAACAAAATAACGTGGCACTCGAAACTGGCGGCTTGATTGAAATTGAAGACTACAACGAAATTGCGTTGGAGGTCAATAGACTGTTCAGTGATAATACATCATCACTGATCTATAATAGTTCAAATAAGCTAGCAGATGAAGTAATTGCAGGTGGTGATACCTCACCACTCTATATTGTAAACCTCGACGCTCCCATGGATAGTGTTGATGATTTTATTGTTGTCACATTGGACAATGAAACCCTTATACGTGATGATGACTATACAGTTCTTAGCACATCACAGGTTAGAATTTCCAGTGCGGTTCCAGATACAACACAAATTCAAGTATTCAATAGGACTACCCATCGTTATGGTTGGGGGCAACAAGCTAGCGTATATCCGGCAACTGAGGGAGATATTGTTCGATCAGATGAACAGACGCTACAAGCATACCTTGAAGCCAATGTCAATAACCTTATTGACAAAGTCAATATCATGGAAACTCGAACAACAGGTCCAACATCACTGAGTCGAGTTGCGTCGGGAGAAATCATTGACCATCAAGACAAAGCAACCATTCTCACAACCATTGACAATGATATTGATTCAGGCACCCAATATTGGGATAACGACGTGGCAACTATCACACGTTCAGTTATTGCGTTTGATAGAACAGACCCCTGGACTACCAAACTAACAGGAATAGCTCGTTATACATGGGACAACTATAATGAAATGCGTTATTTTTTCAATTCTGGCAATGCGATACGTATTTCTCTTGAAATGACTGGTGATGATTCAAATCAAGGTTATGCTAACTGGAGTCAGGTCATTGAAGACATTGGCACGGTTGTCCTCAATTATGAACAAACAACACAAACTGGTGTAAATGGAACAGGTGTTAATATCGGAGCCTATGAATTAACTGGTGGATATCAGACTGTATTTACTAGTGGTAGTCCTAGTGCTCCAAAGAATATTGAAGGCGGTTTTGAAGAATATGCGAGTTATGACAGTCTTCAAGCCGTGTTTAGTGCTCGTATTCTAGAAGATGCTCCTGCCACTGGACAAATCAGTATCGATGTTCGTGTAGAACTTGACGATACTGAGTTTGATCAGTATGTTGAAGGAACAACGTCGTTCCTAGCTGGATATACTCTTGCTGATGTTGTCACTAATAATACAGCCATCTTCTCTGTAACTGATTTTACTCCTGATGTAACAGGTTTGGTAGATTGGATTGTTGATGGCACATCCATAACACCAGCACAAGATGGATTTACATGGTCAGATGTTGGCGCGGATGGCGATAGTGTTGAAGACGGATTTGAGTTTGTGAATGGCGACATGAAAATGATTGTTGAATGCACAATTCTCAATCCAGGTTGTATTTTTGAAATTGACACTTCGACCACAAACTATGTTGCGGGTGGTGAGCCATTTAGTGCAACGCCAAGCTTGAGAGTAGGGGATGCTGGATCACCAGCAGGTGATGTAGGACAAATAGAATTTCGTTTCGCGGCCACGCCGGGCCGTCTTGCACCACCAGAAGTTGAAAACTTCTTAATGCGAGTTAATGACATCGACCAAGCTATAAGCGGACGACAAGAACAAATTACAGTCACAGCATTTGATGCAGAAGGTAACAGTGTTACGCCCACCCTTACAGGTGGCAGTAACCTCACAATTGTTGATAATGTTGCGACATCAAATACAAACTTTAGTTCAAACGCAAGCAACGCAAGCAATAGCTTGCTAATCAGTGTTACTGTGCCTGTTAATCGCGTTATTGTCAAATATGGCAGCATACGTAACAACGGCGGCGGCGCGGTTTGGATCAGCGAAGTCTACTACGACACAATCTCGCTATAACCCATTGACATCTAAGAAAATCTTGTTATACTGAGACAGTATATAAAGGATCCCACATGGACGAACGTTTAGAAAAGGCGCTCGCCTTCTCGAAATATCGTGCGACAATCGAAAATCGTCGCAAGGCGTTGCTGCGCCGTTTTGAAACCATGCAAGTTGTTCACCAAGACAATGGCATGTTTCTTGCTGATCAGGCCACTATTAGTTTTGTTGAGGCACTGATCTCACAAGGACACAAAGATGCTGTCCTCATAGATCAAAAATCACGCCCGATTCAAATCAACGATCTTTCAGCATTTCGTGACAAACTCTTCAATACATACTTTGAAGCTACAAACGAATACCAAACTGAATATCAAAAACTTGCAAAGGCGCGTGACGTTAAAAAAGCCATGGAGTGGTAATGACCGAGACCACAGGCGTCGCGTTCTTTGCATACAACACTGAGCAAATTGATTACCTAAAATTAGCGACAGTCGCTGGCAGATATGTCAAGCGGCATATGCCCAATCGTGAAGTGTGTTTAATTACAAACACAGGCACTTGGGATTGGTTCCGTCGCAGTCCCTTTAGTCAATATGAACATGCATTTGATGATATTGTATTGATAGAGCCCAGCGAACGTTGGAACGAACGCACTCACTACGATTCGCCTTATTATAAATTTGTCAGTGAGTTTAAAAATGGCAACAAGCATCGTGTCATTGATTATACACCTTATGATCGCACATTGCTAATTGATATTGACTACGTAATTCAAAACTCTAGTCTGGATTATGTGTTCGACACTGACAGTGCTGTAACACTTTTTCATCGTGCTGAAAGTTTGGACAGGCAGCCACCACCACACAGTCATCAAGAGCTAAACAGCTTGGGAATACCGCAGTTGTGGAGCACGGCGGTTTATTTTGATAAAAACAGCTCGACAAGCCAAATGTTTTTTGATATTTGGGGACATGTCGCTGACAATTATGATTTCTATCGGTTCCTTTATGGTTTTACAGGAAGTATGTATCGCACAGATTATGCAGTTAGTATCGCAACGCACATAATGAATGGAATGGGACAGGGTGAGTTGATCGAAGACTTTTCCATGCCCCTGATCAACATGAGTCAGAAAGATAATATTGTCAAAATCAACGGTGCTGATGAATGGGTTTATTTGATAAATGATCGAGAACAGAACTGGGAAGATACACCGACTTTGATTAAAGGTGAAAATGTCCATGTCATGAATAAACGAGCAATTGAGAGAAATTTTGACGATATAATGGAGGCACTTGATGAATAATTTTCTTACTGGTATAGTTCTGGGTCTAATTATTGCGTTGGGGTTTTATATATACGATGCACGTGATGGCTGCATCGGTGGATTAACTGGTCCAAACGTCTATTGTGAGGTTTCACAGTGAAGGGTTATATCTTCATGGGAGTGGATGATGAGGACAAGAGCGATAATCTTGAGTGCGCATATGCTCTCAGCCTCAGCCTCAAGTTAGCAGATCCTGAACGTGAAACTTGCGTTGTGGTTGCTGACTTTAACCAAGTGCCAAAGAGACTTGAAAACGGATTTGACTACATTGTTGAGTTGCCGTTCGGTCGCAGCGAACCCAATCACCATGACATTTTGATTGATTTTTGGCAGGTTTTTTATTGCACTCCGTTTGAACAAACCATATACATAGATAGATGCAGTCTTGCTCTTGATAATATGTCAAGTCTCTGGTCGGTCAGTGACCGGAACGAGGACATTGTATTTGGCACAGCACGAGATTTTCGTGGTGACCTTGCTTTTGATAGTGAAAGATTTGTTGCACAAACACGAAGTGAATTACCCGCATTTAAGGCGGATCTCATTTATTTCAGTAAAGATCTTCGTTCCAGTGAATTTTTTAAAATGGCTGACCCTGTATTCAAGGGATGGCGCGATATCTATCGTGAATACATTAAAGATTATCGTGTTGATGATTTTGATTACACTCTCATGGTAAATATCGTTGCACACTTAATAGGTGAGCAATATTTTTGGTCCAATCAATTTGATTATACAGATCTCGAAATCAATTTCCTATTTGATCCGGATAGTGATGAAAATATTTGGTTAGATCGTCTAGACGTATGGGTTACTGATGATCCTACTATTAAAATTAATAACCACAATCAACACGGTTTGTTTCACTATGGTGATCCGGACTTCTTAAAACAAGAAACAATTGAAGCACTAGATGCCCGTTACCGCAAAACCAAGAAAAAGATCAACTCCTAACTACTATGTCTATTACAACGACTGGACAGGAGAGATCTATACTTTGGGTTGCAGTCCACAGCCTGACAATCCGCAGCCATTTGTTGTTACCCGTGAAGAAACTGTAAGAGAAATTATTCGTGGCCGCGCCAGTGAAAGTCATTACGTGGTTAGTTTGGATAGTAGTGATGACAGAAAACTAATCAGCAAAAGTGAAATACTGCGCCTGCGTGAAAAAGAAAACGACCTCTTTCTTTTACCGCATCAACGCATGAGAGAATGGGATATACGCGCCCGTCTCTACATGCAAAATAAACGTTTGGTATTTGATATCAACCGTGAAAAAATTCGCAAGATGGTTGCGCACAATATGCAACGAGAGATACATCTCAATAGGCCTGTTACTTTTGAGTTTTATCTTGTCAAGCGCAATCGTCCTGATTACCTTCTTGAAGTAATTGAAATCGACGCTGCGACTTTAATCAATGATCGCCTATTAGCGTTTAATATAGAACATCTATTGCCTCATACAGATATACGTGACATTGATATAATGACGCGGCGTGTGTTTCGTAATTACTACTATAAGATTTTAGATGATACATACGTAGAAGTCCTTGACGAAGATCGCCTCGCAGCTACCGCCCGCCGCTGGCAGGTTGCATCCTCAACATCAGATGCTCACATTGTGTTTGAACAAGAGGACGATATAGTCACAGTAACCAGCAATGTCAGTTCTGAACAACTGGATGATGTGCAGTTATGGCAACGCATGATGAATTTCTATGTGGTTGGAAATACACCAGACCAATACTATGATCAATTCGAAGTGGACATAAGTGAATTGAGAATGGGTCAAGCGGAACGATTCCAAGTAGAATTTGACTTGGATAAAGTGCAGATAATGTATCACAATCCGCTACTAAAAGTTAGAAAAGGAAAATCGAATGAATCTCACGCCAATTAATCAATTCGATATCGTTTTTATTAGCTACGATGAACCAAATGCTGATGACAATTATAATGATTTGCTAGAAAAATGTCCATGGGCCTTGCGCAGTCACGGAGTGTATGGAAGCGACGCAGCACACAAAGCAGCCGCAGCCATGTGCGAGACAGATCGCATCATCACCGTTGATGCTGATAACATTGTAGATCCAGAGTTCTTCAATCTCGAAATAGATTTGGATGAAGTTGATCGCAGCGATGTTATCAGCTGGGCAGCAAAAAACGAAATCAACGGGCTAGTTTACGGAAATGGCGGCATCAAATGCTGGCCCCGCCATGTTATTAACAACATGAGAACGCACGAAGCAGCACCAGAAAATGACAAGCGAGCACAGGTTGACTTTTGCTGGAACATCAACTATGTTCAAATGAATAATGTTTACAGTCACGTCTATAATAATGCCAGTCCATTACAGGCATGGCGAGCAGGCTTCCGTGAGGGAGTAAAAATGACACTGGACAACGGAGATGTTGTTGACCGTGCACAAGTCAAGCGCGGGCATCGCAAGAACTATCAGCGGCTACTAGTCTGGCAAACAGTGGGTGCTGATGCGCACAACGGGCTTTGGGCCATTTATGGTGCACGACTTGGCACAGTAATGACCAATTTACAACGCGACGAATGGGATTGGCGCGCCGTTCGTGACTTTGAATGGTTAAACAATTTTTGGCGAGAATCAGTTGCCCCACGTTTTGCAGCAACAGACATGACAAAAGATATTGTTATTTGTGACCGGACCGGATATAAACATGATTCGCGCCAACTGCTGACAGAAACAATGAGCCTAGGACAACGTTTACGAGACGATCTTGGGATTGAGATTGCTGACATGGATAAACAATCAAGTCGCTTTTTCAAGACTGTATATGTAAATCCTGCTCGTGTCGCACCCATGACACGAGAGACAGTAGTTCGAAATGAAATTGGCGATTAATGACAAAGATAAATGATGTCAATTGGGAACGTGAACCTAGCGGCCTAATTGCTAACAACGAAAATAACATTGATAACGTTCGCAACTTGCTAAACAAAACAGGTTGTGGATTCTGCCTTGCCAAGTTCAAACAGGTAACGCTGCATTTGGGCACGGGTATGACACACAGTTGTCATCACCCTACTCCACATCGCATTGATCCCGAAGCAGTTCAAGCTGATCCCAATCAGTTATTCAATACACCAGAACTCAAAACTGCTCGACGACAAATGCTCAATGATGAAAAACCCAGCGAGTGTGATTATTGTTGGCGCGTTGAAGACGATGGCGGCATGAGTGATCGCTATTTCAAAAGTCTTGAGCCCTGGGCGTTGCCAGATCATGATACAGTAGCAGCAAGCACTGGTGATGAAGATATCTACCCCAGCTACCTGGAAGTAAGCTTTAGCAATGTATGCAATATGAAGTGCACCTATTGCGGTCCAGAGTTTAGCAGTAAATGGGTTGAAGAACTCAAGTCACAAGGACCAGTCAAACTGCTAGAAGGAACGGATAAAGAACAATGGGCGCAAGGATATCAGGATTTAGACACCCTTAATTACAAGCATAGAGAGTTTAATCCCTACATTGACGCATTTTGGAGATGGTTTCCAGATGCATTGCCCCATCTCAAGCACTACCGTATTACTGGTGGTGAGCCACTCATGAGCAAGGAAACATTCAAGAGCATGGACTGGTTGATTGAAAACCCAAACCCTGAGATGGAGTTTTCAATCAACTCAAACTTCAGTGTGCCGGAAAAATTGTGGGACCGCTTCATCGAGCGTCTCAGCGTGTTGCGAACTGGTAACCGCGTCAAAAAAATCACAATCTATACCAGCATTGAGGGCTGGGGAGAGCGTGCAGAATACGCGAGGACAGGCTTGGACTTTGAATTGCTACGCAGACGTTACGAGCAAATACTACAGCTAGGCAATGTGCGATGCGTGGTCATGGCAGCATACAACATCTTTAGTGTTACCAGCATGAAGGAGATGTTGGAATGGTTGCATGAAATGAAAGTCCAGTATAATCCCAATAACTCTAGTGTTCATCTAGAAGAAAACACAGGCTTTGAATTGGTTCCTGGCAGCTATGGCGCACGGCGCGAGGCCAATCCCCAACACCACGTCATAGCGGGTATTGATATACCATATCTACGTCATCCAGAGTATTTGGATGCTCAGTATTGTGATGCAGACATGGTAGAGCGTTATATGATACCAACATTGGATTACATGTCCAGTCATGCAGCTAGCAGTGTGTGGGGCGACCATCAAGGATTTGAAAATTACGAAATTGAAAAACTCAAACGCATCATTGTTCATCGTATGTATTTCAATCGCAAAACTCGTGACGATCAGAACAGCCGTTATGATATAATGGAAAATCGTGCTAAGTTTTATGACTTCGTAAATAACATGGATCGACGTAGAGGCACAGATTTCCTAAAAACATTCCCTGAGATGAAAGATTTTTACGAGCTATGTCGTGAAAGCAAAGAGGCATGGACTAAGATTAACAATTAATGCTACCATATGAACACATACGACGCATACACTTTGAATTGAGTAGTATCTGCAACGCAGCTTGCCCGAACTGTCCTCGCAACATTCATGGCGGCCGTGCGATACCCAATCTCAAAGAACGCGCCATAACATTTGATGAGTTCACAACCATGATAGATGTGGACACCCTGGCTCAACTTGAACAAATACGTTTTTGTGGTAATTACGGTGACCCTGTTAGTGCCCGTGACCTACCACAAATCGTAGAATGGGTCTACAAGTATAATCCAGATATTCATATTGAAATCAATACAAATGGTGGTGCTAGAAACACCGAGTGGTGGCGACGTCTCGGAAAACTCATGAAAGGTCACACTGGATTTGTGATCTTTAGTGTTGACGGACTGGCTGATACCAATCATATCTATCGCCGCGGTGTTGTGTGGCAAAAGCTCTATGAAAACATTCAAGCTTATATTGGAGGTGGCGGGCGCGCAGTGTGGGAATTTTTGGTGTTTCAACACAACGAACATCAAATTGAGCAAGCCCGTGAACTGAGTCGCCAATTAGACTTCAATGACTTTCGTGTCAAAAAGCCTTTCGGGTTCAATGACAGCTATAACAGCACGCCATATATGACTGTTCTAGATCGCGAAGGAAATTTTGAACGAGCACTTTGGCCCCGAGGTGTTGAGCCTGTTGATGTTGAACCACATGATATGGATTTGGATGCCTATCGTCTCGAGCTCACCCGCGCCCACAAGGCGGCATTTGGAGATCGTGAAGAACAGGAAATGTATTTTGATTACATGGATCAAAGCCGACCCACTGGAATTGACTGCATGAGTATCCGTGATAGAGAAATTTATGTGGATAGTCAAGGCTATATGTATCCTTGTTGTTTTCTTGGTCATGGCGGCCAAGTCCAACGCGGACGCGAGACAGTATTTTTCCGACGCTGGGTTACGGAAAATGTAGGCTGGGATAATATCAGTCTTTTCAACAAAACAGTCCAAGAAATAGCCCAAAGCGAATATTTTGAATTAATAGAAAAAACATGGGACAAAACACATCGCGAAGGAAAAATGGCAATGTGTTCTCTCATGTGCTCGAGCGATTGTGCTCGCAACACAATGAGGAACCTTTATGACTAAACGCAGCGCAGCAATAAATTGGATGGACAACGTTGTCAACAAAAAAAGTCCAACGTTTTGTGGAGCCAAATGGTATAATGCAACTATATGGTTGGGAAATGGCGCAACAGCAAGTTGCCACCATCCACCCCCACACCAGATAGATGCTGATGAGGTTCGTAAAAATCCCAAGGCGTTGCATAATACAGAATACAAAAAACTTGTGCGCAAACAAATGTTGGAGGGTATCCAAACAAAAGAATGTGACTATTGTTGGCGTATTGAAAACATGGATTCTGAAGTAGTAAGTGATCGCTATTACAAGAGCAGCATCTATAGTGATGAGGAATTACAAGAAGCAGCAGACATGCCTTGGGATGCAGATGTTAACCTAAAACAACTAGAGATTGCATTTGATAACAATTGTAATTTTGCCTGCTCGTATTGCAACGCAGGATTTAGCACAACTTGGGCACACGACATCAATAAAAACGGTGCTTACCAAGATCTTACCAGTGATGGCTGGGGCGCGTTCGCCCATAATGGTAACTGGGCTCACCCATATGGCGTAAAAAACCAAGACAATCCATATGTTGAGGCATTTTGGAAATGGTGGGAAAGCGACTTACAATACAGCTTGCGCGAACTGAGAGTAACAGGCGGTGAAGCTACTGTGAGTTACGATTTTTGGAAATTGGTTGAGTGGTATGAAAACAATCCCCACTGTCCTGTAGAACTCAGTGTTAATACCAACTTGGGTGTAAAACGTCGCCCTCTTGATCGTCTCTGCAAACTCAGTCACAACATCAAAGGATTCAACCTTTTCACCAGCAACGAAAGCATGGGGTCAAACGCTGAGTATATACGTGACGGATTGATTTGGCCGGAATGGCAGGATAACCTTCGTTATGTCATGGACCACGGAAAATTTCAATATATCCATGTCATGATGACTATCAATGCGTTATGCCTGGCAAGCTTTTGTGATTTTCATGAATTCCTACTGGACCTTCGTGAAAACAATCCAGATACTCGAATCGAGTTCAGTCATAATATTCTGCGGTTCCCTAGTTTTCAGAGCATTACAACACTTCCCAAGCAGTTAAGAGAGCAACAGACTGAGGCGATGACAGCTTGGCTAGCAGCTAACGAGTATCGCTTGCAGCCGCACGAGATAGACGGTTTCAACCGCACCGTGCGCTATGTGCAAGAGATTGACGAGGGGCATAACATCGGTAACTTGCACAGTGACCTTGAAAAACGACAGCGCGATTTCCGTAACTTTTACGCTCAATATGATCGCCGTAGGGGAAAAACATTTAGCGAATCATTTGCCAATTGGCCCGAGCTAGTTGAGTGGTATGAGCATGTGGATGGCAGTGCCAATGTAAATAAGATTGACAATCTTATTGAAGGCGATGCAACTGAATGGGGCCGCCCGATATTTGATGAAGTGCTAGGTGAAGCACGGAAACAGAAACCAACTGATGACAAGTAAAACTAGATGTCCTATGCCATTTGCAGGTTTCGATATCGAAACCAATGGCACTGTAAAGCCCTGTTGTATATATGAAGGCAGCATTGGTAACGTCAATGACGAAAGCATTGATGACATCTGGCATGGCGACAAACTTCAAAAGATCAGACAGGATCTAGAATCAGGCGTGCGAATTCCTGGTTGTCGGCAGTGTTGGATCGAAGAAGCCAGCACAGGACACAGCAAGCGCATACGTGAACAAGACCAGTTTCCCGACTCGGTCTATCAAACACCACAAGTTAAACGCCTAGATATTAAACTGGGTAACACCTGCAACCTAAAATGTCGTATCTGTAATTACGAGAGTAGCAGTATTTTCAACAGCGAAAACAAACAGATTGCCAGACGCTTTCCAGACGCCCAAGTCAACTATATAGGCAATGACCGTGTGGATCGTTACAAGTGGTATCGTGACGAAGATTTTTGGAGGGTTATTCTCAAATATGGTCCTGAAATTGAACAGATAGACTTTATGGGTGGTGAGCCTTTGCTTGACAAAACTCACAAGCGTATATTGGAAACTCTAGTAGAGCAAGGCCTTGCCCAAAACATTACCATTAACTACACAACGAATGGAACCATTGTTCCGGATTTTGAACTGCTACGTAATTTTCGTAGCATTCTATTCACGGTGAGTGGCGATGCCATTGAACACCGTTTTGAATACAATCGTTATCCAGTCCAGTGGTCAGATTTCAAAGACAATATTTTTGATATAAGAGCTGGCGCTGACAGCTTTCTTATTAGCTACAGTGTTAGTAGTTATAGTCTATTCGGAATTCCAGATGCCTTGGATTATTACATGGAAAATGGATATATAGTATGGTTCAATTATGTTCACTTAACAGAAGCTAGCAATGCACGAAACCTACCTCCTGAACTCAAAGAACAATTTAGGCAGCTCGTTGCTGAACGTAAACGAGACGAATGGTTGTGGACACGAGCCAACATACAAGAGGTTTTGGATTTTATTAATGTTGAAGACAATCCCAAGCACTTCCAAGATTTTATATATGATTGCAAATTGAGAGATCAATTCCGCGATCAAGATTTTAAGGACTATTTGCCAGAATATGCACCCTACGCCGATCTTGCACGAATTTGACAATTGGAGTCGCACAGCCATGATAACATGTCTGTATCAAGGGCATCTCTATGATCTCTATCGACAATACAGTTCGGATATAGTGCGCAGCCATGAAGAATTTGCGAGATTTAATAATTGGGATTATCTAGTCATTGGTGATGAAATCAATAACATTTATGGTCTTGAATCATGGCGCGATACAAATATCGATGCACGTTGTGACTGCCTAGGAATGAATAAATGGTATGCAATGGATTGGGTATTTGAAAATACTGATTATGATGAGATCTTATTGGTTGATTTTGATAGCAAATTTATCTATAACACAGAATTAAACTTGGGTGACTGCGACATAAAGGCTACGCATCTCACGCTCAGTCCTTATTATGATACTACTTGGTTCCTCTATTATTGTCTATATAAAAATGTTCCGTTTGAACAGATCAACCGTGCCGTGCCATTCAAATTCAACACAGGCTTTATTAAAGTTCGCCGGGGATTTTTCCAGCGCAGTGATTTGGATGAGTTCGTTGATTTTGCTTGCCGAACACTGAATAATGTTAAATACAATGAGCGCAAAAGTTGGATAGACATGAGCAATGCTGATATGGCTCGTATCCATGAAACACACAATACAACGCTTACGCCGTTTGATGAAGTGTTCTTGGTTTATCAAATAATGCAACAAGAACCAACGATTGAAGAATTTGATAAGCGATTTAACATCAACAGCACAGATCTCATGGATCGTGATACTGCTCACGTTCATTTCTGCGTTAACAAAGAGCGTGATATCAAAATATTGTGTGAGCCAGGACGGGCGGAGTTTTTGAAGTGAGTGCACCAGAAAATCTAGAACAATATCTCAAGGACCACATTTGTTTCAAACCCTGGGATAGTATAAGCATTGAACCCAATGGTGATGTAATTAACTGTTGTATGCCTTGGTTGCCCAAACCCATTGGCAACTTGTTTGAAAATACAATGGAAGAAATCCTCAACAGCGAGGCAAGCCGCGAAGTGCAGGAGAGTATCCTGGATGGAAGTTATCGCTATTGTAACAAAGATATGTGTAGTGAGATATATGGTGGACGTTTGCCCGCGCGACCAGACGAGATGAAACTTCCTCGCCGCCCATACAAGATTCGCTTCAATAACGATCGCAGTTGTAACCTATGGTGTCCTAGTTGTCGTCTACGCCGTGTTCAGCACAATGAAGGACCAGCATATGAAAAAGCCAAATGGCTAAATGATCGAGTCTATGAATACATGCTAGAGCAGGCAGATCGCGGCCCAGTTGAGATTTGGGTCACAGGTAGTGGCGATGCGATTGGAAGTCGTATCTATCGTGACATGCTCAAAAGCATTAATGGGGCTGAATTTCCTGATCTCAAAATCAACTTAATGACCAATGGTGTATTGTTTACGCCCAAGACGTGGGAAAGCCTGCATCGAATCTGGAATAACATTACATTAATTGATATCAGTGTTGATGCAGGCACAAAAAGCGTCTATCAAAAGATGAGACCTCCAGGCAAATGGGATCAACTACTCAGCAACGCAAAATACCTAGGCGAGTGTGCGCAAGAGTATCGCAATATCGATATCAATTATGGATTTGTTGTGCAGCATGGTAACTACAAGGACATGGTCAATTTTGTTGACACATTCAGTCAGTTCGAGCGTTATCATTTGCTCAACTTTACTTTGGTTAATGATTGGAATACCTGGGAAGATTTTGGTAGTCATGCTGTATGGCGGCGTAGCCATCCAGAGCATGAAGAGTTTTTGGAAATGGTGCGGAGGCCAGAATTAGAAGATGAGCGAGTGTTTATGGGCTCGCTCAAACGTTTTCTCTAATTATTTGTAAATGAATGGATCTTTTCGAGCAATCTTGCGAAACTTTCGCTTTAGACGCCACTCTGACCATTTGCGCTTAAACCAAGCCATCATAACCTAACTCCTCCATAAAATATTTAGTCAATTGGTTGTGTTGATCAATACCATAATGGCGTTCATCAATCTCTGGATCATCATTAAGAAATTCATGTATAGACAATACATTGGCTTGCCTAAGTAAATGATGAAAATGCTCAGTCATGATATTAACGCTGTTATCTTCTGTCTGAGGAATAACAGGGAATGGCTTACATGTATAAATGAACATTCGAAATGGTAACAGCGTAACATGTTCTAAGAACGGAATTAATTTGCTCATTGCATGATAAATTTCATTTTGCTCGTCGTAGTAATTAACAATGTAATTCATCATTTTTGTTTTAAGTTCGCGATCGTCTTCAGCATCAATTTCACTAGCATTATAATACTTGTGTAATTTGCCTTCATGTAATACAGGAGGAATAAATGAGTCTGAATTGATATGAAAAAATACAATGTCATTATGGAAGAGTAAATGTTTATTTAGATAAAATCGATTAATAGCAAAATGAAATGACTCACCAGGACGAGCGAAATTATACAGCTTATAGCCCAACTTGTGGCTTATTTGTCGGGGGAATGCCGTATGAAATATCTTGTATGGGCATTTATCGAAATCACTGTTGTGTCCAAACCCTATTGATTGGCTAGATCCAAAATTGAATATTTTCATGGTGCTATTACCGAATCTACAATTTGATGAACTATGCTGTTACCTACAGCATTTAGATGATTAATATCACCCGCATGTAACTTTCTCACTACGCTAAGATCTTCGGCTCCAGTAAACAAACAGTCATCAAAAAACGTAAAATGATGTCCTCGTATATCGGTCATCATGTCCTTAACCATGAGATTGTAGATACTAAGAAAGAATTTTTCATCCCAGATGCTGTCTAATGTTTTGATAAATTCATCTTCCTGATTATCATACACGTTTTTAAACATAAGGTCACAAAAAGGATGACTACGCAATTTGCGGGGCAGTAAATTACGACTGTCTTTGAGATATACTCTGCTCCAATGTGTATGCACAAAAACGATTGAATCTGTTAGTCCAATCTTGTATTTTTGTTCTTGGTAACGGCTCCAAATACGATATTCGCTAATACCACGGTCTGCATGAATTACAGCGTTGGGGAAATAGTCTGTCCAACCGCCATCACTTGCAAAGCTATCACCAAAAATATGGATCACTCTGCGCCTCCAAAGTCCATGTTACACAACAATTCAGCCAACTCTGGCAAGCTACGTTTCCAATCTAGACCAGCAGTTTCATCAAACATATCCAATCTCATTTTTGCGTGTTTCATTTCATGCTGCCAATCTTTTTCATTGCCATCGCTCTCATACATGAAGTTGATGCAATTCTGCATAGCATCCGCTGCATTTTGAACGCCGGACTCAATAAATTCCGCGCGCCGCCGTGTGAGCATGTCAGCAACTTCTTGTTTTGTCTCGGGAGGAAAATGCTTGAGACTGAATAGAGTTGGGTAGGTGACAAAGTTAGTATAGAGATTGAAATCACCTTCAATCCAATGATTGTCGATACACCATTGCACAAAGTCTGGAAACTGGTGGATGTTGAGGATACTCACTGTGACACTTGGATAAATGAACAAGCTGAGATCAGGACATTCGAACTTGAGGAAGTTGAAATTGTCTCTTGTTTTGTCCCATTTAGCACCAGTGCGTATGTATTCAAAAACATCATCCATACCGTCAATACTAGCAGCAACAGTGATAGATTCAAAATGTTTCCACCATTCTGTGATGTTCTTTCTTTTGTAGGTTATCGAACTCATGTTGGTATTGTAGCTGAGATGAACGTCCTTAGCATTACCGATGTCGATAAGATGCTCCAGTGTGTAATAATGTTGCTTTTCCATTAGCGGCTCACCACCCGCCCAATACATACGGTCCACGGTGTTTAGGAATGGTTTAATTTTGTCAAACTCATCAGCACGAATGAACTTTTGCAAGTCGCTTGTATCTGCATCTGGATTCTGACGCTTGATAATATCTTTATGCTCTTCATACCAAGTGCTACTTAGTTCGTGTCCGCAGGTGCGGCATTTGAGATTGCAGTGATTGCTAAAACGCAAATCAACATAGTTGAGACGAATGTCATCAATGCTGCCGTCCTCGTTGGTGTCTGCAATTTCTTGCGTATAGCGATGCAAATATGCTTCGTTCATTTGCAAACGCATACTGTCTAATCCTGCTCGCTCACGATCAAAGCAGATACGACAAGCATCATGTTCGCCATCAGCCATCATGGTTCGACGCATTTCTTTCATGCCTTCGCTGTTCATTGCGTCAAGCAATGAAACATTGTCTTTCTTGAGGTTTCCGAACTTTTTACGATCAAGACGGTGCATGTCTGTCATACAGCACGGCAATACCTGTCCAGTTGGATGCAGATGTAAATGCATCCAAGGATAAACACACAGTTTGCTCATAGGGTTCCTAACATTTGTTACTTCTATTTAGTGCTGACTTAATTTGCTAAATACGTGCATGGGTAAAAATTGGATTGTAGCACTAGGCGACAGCTTTACTTATGGAGACGAATTGCCAGATGATGATTTAGCACGAGGCAATCAACATCTTCGCGCCGTCATCAAAACCGCAAGATCTTATCGTAAGTTCAATGATATACCAATTGAAGTATTTGAGCAACGTAACAAATATATCAAATTGATGTGTGACGAAGGTCTTGATTATAAATCCTTTTGCAACAGCTATACCTACATAAACAAAGCTTGCGTTAAGGAAAGAATAGGTTGTCGTAATCTAGCAGTTAACGGACGCAGCGTCGACCACATACTAATTGATTTGATTGATTATTTTGAGTATAACCAACCCAGCGGAGAAATATTTGTTATTGGGACAGGTCTCAATTATCGTCACACAAAGTTCGATCAAAACAAAAAAGAGTATGCCAGTGATAATTGGCGATTTATGGCAAATGAAGCATTTGGTTCCGGCAATGATGATTTTTTTGATTATGTTTATGAATATTTTAGTAACCAAGAATACCATGAAATTATGTATCAATCAGCAGTAGATGAAATGCGCTATATATTAGAAAGTCACAATACACCATATTATATTTTCAATGTCAAAGAACGCCTGGATCAAATCACATCAGAACACAAACTAGGTAGGTGCGCATTTGGTCATAATGATCAACAAGCGCATCAAATTCTATCAGATGAAATTGCACTAAAAATAAGAGAAATTAGAGAACAACTAAATGATTGAATACCTTTATCTATTTGGAACCCACAATCCATTTACAGCTGAACAATTAGCTAGATTTCCGATAATCGATAAAACAAGGGAACAAGACAATAATCTGATTGAAATTACAAACCGTATTGCCAAATACGAGTATACAGAATTTGATATGGTATGTGTAATTGATCCAGGCTGGGAAATTATTGGACAAAAACCAAATCGCAGTGTTGATTACCAAAGGAAAATGTTTCGCAAGGCAGGATTAGAAAACAGTGTAAATGACGACACAGTTCTAGTATTACAGCATCTTTATCTTATGAGAAGGATGAGATCTGTATTGCCTCGTGATCAATTACACATACACAGTTATGAGACCTATCGTAAGGTAAACGATCGCAAGGATTTTTTAAAACCTCAGCAGGTTGTAGTGGATTATTGTGCTGTGGAATTGAGAAAGACAATTGATACCAAGACTCTTGAACAATTAGACAGAGATTTAAGCATAAAATTAGGGATAATAGATGAAGACGCAACTGATATCTCACGCCCGTAGCGGATCAACATATCTGTATGATGTCATTTATCATAGTATTTTGGCATCTAATCCACATACTTTTGTGTTTAATGAACCGTTCAATATGAGTCAGAGAAAATTGCGCGATTTGAGTGATGACGAAAAAGACTTTTTATTGCAGAGTCGATTAGAGAAACTGGTTAAATTGCCACATGTATATCAAAAATCACACATACACCATTATAATTTTTTGAACACTAGACAAATGGAATATTACAAAACAAGTGAATGGTATAACATTTTCCTTTATAGACGGGATCTATTTGAAAGCACCATGAGTCAGGTAATTAGTGACAAAACAAAGATGTGGATACGCTATGAAGAGTTGGATAGGCCTCCCCTTATTACATCTCGCGACTTTGCTCGTGTTCTTAAAGTGCAAATTGAAGCAAGAGAAGAATTATTCAATCTCAAATATTTTGTTCCAAATGAAATTGTAATCTATGAAGATCTTGTTTTTGTTAGAGAAACTGATTATGAATCCTTGGCCATCAGTGAGATAATTGGCCCATTCGTTAGTGGCAAAGAATTAGTTGAGCGAGCACCAGACAAAAAAGAGATTGTATCTAATTATGATCAATTATTAGATCAGTATTATAAAACTGTCAAGGATATGACGTTTGAAAACTTTGAATTGGACGGCAGAATGATTACTGCAACACGTCTAGAGGAGGCAATATGACCTATTGGGGTGTGAGCGCAATGAGCCATGATGCGGCTCTTGCTGTTTACCAAAATGACAAAATCGTGTATGCTAGTCATGGCGAACGTTACAGCAGAATCAAGAACGACCAAAATCTGCACGCCGAGCAAATCAGTGAGGCTTTGCAGTATGGTCGGCCCGAGCGTGTATTCTTCTATGAAAATACAACAAAAAAGAAGACAAGGCAGGCGCGCTCGGGCCAATATCGTTTACTATTCAAAGAAAGCCCAAGCACATACATGAAAAAATTGGGTGTTGATGTGCCTGTTACTATGTTTGATCATCATTACAGCCATGCAGCTTATGGCTACTACTCATCTGGTCTTTACCAAGAAACATGTGACGTATTGGTAATTGATAGCATAGGTGAATTTGAAACCATTAGTGTGTGGCGCGGGCGCCATGGCAAGTTACACAAAGCATGGAGTCAAGATTATCCGCACAGTGTTGGACTGTGGTATAGTGCGATGACACAGCGTTTAGGACTTAAACCACAAGAGCATGAATATATTCTCATGGGAATGGCTGCACTGGGTGATCCAGGCCGCTTTTATCAAACAATACGAGACGATTTCTTTGAATGCTTGCCCGGCCACAACAACCCAGAGGTTCGCTTTCGTGAAAATCTACATCGTGGTTGTTTGTGGTGGCGCCGGGATTTAGTCAATGTCCAAGATTATGTCGACATCGCTGCCGCAGTCCAAAAAATATATGAAGAGATTTTTGTGGGTATACTCAGTTGGATGAGCAAGATTACTGAAAGCGATCAGGTTGCTATTGTTGGTGGTTGTGCATTGAATTGCGTGGCCAATACTCTTGCATACAATTTTTACGAGCGTGTTTGGATACCACCCAATCCAGGAGATGCTGGCAGCAGCATTGGCGCCATCATGGCCGCCCTGGAAAAGCCAGTGGTTGTTCATGACGCATATTTAGGGACAGAAATAAATGGAGAATATCCTTTCCAAGATGTATTACAGGACCTGGAAGGGCGGGGCATTAGCGCAGTGGCATCGGGTCCAGCTGAATTCGGCCCTCGCGCTTTGGGACATAGAAGTATCCTCGCCGATCCCAGACTATTGGGAATCAAAGATCAAGTTAATAAGATCAAACAGCGTGAAGAGTTTCGGCCATTTGCGCCGATGATATTGCGGGAACATGCCGCACGATATTTTCACTTACCACGGACTGACTTTGACGCACCTTACATGCAATATGCCATACCGTGTATATCTCCACAATTGTATCCTGGTATCACTCACATTGACGGCACAAGCCGTGTTCAAACAGTTGATCGTTGCCATGGCAATGTGCGCACTCTACTAGAACGTTGGTATGAACGCACTGGTTGTCCCATGCTACTCAACACCAGTCTCAACATCAAAGGTGAGCCACTGGTAAATACACGTGAGGATGCAGAACGTTGGAGTGTAGTCCACGGTCTAGCAGTGAGGACAGCCAAATGATCAAATGGGTTAAAGAACGTATTCAGAAATGGCGCAAAAGACGTGAGCGCAAGCGCAAGCTCAAAGAGCTAGCGGAAAAGGATCCGTTTATCTACGATTAAAATGCATCAAGATATTCATATCGTTAGTTTAGCGCGAAGTGGATCAAACTATCTACATGAAATCGTGTGTAAGGGATTGGATAGGTCTTGGAATCTTGATCCATATTATGAATTTACTATTGAACCATTCAATATTGATAAATTAAGAACAGAAATACCTAATTTAAGAAGTTTACTTACCAGAAGAGCTTGTTTTGTTGGTGACACAATAAATGTTATTGTAAAAAACCATTACTATGAATTAGAATATCTGAATAATTATTCACAAACATTGTATCAACGTGCCTACCAAAAATCTTTTTATCGTGTTTTGTTACTAAGACGAAATTTATGGCATTCATCAATGAGTTTAAGCATAAGTTTAGCTAAGGGCGAATGGTCACAATACACATCTAGTCAGGTAACGATCGATCCTCGATTGTTTAGGCAGTCTATCAATTATTACATCATGCATCTAAAAGATATACAACAAAATCGTTTAGGGTTAGACTACAATAAAATAGTTTATTATGAAGATTTGAGTTTTGATCATGTTCAAGATCTTGAGCTTATAGGGTTGAACTGTAAAAACAAGATCACTAGCATGACCACAAAGAAGTCATATAATAAAAAGATGATTGTTGAGAACTATGATGAACTCAAATATGTGTTTAATGAGGTAATTAAGGATATCGGACCGAACTTGCCCTTTGATTTTTATGACGGAAAGATGATATCGATTGACATACATGATCAACACAGCTATACTTAAACTAAAGGAGTTCACGTGCTCGACGTATTTTTTCTGAGCTATGATGAGCCGTTTGCTGATGAAAACTACGAAATACTCAAGATGTTTGCGCCCCGTGCCAAGAGGGTGCATGGAATTCGAGGCATATTTGAGGCACACCAAGAGTGTGCCCGCCAAAGCAAAACCAGTCATTTCTACGTTATCGACGCCGACGCTGTCATAGAAGAAGAGTTCAGCTTTCGCTTCACACCCAGTTCAGATCGTTTTGTTTATGAAACGGTTCCTGAGACTGAGTGTGTTTTCGTGTGGCGATCTCGAAATCCTGTCAATGATCTTATCTATGGTTATGGAGCAGCCAAACTCTTCCCCAAGAACAAGCTTTTGGAAGCAGAACACTGGAACGTGGATATGACTACAACAATTGGAGCACCGTTTGTACCAAAATACCAAATCAGCAACGTTACCGCGTTTAACACAGATCCTTTTAATGCCTGGAAAAGTAGTTTCCGAGAGTGCACTAAACTTGCTAGCAGTATTATCCCGAATGGAGATAACACTGACAACGAATACAGGCTCAATGTCTGGTGTAACCGTGGTGCCCGCCGGCCCTTTGGTGAAATGGCTATTAGGGGCGCCCGCCAAGGCCGTGATTTCGGTCAACGATATCGTGATCGTCCAGACATCCTTGCTAAGATCAACGATTTTGGATGGTTGAGGGAGGTATTTGCAACCCATGCTCATTAAAAGTGAATTACTAGACAGGATGGAGATTCTCTATCCTTATAAGCCTGTATTTGGAGATCTTCGTAGAGCTTACATTGATAGAGATCTTAGCAGCATGTTCCGCGTATTTGAAGAAATATGGCAAGTGTCGTTTGATGATGTGAGGCGGACGGTAATGGAGAAGGATCTTCACAGCTTATTTCGACTCTGGGAACAATACCCACACATTCGTGACGACCTTCGCAAGGCAACCCTTGAAGACAATCTGTGGAGTTTATTCCGCCTGTTCGATCCCGATGAACCAAATGTAGTTGATGATCTTCATCTGGAAGAGGAAGGATTTGATCCTCGAGACTTCAAAAAGTTTGTAATGGATGATAATACATGGAGCATGTATAGAATGATGCTGCACATACAAGATACTCAAATTGTGCGCACAGTCAAAAGCTTTCATGCTAAAGGTATTCGTTTTGAGAAGGACAGTCTCAGTCGCGGCCAATTACAAAGCAAGATGTGGCTTATACAAGAGCTCAAGAGATTGGACTTGGATTTAGGCACTGTTTTTCTTTGTGCTGGGTGGTATGGCATACTAGCAGTTTTGATGTTCGAACACGAGTTAAATATTGATAAGATTCGCAGCTTTGATCTTGATCCAGAGGTGGCCGACATAGCAGACAAATTTAATCTTCCCTGGCTAGTGCAAGAATGGAAATTCAAGGCATCAACATGTGATATACACGACATTGATTGGCCAGATTTTCATTATGACGTTGTCCGCAGCGATGGATCTCAAGTTACCCTGCGTGACCGCGCCAATACTGTGATTAACACCAGCTGCGAGCATATTGAACAGTTTGAAGATTGGTATCAGGGTATTCCAACAGGAACACTGGTTATATTACAAAGTAATGATTACGACGTTGTTCCAGAACACGTAAATACTGTTCCTGATCTACATGCTTTTGAACAACAAACGCCTATGAGTGAAGTTCTTTATAACGGTGAATTAAACCTGGGCCATTATAATCGTTTCATGCGTATTGGATATAAATGAGAGATCTAGACAAAATACCATTGAGAGAATTACAAACATTGAGCGCACGAGCACTCAGCGTGATGTCTGCTACCAATAATAATATCTGGCAATTCAACCGCCAGGCACACCACAACAGCCAGAACTGGTATCGTGCCGTGATACGTTGGTATATAGAACAATACGGCGGGTGGCCTGATGAAGTAGGTCCAGGCTGTGAAGTAAGGCTAATACAAGATGACTGAACCCAAAAAGAAACAACTAAAAACCAAACAAGGCGAAGTCCATGTTGAAGAAGATTATGTAACCAAAAAACTATCCAAACCCAAGCCTTGGTTAACTCCAACTTGGCTTGAGTATTATAAAGATCTCAGTGACGCTAATCCAGATCTTATCAAAGTTTATGAGATAATAGATCAACAAACCTATAGAATGGAACGTATTGATATTATCAATAATTTAGAAGTCATACTTAAAGAGCCAGAATACTATACCATACTTAATAAACAAATCATAAGTGAAGTCATTCGTGTGATTAATGAAAGTTGGGTGCAAGCGATCAAATATAGTAATCGCTTTCCTGAACTGCATAAGTATTATGTCAATACAGACCTTACTCTGGACAATTTGGTTTTGACTGCAGATTACAAGGTTAGAGTTGTAGATCCTGAAAGCTATAATTTTGTCGATAATCTTGATTACACAGAAAAGTATTATCTTAATCAAGTCAATCTCATGTATAAATTGCAGAAGTATTTCTACACTGTGATCGATCGCAATCACATGGGTCCAATATTTCCACAATGATTGAGTATTTGAATGTATAGTTATCAAGACGTTCGCGTCGTGCACCTTGAAATAACACAACGCTGTCAAGCAGCCTGTCCTATGTGTGACCGTAATGAAAATGGCGGGGCTGACAACATGCATCTGACAAATGCAGAGCTCAGTCTCCAAGATTGTCAGCATATTTTTCAACCAGAGTTTATACGACAACTTGACACCATGTATATGTGTGGTAACTTGGGTGATCCGATTGTTGCACGTGATACCTTGGAAGTGTTTCGTTATTTTCGCAAACATAACCCAGATATGTGGTTAAGTATGAATACAAATGCAGGAGCAAAAAATGAAGCCTGGTGGCAAGAATTGGCAAGAATCCTCGGCAAGAATGCTGCGGTTATCTTTAGTGTTGATGGTCTTAGGGACACTAATCATCTTTATAGACAAAACGTGGTCTGGGATAAAATTGAACGAAATATGCGCGCCTTTATCGCAGCCGGTGGTCGAGCACGTTGGGATTTTATTGTGTTTGGACACAACGAGCACCAAATAGACGAGGCCCGTGACCTAGCTGAAAGTTGGGGTGTTGAAAGATTCCAACTCAAGAAGTCAGGCCGTTTCTTCACTGCCGACAGCAAGCAAAAAGACGAGCATCAAGCACAGAATCGCAAGGGTGAGAAAACAGCCACAATACGCAAGCCCGAACAACTCGAGCATCAAAACCTTGCCTTGCAAAAACAGAAACAGATTGAAAAGTCTTATGGAGGCATGAAAGAATATTATGACAATTGCCGGGTGGAATGCAAAGTGGCAAAAGAGCGCAACATTTTCATCACAGCAGAAGGATTGTTAATGCCATGCTGTTGGACTGCGGGCCGCATGTATAAATGGTGGCACAAAGATCCACGCATTGAACAGATATGGGACTTTATTGACCGTGCTGGCGGCAAGCAGGGTATCAGTGTGCTGGAAAACAGCCTACAGAGTGTCATGGAAGGGCCATTGCTAGGTGATATTCAAGCCAGCTGGACAAAAAATAGTATTGAAGAAGGCAAGCTTGGTGTGTGCGCAATGAAATGCGGCGCAGAGTTTGACCCATTTGGAGAGCAATTTAAATGAACATCTTAAGATTAACCCCCAATACATTTAGTGAACCATTTAAGTTCAGTTTTTTTCATGACGTTATACCTTCAGATATATTTGAGAGGTGTCGACAAGAAGCTCAACGCTATCCATATTTTCGTGTTGAAAAAACTAGAACTAGTAACCCCAATCGAATCTGGGCTAGTCAAAATCCTGGGTGGCTTAGTGCTATTGGAATGGAATTTGATAGTGTTGAAGTGAAACGAGAAATCGCGTATGCCTTAGAGACACCGAGATCTTTTGTAAAAATGGGAACAAGAGTTGAACTGTGTATGGACAGCGTGAGTAGTTGGTTAGAACCCCACCAGGATGATCCAGCCAAAGCAATGACTCTGCAGTTATATCTAGATGGAAATGGAATTAGCACCTCGCTGGGTGATATAAGCACAGACGTTAAGCCAAATATGGCTTGGGCATTTGATAATCAAAACACACCTGTCCACAGTTTGCCTCCTCTCAAATATAACCGTGTGAGCATAATTGTCAATTATGTAGATGATTCATGGAGAGATCGATCAGTTCTAATGTAAAGCGACTTTACTTTAAGCGCAGTAACATGTATATTGATTGGCAACTCAGTGATGTTTGTAATTTTCACTGTGTATATTGTAATGAGCAAAGCATGGGCGGCCAGCAAGGCTGGCCCACTCGTGATCAAGCCACGACCCTAGTTGATGAAATCATCAATCACAGTGAGCATGAAATCCGCACCTATAATCTGTTGGGAGGCGAACCCACATTGTGGCGTCATTTTGGCGATCTTTGCACATACATAAAAGAGCATGATCCCAACAGCATCATACAAGTGCTAACAAATGGCAGCCGCACCACACGATGGTGGGAGAAATATGCACCCTACATGGATAAAGTGATCGTCAGTCATCATGCTCATACCAGTTCAGCACAGCATGTGGTGGATGTGGTTGAGATTTGCCAGCCTTACAATGCAGCAAGCATTCAAGTTCTTGTGGATCAGCCAAATTTTGATCAATGTCGTGCTGACTTTGATTTATTTTTGGAGAAACTGCCTGGAGTAAACATTAGTGCCAAGAAGGGCGAAACATTTTTGGGCAGTGGCAAATGGATGCCATATACTGATGAACAGCTTGACTGGCTTGCTGGCACTCTAGAGCAGACACGAGCTAACAATCAGCGTGAACCACGCGTCAGTCGCCCAGACAGCCGCCGTGTGTGGGACCGACGCCTCTATGCTAGTGATGGAGAAACAGAATGGCAGACCAGCAATAAGCAATTGATCATCAACGACCAGAATCATTTTCGTGGCTGGCATTGTAATATAGGCCGTGACATGCTCAGTGTCAAGCCCAATGGTGATCTTGCTCCCAGCAGTGCCTGCTTCAAGGAGGAACGCCTGGGCAATTATCGTGACGGCACAGGAATAACCTGGCCTCAACGTGCTTATGTGTGTGTCTATGAGGGCTGTTATTGCGGTGCTGATTTGGAAATAGAGAAACGTGCACCATGAAATGTTTTGCCACAACCAATAGTCTTCAAATAACTCCGACTGGCCAGGTCCAGCCTTGTTGTAAATTCAAGCAAGCATTCGGTGGCATGGAAAAGCTTGATGATTATTTTGCATTGCCAGAGCTGGTTGAGTTACAGCAACGTCACCACCAAGGAGACTATACCAAGAACTGTAACAGTTGCCTGATCAATGAACAAAACGGCAGGCAGAGTCGCCGACAAATGTATGAGCGTATTGGTTTGGGTGCGACAGATTTCTTTCTTGATGTTAGCATGGGAAACTATTGCAACCTTGCGTGTCGTATGTGTGGCCCAGAAAATTCTACCAAATGGCAAAAGCCTCATTCATTTTTGGTCAATCATGGTCTTGAAAAGGCTCAAAATTATAAACACCACATGCTCGATAAAACAGACATATCAAATATTGTTGACATATTGCGAGCGCAAACCGGCAGGGTAATTATTGAGATCAAGGGCGGCGAACCTTTTATAATGCCAATTAGCCAGGAGTTCTTTACGGCGCTCGCAACTTGTGCCAACAGCTTCAATTTTGAAATTTGGATGACCAGCAATCTCACTGTAGTTCCAGATTGGTGGTATGATCTTAGTAAAGAGTTTGGTGTAGTGGAATTCAATACAAGCATTGATGGACTAGGGCATTTTTACAAATATATTCGTGACGAAAACCAGTCCAGTGAAAATCTTTTTATGAACATTCTTGAATTACAACAATTAAATAATCATCGAATCAGATTTAATATTGTTGTGCAAAATCTCAATATGAACAATCTAGCAGATTTGTATGATAGGTGTTATTTTTTCGTTGGAAATGAAAAAGACATCACTCTTATACCCCTGCAAGATCCAGCTTATTATCGTCCAAATATATTTCCAGACAATCAAAAAGCAGCGGTATTGGATGATTTAGAGCAAAGCGAGATTGTCAATAATCGAGAATTTTTGGGAATTGTGAATTACTTCTCACAGCCATGTGATCCTGAATTATGGGAACGGTTCATCAACATCAGCAGTGCACTGGATAAACATAGAGGGCAGAGCTTATGTTCCGTGATGAATGTGACCTAGAAAGAATTCCACACGGACTTGACGATTGGCTGGCACGTGAACCTATCTATTATCACCCAGCTATGCCTCTCGATCAAATACCACCGCAGCGATGCGGTGATGACGAATACATACAGGATCGTCAGGTTCTTGGTTATTATCGTAACCTCAGTTATGAAATGATCAGGTTCATGGATTATGAAAATCCTATCATCGGTGTCATGGTGACAACAGCTTGTTGGTTGGTAACCAGCATGAGTGAACAGGGCATGTTGAGCCCACTTAACATACAAGGATGGAATAACAATGTCCACCCAGGCATCAAGCGTTATATTGTTGCACATTATCTACAGTTTGACGCGGTCCCTGTTCTCTGGCAGGGTCCTGAACGAACCTCAAAATGGAAAATTAATTGTTTACGAAATCTTGAAGAAATCTACGGAAGAAATATTAGTGTTAAACTCAGACAGAAAGACCACGTATGTCTTGAAGTCAGTTCTCACAGCGAAAGCAATTGGCGCGATCCAAATGGATATGATTTTTGGGTTAAGGCTGCACTTGAGGACTTGGGAAACCAACATAAAATATTTGACTATGTTAGGGATCACGGGTTAAATCTCCTCTGTGATGTGCCTGGATACACCATAAATAATGCTGACGTATTTCGCACTCACGCTTCTAGGAAAGCCGATCAACACGATTTTTACTTGGAAATACCTGATGCCCAGCTGCTCGAAAAAGACCTTTGGCAGCTTTATTTCCATTTTGATCCTAGAGTTGGGTTAAAAACATGCCCAGTAACCGGTATCAAGATTGTAAACAAATTGGGCGATCCCAATTGGCAAATTGAGGTTGACTTGGCTCGAACACTTGACAGGCCTTGGCTGTCAGAACCGGAGAAACAATGAATAAGAAAATGCCCAGTGACACATTTTGTATCCTGCCCTGGATACACTTGAGCACACGACCAGATGGACAAATGAGAGTATGCTGCACGGCGAATGCCAGCAGTGTTGGTCCAACTAACGACAAAGAGCATGGCGGGCAAATTGGCATACTCAAAGATGAACAGGGCAAACCAAACAATTTGAATGTGAGCGACTTTCAAAGTGCTTGGAATTCAACATACATGCGCAATGTGCGAAAGCAAATGCTCAATGGCGAAAAACCGCCATCATGTCTTAAATGTTTTCGAGAAGAAGCTGCTGGACACAATTCAAAACGCATGTGGGAAACAAGATATTGGTCGGAAAGATTTGACATCGACCAACTCGTTGATGAAACAAACGAGGACGGATCGATTCCTCCTAAATTGCGTTATATTGATTTGCGATTTGGCACAAAATGTCAATTGGCTTGTGTGATGTGTTCGCCACACGATAGTTCAGGATGGATTAAAGAACATTCACAAATATATCCGCAAGTTCAAAACCCAGCATTGAAAGAAACCATGGGCTGGAAAGACAAAGGAAGCACAAATGGAAGCTCGTATAATTGGCACAAAAACAATCCTGTATTTTGGGAGCAGTTCAACGAACAAATTCCGCACATGTCTCAATTATATTTCGCGGGTGGTGAAAGCCTCATCATTGACGAGCACTACACTATCCTTGAGCAAGCCATTAAAAACGGACACGCCGGGAACCTCGAGCTGCGATATAACAGTAATGGTGTTGAATGGCGAGAAGACCTTTTTGATTTGTGGAAAGAGTTTAAATTGGTTCGTTTTCACTATAGTGTCGACGATATCGGTGCAAGAAATGAATATATTAGATATCCCAGCAAATGGGATAGAACCAAGGACGTCTTCCATATTCTTGATGAAAGAACGAGCGATAATGTTGAAGTCACTGTTGCTTGCGCCGTACAAGCCCTGAACATCTACTACATTCCTGACTTTATTCGCTGGAAACTTACTCAGGGCTTTCGCAAGATCAATATGTGGCCATTTGGTGCAGGAGGTATTAACTATCATTTCGTTTATCACCCACCGCATCTCAATGTTAAGAGTCTGCCACCTTGGTTCAAGGATGAAGTAGAGAGAAAATATGAAGAGTTCATTCCGTGGTGGGAAGAAAATTGGCAGCTTGGTGTGCCCAGCTGGCATCAGGGCAAGGTTGACTACGATACATGGAGGGGTGCAAGCTATGGTGTTGATCGGTTGCGCGGCATGGTCAACTTCATGAAGAGTGAAGATTGGAGTCAGCGAATGCCTGAAATGAAAGAATATATTGAATTGATTGACCGCACTCGAGATCTTAAATTTGCAGAAGTATTTCCAGAAATGAAGGATATTTTTCGCTGATGGTCTTTTGTATTGCTCCTTTTGTGAACTTCAGCACAAGAACAGATGGACGTATTCGCACCTGTTGTCAGGCTGATGAATTCAAAACTGTCCATGCATTTGACAATGATATAGAATCGATCTGGCGCAGCGAGGAATGGGAAGCATTGCGTGATCGGTTCCGCGCAGGCGAGTGGCCAGATCAATGTCACCGTTGCCGACGTAATGTAGAGAATGGCGTGAGTGCTCGTATTGGCATGGAAAACGAACGCTGGAAACATTTGGATTGGCAAGCACTTAAAGAAAATCCCGAGATACATATCTTCGATTTGCGCATGGGCAATACTTGTAACCTCAAATGTGTTATGTGCAGCCCGGTTAATAGCAGCTTGTGGTGGAACGAACAAAAACTATTTGATCACTTAGGAGATGATGAAGTCAAAAACCGCCATCGTTATAAATGGGCAATGGATGATTACCTGTTAGACGAAGTAAAGCAAAATCTAGGCAATTTGCAGATGCTTTACTTTAGTGGTGGCGAACCACTATTGATCAAAAAGCACCGGGAAATCATTGAGGAATGTATTGCACAAGGAGTTGCGGATCATATTAAATTGGTTTACGACACCAATGCCACGATGATTGATGAGTATTGGATAGAACGTTGGAGTCACTTCAAGGCGGTACAAATTAATTTCAGTATTGACGGCGGGCCAGAAGTGGTCGAGTATATTCGATACCCTGTTAAATATGATGACTTGATTCAGTCCATGGAATTGTTGTCTGATAGCACTTGTGATGTGTTTTTACAGTTTAGCCTGGCTGCATACAATATATACGAAGTCAACAAGATAATCGATCTCAAAAATCAATATGGATTTCGTGGCATCAATATCAGCTTGGTTTACTGGCCAGATTTCCTGTCAGCCAAAGTGTTACCAGACCATATAAAACAAGAGGCAAAAGAGCTCTATGCTGATTGTGAAGTGGGACGAGTGCGTGACTACATTAATAATCTCGAGTTGGATGGTAGCCAGCCTGGGGGTATGAAAGACTACTTTGAAAAGATCGACCTGAGTAGAGGATTAAATTACAAGGAAGTGTTTAAATGGCTGACATAAAACTATTAGTTGCAATCTGGGATACACGAGACCAGTTCGATATTCCTGACGATCTAGCCAACCAAATGCTAGACATCACACACAAATTTGCAATGAGCATTAAAGGTCATGTTCGCAAATATGATATTGAACTTGGTAGCGACATCGTTATCACATCCGTCAATAATTTGATCGATCGAACACAGCAATACGACTTTACTCATGCGGTGGTAATAGCTAGTGGTTGCGTAATACACAATCCAGATGATTTTTGTCAAGGTATACGAAATCAAATCAAAAACAATCCGGGAATGTGCATGAGTGCACACATATTACATACAGGATTGTGGCCAAGTGAAAACAATCCAGATTTCTATACCTTGCATGAGCAAACCATACTATTGAGTCGTCATGCATTGGATCACATGGCTGATGATGGACTTGTTATAAATGAAGGTCCAGGATATCAAACTGACAACTGGAACCCCATCAAACGTGACGAGCGCAATGTTCATGACGACTATACTCCTGTTGATATTGGCCCGGATCGTGATCGCAAGGCTGTGCCACTAACAAAAAATAGTCGCATGGGCGTCTGTGAAGAGCTGCTCAATTATTGCATTGTTCGCCGTTGGCACGTTCAAAATTTTAACCCTCTTGTGCGTCGTAGCAAAGGATATTCTTACCATAATGAACGAACTGATGAATTCGCCCGTTATCTTAATATGGAACCTCGTGTTCTTGATCAAGACGTCATGCTACGCGGGCATTGGGAATTCTTTAAGAAATTTGATTACAGAGACAAGTTTTGGGCATTTAATACTGAAAGCATGTGTGATGCTCTTCCTGATCGTGAATATGATGCATTCATTGGAGTTGCGGCAGGACAAATCCCCTGGCATTATTTAAGCCATTATCGTTTTGCCCCTGATACTGAGGTTATTTTTATTGACATAGATCCCAACGCATTGAAATTCCAGCGTTGGTTTGTTGAAAATTATGATCCTGAATCAATGCATGAATGGAGTGACATTGTTGACCGTTATCTCGCAGTCACTCCTGGAGTCAATCCTATTGGCAATAAAGATTTGAGTTCAGAATTGTGGTTGGAGTATCGTAATCAAATTAAAGAAAAATGGCCACAAATACGAAACTATACGTATCATTATGTTCATGAGGATATGATCACCAGCCAATCTCTGAGAGATTGGGCATCTCGATCCAAAATTCCCATGGTGTGGTTTAGCAACGTCTTTCGTTACAGTGGTGTAATTGAAAAGAATTATGATACAGAATCACTACAGAATTTCCTTAATGGAATCGTTCACGCCAATCGACATGCAGCATGGGTTGGTGATAATATGCATGTAGGCCTTTGTGTGGGCCCAAATAGTCAACCAACCAGCCGTGAACGTTTTTGTAAAAAGCTTGATATACCCAAAATGGATGTATTACAAGTTCAAAAAGAAATTCAACATCTTGAAAACCAAGGTATGTTCACTGATCACCGTGGCGGAGACCATCCAGGCTGGTCCAGCTTTGTTCTTCACGGACTGGGATATGATAAAACTCTAGGCAAAGAATATTATGGGTATGAACATGACCGTGATGCGCCCTATGATTGGACTGTGGAAGCTGAAAAATACACACCAACACTGGTGCAGTATTTTCGAGAAGCAGGATTCAAACGTCGTTATCACCGTATTCGAATCATGCGTTTGGCTCCAGGTGGGTATATAAGTATACATGACGATGATCCACAAAAACATAGAACACAATGGGCTATGAATATAGCAATTAACAATCCAGAACAATGTGAGATGCATTTCTGGGACCAAGAGTTTCGCTATGCAGGCTGTGTTCCTTGGCAACCTGGCGACGCTTATCGTATAAGAATTCATTTCCCACATATGGTAATGAACAACAGTGATGAAGTTCGCTATCACATAATCGTGCATGGGGAAGATTAATGAAAAAGGAATTTAATAATGGCAGATGCAATGATTATGATCTATTGATAAGCCAGGCTGGTCGATTTGATTATAATCAAGTATACGCTGAGAAATTTGAAGATTTTAATCATCTTAACAGCTTGCGTATTGCCTGTCAACCAGGAAACATTTGCACCTATAATTGCACGTATTGTGATTGGACAAATAAATCTGGTAACTGGCCCTGGCCAGATCACAATCAATTTGCCAAGCTAATCAAAAGAATTGACGATGTTTATCGCGCACCCCCTTATAACAAGAAACACATCATTTGGGAATTGCTTGGTGGTGAAATTACAGTTTGGCCACATATTGACAAAATGATCAATCTACTAAATGAGCGTGGACATCATATACAATTGATTACAAATGGGGTCCGCAATCTTCGTTGGTGGAACCAAAATGCTGATCGGTTCAGTCATGTCACACTTAGCTACCATCCAGAATCTGCAGATTATCGTCACATGAATGATGTGGGTAATCTATTATCAGATCGTGCTATTAGCACGGGCATGTTGGTATTGATGTATCCGCCATTATGGGATCGCTGTGTTGAAGCTTTTAAGCATTTTCGTGATCATGGTCGTTACCCTACCGAATGTAAAACTTTATATGATACTCATGACAGTCATGGTGAATTCTATAGCTGGGATTATACTAGTGAACAACGCCAATTTGTGATTGACAATCAAAAAGTGGGTCCAGAGGTCGAAAGTGAACAAGAAAATCCTTCACTCTTTACTGTATATAAGTTGGTAAAAGATCATGATGACCAGGTAACAATCAATCAAACAAACGTAAACGACTTGCTAGTAAGGAAAGAAAATAACTGGAAAGACTGGGACTGTTATATAGGAATGGATACTCTTTACATGAGTGCAGAAGGAAATATCAAGCGTGGCGCACAATGCTTTCCGGACAAAGGATACATTGGAAATTGGAGGTTTGATGATCCAAATGACATCAAATGGCCCACAAAACCTATTCGCTGCGAATATACAGAATGTCTATGTGCGCATGATGTAAGAGCAAGGAAAATAAGACGTGATAGATAAATCAACTTTCTGTGTAGCACCATTTATACATCAAAGCATGAAAACTGACGGCAGTATCAAAGCTTGTTGTCGCAGCTTGCCCGCGATCAGTAATGTCCGTGAAGAACCACTCAGCGAGGCTTGGAACAATCCCTTGCTTAAACAGATGCGATTGGATCTCACAAGCGGAGAGACAAACAAGCGTTGCCGCATCTGTTTTGATCAAGAAGAACAAGGCGTTAAAAGCCTGCGACAAAAATACAACAGCAATCAAGACCGTTACGCCCGAGCAATTGATGTAGCAGAACGCATGGAAGAGGATGGCACAGTAAACGATTCTCCACAGTGGATTGAATTCAAACTCAGTAACCTTTGCAATCTCAAATGTCGAATGTGTCATCCACTGGATAGCACCAAGTGGTTTAACGACTATAAACTAGTCGAACATTTGCATGAAGATCAATGGCAACACTACCTAGCCAAAGCAGGTGTTGACAAAAAGCCATTGCTCAATGTTTTTGATGAAGACTTTCACGCAGACGTAAAACAATTTTTGGATAACGTGGACTATCTACAATTTGCAGGAGGTGAACCTCTTTATGATGACGCGCATTATGAGATCCTTGAGATTGTTCGACCAAGAGCACATGAGATCACACTCAACTATGCCACGAATATGACAGTGCTGTCAACCAAGAAATACAATGTTTTGGACTTTTGGCGTGATTTCAAAAGCGTTATGGTCAGCGCGAGTATTGATGGGCCACCAGGACTCAATGATTATATACGTGGTGGAGCAGAGCGTTACGATATTGAACTCAATGTCAAAAGAGTCAATGAATTGCCAAATTGTATTACTGTTGGCAAGCCAACTATCCAGGCACTCAATATCTATTATCTGCCAGAACTATTTGAATGGATCAAACAAAACAATTTTAAACAAGTAGATCATCATTTTGTTACCTTTCCGAAATTCTTGGATTGTCGTATTTGGACAGGCCGAGCTAGAATGGAAATTGATGCTAAATTACAAAACTATTACGAAAATCAAACTGATGAGCGGACGCGCAATGTCCTAGATAACATACTCACCTTTTTCCGCAGTGCCGAAATGTATGAGGACCAAAAATGGGATGATTTTCTCGAATACAATCGCATATTGGACGATGCCCGTGATCAAAATTACAAAGATTATGCGTTTTTTAGAGAATACATGAAGGATAGAAAATGAGCGATACATTTTGTGTTTTACCCTGGATGCATCTAGCCACCAACGCAAGTGGTAATTTGCGAGTGTGTTGTAACAGCACGCCAGGTAAAAACATGATACTCAAAGAGGATGGCAAGCCCTATAAATTGTGGCGAGATGACATCCGTGATGCATGGACAAGCGAAACCTATAAAGAAATTCGCAGGCAAATGCTGGCGGGTGAAAGACCTGAAATGTGTCAGCGTTGTTTCCGTGAAGAAGATGTAGGTGTTAAGAGCGCCAGACAGAGTTGGAATCAAAAGTGGCGAGAGGATCGTGTTTATGAAGCCGAGCCTGAAATGGATATACGATATGTGGATTTGCGATTGGGCAATTTGTGCAATTTGCGTTGTCGTATGTGTAACCCATACGCAAGCAACCAGTGGGTTGATGAGTGGAAAGAACTTACCGGGCAAGATCTCGGCGAGAGTGAGTTCAATCGTCTCAAGCACATGGATTGGCCTGAGCATGAAAAGACCTGGGATAATCTATTCAGCTTGGTTGACAGTATTGATGAAATCTATTTGACGGGTGGTGAACCAACCATTATCCAACAACAGCATCGTTTACTGGATCATTGTATTGAACGAGGGCTTGCTAAAAGCATCAAATTAAAGTATAATACAAACTTGACTAACATACCACAAAGGTTAGTTGAAAAGTGGAGCCAATTCCGCACAGTGCAACTCAATTGCAGCATTGATGCAACGGGGGCGCTGGACAGATATATTCGATATCCAAGCAATTGGAGCAAGATCCAAGAAAACTTTGAACGGGTGCGCGAACTGGACAACAGCTATGTCGAAATACATTGCACGGTTCAGATGTATAACATCACCCGGTTACATGAATTAATAGACTGGGCAGAGCCCTACGGACATAAGATTTACTTCAATATCCTCAACCATCCTGAGTGTCTAAACATACGTGTTTTGGACAGTGGTCTAAAAAACCAAGTCACACAAATTTTAGCACAATACACTCATCTTGAACGTGTTCAAGGTGTGATAGATTATATGAACGCGGAGGATTGGAGTGAGCATTACGATGAGTTTGTTCGCTATACAGAGGTATTAGATCAAAGCAGAGACGAAAGCGGACGTGACTTGTTACCGGAGTTGTTTAAATGAAGATACTTATAAGCGGTAACAGCGATCGTGGACTTAGTGCTGCCATTGGCCTCCAAATGCCAGAACATGCAATCGAGTATGCTAGTCGCAAGAGTGGTTTTGACTTGTGCACAAGAGATGGGCGCGATGCCTTTGTAGAATTGGCTGTGTCAGCAGATGTTGTGATAGTTTGCGCAGCACTACACCAATTTCAACAGACAGTGCTTCTAGAGGCTGTCAGCAAGCGTCTCCGCGCGTCAGGCACCGCGCCACAAATCATAGTGGTAGGCAGCACAACAGATCGTGTCAAGAATGGAAAGCCTTGGCTATACAATGCTGAGAAAAAAGCATTGCGTGATTTTAGCAACACACTTGCAATCGGCGGAGTGTGGACTGATGGCTTGCCCAAGGTCAGTTACATCAGCTTTGGTACATTGAGTAACAATCAGGAGAAGCATCCTGACCGTCACTGTATAGACATTGACCAAGCAGCAGGCTACGTTAAATGGTTGATTGAACAACCCCGTCATGTCAATATCAACGAGATAAGTATCGATCCCATGCAGGGAAGCATGTGGCATAGCGACCAGGAATAAATCGTGAGTTTGGGAATATTTGGAGACAGCTACGCACAAGACCAGGGCCAACCTGGATGGGTGGCTAAAATGATTGAAGAGCGTGGTGCAGTAAGCCACGGAAAGGAAGGATTGGGAACAGATTGGATCTATCAACAATTCGTGCAGCATCACAATGAATATGAAAGAGTAATTGTTTTCATATCCAATTTTATGCGAACCTGTTTGTTTGATGCTGAATGGGAAATGATCCAAGACTTGGAATCATATGACGATTTGGATATGGGACGTATCCGTGCTGTTGGTGTCGCAGCAACATATGAAAAGGCCGAAAAGACCAGCACTCGTCTTTTTGGCAATGATTTTGTTCCTGAAGTCAAGGTGCTCTGCAAAGCAAAGGACCGATTGCGAGAGAGGTTGCCACTTACATCAATCATCACACAACATGCAATGATCAATAGCATAAAATTGACACGTCCAGATGCAATTGTCGTCAACAGCTTTCCATTGGGCAAGATGGGTGGTATGCATAACATCACTAAAATGGATACTGATCGACTCGCGACACGCTGGGAAGTTAGCAACGTCCGCAAAAATCACATGTCACCCGCACAAAATGCAATGTTCTTTGAACTCATGAAAAAAGCATTGGATGACGAATCTTTTGATATCAACTCAACCTTAAAAGCAGATCAATTGCGTCGTTATTATCCAGCATCACAATCTCTTGAAGAGGCAGGATTAAGAAGAAATGGCAAACCAAAACGATGATCTAAAATGGAGTGAGTACGATTTCACAAAAATTCCATTTGATGATTTGGTAAGCGTGGGACAACGCACAATGCTCTATCGCGATATATTTACAGTGAGTTGGCTATTGGGCCGCTTCTGTAACTATCGCTGCTCATATTGTTGGCCTTATGCTCGCAGCAATACAAAAGATCACCGCCCAACAGAACTCTGTCTAAAAACCATAGACGAAATCAAGCGTCAGGCACGTGAAAACGGGTTCAATAGTTTTCACTTTAGCTTGAGCGGGGGCGAGCCCACGTTTCATCCAGGCTATTTGGATATTCTCAAGCATCTAGCTGACGATGTCCCCAACACGAACTATACCAGCATACATAAAACAAGCAATTGCTCAAGACCAATTCGTTGGTATGAAGAATTTGTTGAGCGAGCAAAACCATTTCACAGAGCAAGTATTACAGCAAGCTTGCATACAGAGCACGTCAATACACCCGAGAAAATGCAGGAGTTTGCAGACAAACTCATACTTTGTCAAGAACATGATGTCCAGGTTACTATCAACATGGTCATGGTGCCAGAGCTGTTTGATGAGTATTGGGAAAATGCTCTTTTCTTCCATGAACAAGATATTAACGTCACTCTTAAACCACAAAGCGACCCAACCGCCAGCCGAGTCGTCGACGGTTACACAGATGAAATGCTCGAACGTTTGTGGAATGGCATGCCACAAAGGGCATATACTGAAGCTAGGCGTAAATGGGCTGATCGCCCGCGCCCTGCTTTTGAATTGCCAGATCATGCACCTGGCAAAAATGATAAAAGTGTCCCTTGGCATATGCAAGTTGAGTTTGAAGATAAGCATGGCAAGAAATGGTATATGGATCAAGCAGAACGATTTAATGCATTCAACTTTAACAAATTCAAAGGTTGGTCTTGTAATGCTGGATTTCAAGGCATTGTGATACGTGAACCAGATGGTTCGATTAAAAGAAGCTATAGTTGTGCTGACGTCCCTTTGGGTAATATAGAAACAGGCTTCAAGCTTTTTGATGGGCCAAGACCATGTATTACCCAAGCCTGTGTTAGCAGTGCTGACAGCAAAATACCCAAGAGAAAAGTATGAAAGACAGACCGTTATTTTTTCTTAGTGCGCCCCGAACTCGTAGTAGTATCCTCTTTGAGATGAGTGAACCTTACATCAACACAAGATTTGAACTACGGTCTCTTAAAGGACACAGTGAGTTCTTTCTTACCCGATCTCCTTGGGCTAAGTTTGTGGACAAAAGAACAGGTCAAGAACATCAGGCTGATATGTATCCTGTTGCAGATCGTTCAGGCGATATCACAATGCATCATGTCTGGCCAAGTATGTATAAAGATATGCATGAGGCCGTTGAACATAAATGTGAGTTCTTAGCAACGTTACAAGCACAACGAAAACACTATAATGTTAAAGGCACACTCGAATGCGGTTTACAGCCAGAATTGGTAATCCTACTTTTCCGAGATCGCCATTTTGTATTCACTAAGCGCCGTAATATCACAGACATGGTAGCCAGCACATTGTTTGCATTGCGCATCAAGGCATTTCATATGCGCCCAAACAATGAAGAACACTACAGACAGTCGCTCTCCGAGCCGATCACGCTAACACAGGATGAACTTGCAATTGGCAAGCGCCTTCTTATACACTGTAATCGTCTATGGGCCATGGAAAACATGTGCGAGCAAATGAATTTGCCCTATTCCACAGTGTATTATGAAGATATGGATACTGAAGATCATCTAATCAACACACTCACAGAATTACATGGAACGCCAGAATGGGTTGATTATCTGTCAGAAGATTATCATCTCAAAGTTCCTATGCGCATTGACAAGGACTATTGCAAACTGATCACTAACTATGATGATATCGAAGAACTGGTAAATATGGCTAATGAAACAACGGTTTGAACAACTTGAAGGGTTGCCCACACCAGACATTCTTCCTGAAATAACAGCATTGGGATTGGATTGGGGTCCGAGCAACCAGATCTGTATTAATACAGTAGAACCTGGTAGCGATGACTATCAGCTGGGAACAGGTAGTCTCAAATATGACTGGGCCAACAAACGTCCGGTAACACTGCCCGACGGTTCAACTAAATGGGAGGTCCCTGAGTATTCAGTGCAATATGATGAGAGTGACTTCCAATACCTAGTTGACATTTTTCAAGGCACACTGATTGAAAGTGTTTATAGTGCTCTTGTTGATAGTGGATATAAACTGGGCCGTATACGATTGATGCGTAACGAACCCAAAACATGTTTGAGCTGGCACGTGGATACTTCGCCGCGTCTGCATTTTCCAGTTAAAACACATACAGGTTGTTTTATGGTGATAGAAGACGAAGTTCGTCATTTGCCAGAAAGGACATGGTGGATGACTAACACAACACTTCCACATACCGCATTTAATGCAAGTCGCGAAAGTCGCATACACTTGGTAGCTTGTATTTTAAACAAACATTCAAATTTATAATTATGGGGATATCAACATGTCAGTGAAATTTTATAGTGAACAACCACATATAACAGACTTGTATCCTCTCGTGCCGGCACGTGAATATAAACGAGAATGGGTCCGTGATTGCGCTATCGCACACAAAAAATATGACAAGGTAATTGACCATCGTGCTAATAATCGCACTGCCGCAAAATGCCCAGGTATGCGCAACATGATGGAAGCAGGTTACATTGTGCGCAGTTGGTTTGATTTCACAATTGAAACTGATGCTGCTCGGCCTTTTGATTACCAAGCATATTTTCCTGAAACACTTGATAAACCACTGCGTGAGATAGGATGGACAACTGACGATTTGATTGGCCATTTCAATACCAAAATGACTCCACTTAAAATACCAACCTACAACTATCACAAAATCATATTAAAGATATATGTGCCATGGACGATTGAAGTGCCTGCCAGTATGGGCTTACAAATATTGCCAGTTACTCTTGATGATAACCCATCACTAACTGCCGTTCCTGGAATGTTTACTCAGGGTCTTTATACTCATTTCAACATACACGCCTACTGGCACGAGACCAATGGACGTGTTTTCGTGCCAGCCGGCACACCACTTGCCCAGCTAATCCCTGTCACAGTGGGGGAGATCAGCACTGAAGACATGACAGAAGAAAAGAAACATGAGCGCGACGTAACGTTTCTAAAGAACAGGAATAAATTTTAAGGTAAATACACACATGGAAAAAACACTCGAAACACCAATGCTCAAGCGGCAACATTTGCCTCTTATGACCAAACTCAATATGACAGTTGATATTGAAAGACTCCGCACAGAGTTCTTTAATATGGGACTGGATGATTTTAGCAAATATAACGGACTCAGCTATGATAAAGCCGCTGAGGATGGACTGATTGTTCGTCGCGTCCTGCTAGAATATTTCCTCAATGATGAAGAGCTTGCCGCCCAGGCCGACAAAGAAATCGCTGAGGGCGGAGAAAGTTACAAAATGCTCTGCCTCACAGAGTTTAACGGCGATCCAGAACATGCCAGCCGCAACCTCAAGGAAAAGCTTGGCGATGTTCGTGATCCACGCGCCCTTGCTCGTAGATTGGAAAAGATCTCAGATCCTGACCATCCAGATTATGTGCCTATCGCTGACGAGAAGCTTTATGACAAGCGTAACGAGTTCTGCTCGGGTTATGTGGGTGAGATCATGGATATGATTGAAGACAATATTGGACACGTTGCACGAAGCCGCTTTGCAGTTCTACGTGCTGGCGAACAAATCAAGCCTCATCTAGATATCAATACCGACAAGGCCGTGCGCATTCACATTCCAGTGGTAACTCATCCAGATGTTGTATTTGGTCTTCAAGGCAAGCGTCGAACAGTTGAACAACATATGCCAGCAGATGGAAGCGTGTATTTCATCAATCAAGGTTATAAGCATTGGGTCTACAATAATAGCCCAATTGACCGTGTGCATTTGATGTTCGTTGTTACTGGTCAGCGTGGAATTACTGAAGGCAAAGAAGTTTACTGGGACGAGTAAATGCGCAAGCTACATCACATCACAATGGACTTGATGGATCGCGAGTGCAAGACTGTTACAACTGATGTTCCATCAGAAGATTTTTGTTGGATTAACAAAAAAGTTCACCAAGCAAATCAATACCGCAGTGAAAATTATGTTGTGGATAAAAGAATGCTTGATTGGAGTGTGTGTTACACTGTAACTTATGTTGGAAAAATTCCTGCTCTTGCTAGTGCAGCTTGGGCCCGTCCATTTTACAATGGCCATGTCCGTGTTCTAACTCATTATTGCATAAATCCAGACTTACAAGGGGCTAAATTTGGTCGTGGAATAGATGGTATGCGAATCGATGTGGCGTCTCATGCCGACCAGCAAATCGCCTTCTGCAAAAATCAAGGATACGAAAATTTTTTTATTAGCAAGGAAGACAAAACAAACACAGGACGTAATGCGAACCTGATTTGCTCGAAATTAGATCGTTATAGTGAACATCCTTGGAAGATAACAGAGGGGCGATGCCTAGTCGCCCCTGATAGAAAAAATCCAGCCTGTTGGCAATGGATTATGTTTAATGACGTTCCACCACCGTTAGATGGCTTTGTTTGACGGTGTAAATATCCCCCACTGCAAAAACTTTTCAGAAATCCAACCACCCGAGTCCCAACGACTCAAACGTAGTAGTCTGAAATTTTTGTGATGGTTAAGATGATATCCTTCGCCAGCAATCAAAAAATTAAGCAGAGGAACATTTCGTGGATGTGGATAATGGCAAACTGTATTGAGCAAACCAAATCCCAATTTAGCAAGAACAAACGGCATGAGCGCAAACGCTACAAAAAATTTGAATCCAATTATCAAGCTAACAATCCAAATAGCTACCCAAATCTTTATCCAGTGATGATGACAGAAAACCAGCATGGAATTTTCATATAGATCACGACTATATTTTGCTGGAATATGTGGAATATCCCACGTAGTCGTGAGCACCCTCCAAACTCCTACATGGACTGGACTATGTGGATCTTCTTCTGTGTCACTATGTGCGTGATGCATCCTGTGGCTAGCAATCCAGCCAATTGGGGTGCGAACAACAGCAATCATGAGCATAAACAAGCCCACTGCTTCAAACCACTTCGGCACATTAAATTGACGGTGACAATAGTGGCGATGCAACAAAATACTTGCACCAAAATGACTGATAATAGTCCACCAGATAAATCCAAGAAGTATGACTAGCCACCAAGACACGTATAGATCCTTAATGTTATATTAAAATACTTCATATTTATTCAATCATCTCTCGCGCTATTTGTGACATAGCTACTCTCAGGCTTTCTGTAAGGTAAAAGTTTTCTTCCTCCCACTGTTTGAATTTTTGGTAGTTTTCAATATTGAGGCGCGCTCTCTCATGAACAGAAAGCTCGCCATATTCTTGTGCAGTCATGGTCATGAAGCTAGATTTCATCCATTCATAATTTACGCTGCAATCTTGTATTTCAGAACGACTCATACGGTATCCGTATTCAGCAAGAGCATTACACAGATAATGATCTTCCAGGCCTGGAGGAATCACCCAGTCATATTCTTGTGCTGTGGCGGCGACCGCCAAACCGATCATTAAACTCAAGAAAAAAATTAATGTTTTCATACTGCCATCTCCGCTCTAATAGTTGGATGTGGATCATAACCAACTAACTTAAAATCGTCCACTGTGCTTTTTAGCACATCATCTAGTGTTTTAAACTTGGGCATTTCTAGTTCTGGCAAGTTGCGTTCCTGCCTGCCCAGTTGCTCGTGAACCTGATCGACGTGATTGAGATAAACGTGCGCGTCGCCTAGTGTGTGCACAAACTCGCCAACCTCAAGCCCTGTCAACTGTGCTATGATGTGTGTGAGCAGCGAGTAGCTGGCAATGTTAAACGGAACACCCAAGAACATGTCTGCGCTGCGCTGATAGAGCTGACAGCTTAGTTGATTGCTGTTGCTTACATAGAACTGCACGAGCAAGTGACAAGGTGGCAGAGCCATATCAGGCACATCACCAACGTTCCACGCTGTGAGGATGTGCCGACGGGAGTCAGGCTGGTGTTTGATTGATTTTATCAGGCTGGTGATTTGATCGCAGTGGTCTCCACCACGATACATATCTGAACCCCAATCACGCCATTGCTTGCCGTAGATTGGACCTAGCTGTCTGTAGTCGTCATTTACTGGATAACCCAGCGCGACAGCTTGATTGAGAGCGTTCGCAGTCCAGATAGTTTGCTTGGCTGGGTCACGTGTTCCGTATTGTATCTCTGCTAGACGGCGCTCGTCTGTGCTGCCTTCAAGGAACCATAGCAGCTCAGCTACCACAGCCCGCCAAGCAAGACGCTTGGTTGTCACAGCAGGAAACCCGCTACGAAGATCATAACGGGCCTGCATACCGAAAATACTTTTGGTGCCGACTCCAGTTCTGTCTTTGCGTATATCGCCCTTTGTCAAGATCTGATGTAACTGGTCGTGATATTGCTTCATGGAATTCTTACAAACTTTCCGTATGTTTCTACGTCAGCAACTTTGCTGTTCAAGAGCAAGCCCTCGCCTTCAACGTAGATAAGAGGTTGGTCCTCCTCGCCCGCGCCGCGATATAGGACTAGCACACTGTCATCAGGTGCAAGATCGTTTTCAATAACTTCGAGTGGCCCGTTGGGGAAGTATGGTTTAACCAATTCGATATCCATATCTTCAGTCTCAGGATTAAACTCCTTGACCTTTTTCGTCTTGTCCCAACACTCATCAACACGAGCACGAACACTAGGATGACAAACAATGGTGTTCCCCACGCCCCGTTTGCTCATGTTAGCAATGTTGGCCGCAGCCATGCTGATACGATGAGCGAACTGTGCCTCTGCTGGAATATGGTTAAGTGGGGGGCTACTCGACGGCCAAAAAATCTCCATCTCATCGAGTGCCATTGCCTCAGCAGCCCTAAGGTTGCCGCATGGAACAAGGTCATCCCGTGTCAGGCACTCATACTCGGCTTTGACACGGGCCTTGCCAACAAGTTTACCGTCCTCGTTTACTTCTCCTGATTCCAGGATCTTGCGCTTGCTCTTGACGACTTTGATTTCGCCATCAGCGTCAAAACTCTGTGTTGAGATGAAGGTCATGCAATTTCCTCGCAAAATAAGTTTCAAAACGTGTCATCATGTCAATTTCGACAGTGTCAATCTTGACAAATTTTTCATCCAGTGACTCTAAATCAATAAAAGCATCACACTCATAACTTCCAGATATACGTGTCAAGTGAAATATCTGAATCTCGTCCAGGACTTGGTTCACAAGAACCCCGCCACCAATTACGAATACTGTATTACTTTCTGCAAGTTTTGTCAAGTTTTCCTTCAAGTCTCCATGTATCACATCTGCTCCATGGGCGACGTAGTCAGGATCACTTGTTACTACAACGTTATGACGATTGGGGAGAGGTTTGGGCATTCCTTTGCCTTCCCAAGTTCCTCTCCCCATTACGACCGTGCACCCGCTGGTCAATTGCTTGAAATGTGCAAGGTCTTTTCGATTATGAGGCCAAGGCATTTGACCATTACGGCCTATTCCACCCTGACTGTCACAAGCTAAAATTGCTTTGATCATTGGTCCTTCAGTATTTTTGCGACCTCGTTACCAACATCTTGCTCGACCTTTTCATAATCGATTCGAATCTTGAGGTCTGTCAACATCTCGTAAAATTCCAAATCTCTGATGATTTTTTCGAGATCGCTATCTTGGTCGTCCCTAAAGTCAGTCTGATCCAAGACGATCTTTGATCCGTCACTCAAGTAACAAGTGATGTCTTGGATAAACTTTACAGGAACGACATCTACATTAATTTGTGAGAAAATCTTTTGAAAATCTCGATCACGTTCGTAGATTGCCATTGGCTTTATGCCTTATCTTTGGCAGGCTCTTTCTTCGGTGCAGTCTTTCTACCACGCTTGGGCTTTAGGCTAGGATCCATTTCATACGCTTGTTCACGTAGGGTTTTTGCTTCTGCCTCAAACGTTTCAGCTTGAGCTAGACGTTGCTTTGCAATTGCTGCATCGTCCAACACACCGTCGCCTGACTGTGTGTCTGCAAGTTGCTCAGTTGCTTCCACTGCATCAGGATTTGACTCATTCATGGATTCAGTTACTGAAGTTGCCTGTCTTGGAGGCATATCAGTATCATCTTGCATGACTTTTTCAATATCCTGTTGCGAAGCGCCTGACTTTTGCATCTTCACAATCTTATTTAGCGTATCAAGTCCAATTACCGTAAGAGAGTCCGGTGTGAGCTCGATATTGTTGGTTGGAAACTTGCGTAGACGATTTGTGTTCACCATCCATGAGAGGGCTGGAACACCTGTGCCCAAACGTTCTCTTGATAGAACATTGTATAGATCACCTGTGCTCTGTGCGGGTTCACTCTCAATAATACGCATGATGTCCTGATGTTCAGCGTCAGGAAGTGATTCAGTTTCAACGATCAAGCAGTTGTTATCATCAACAACATGACCTTGTTCGTCATAGATTTCGCGAAATACCACGACACACCTACGTCCGGTGTTCTTGATACGGCCGACATGCTTTAGTGGTGCCATTAAGTTTCTCCTGTTTGTGCCTTTTGTGCTTGCGCTGCGGCTTGCGCTTGCGCTTGGTGCTGAAGGAAAGCCTCTAGCTTTTCGTAAACGTCTAGGACGCTACGAAGTTCATTGGTTTCAAAAACACCGCGCTTGATTGCCATGTTGAGAAGGTTCAAAGTGAGCGCAAGGTCTTGCAGACCCAATGTAGGAACATCTGATGTCTGTGGTTCCTGTGCTCTTTTGATCTCAGTTTCGTCTTGGCTTGACTCATTTACAGATTTTTCTGCTGTTTTGGCCATAGTTTATATACTCCTTGAAAGGGTTTAACGTCACTATTGTGACGGCAAATCAATACTCTGGTGGAAGTTTCATGCTACGTTTATTTATCTAATAAAGTAGCAGTTAATCTTGACCAAGCTTGAATTGTGTAAGATGTTGTTCAGCCATGTCTCGATCTGATTCTAGTTCAAACAAAATTTCCATGGTGTTATCAAAAGAAGAATCAGGTTGAAGACCTCGAACAAAATATAGACCTGTGGTATTGAAAAGACCCAGTTCTTTCATGGTTGGCATTTGTTCGCTATCTTCGCGATGAACTACCAACCTAGTAGCCATCAATTTTTCTATGGTAGACGTCCCTCGGAGGAGTTCTAAATCTTCCTCCGAGAGGTTTTTGTGTTTGAACCACTTCAATGATTATTGACCTTGGTAGTAGACAGTCTGTCCAAACGGCGCCTCAGGCTTGCCGTATGCGGTGTTGATAAGGAACACCGTGTCACAGTAATCGGGATCACCCCACGAGTTCCAAGGCTGGCCATCCGTAAACATGATAAACTGATCGGGCTCGATTTCGTTATCTTTCATGTAGGTCCAGTTGACGTCAAAGTCAGTGCCACCACCACCCTTGATGTCATACTCGCGGATGTCACGTCCGTCATCATGTGTGAACTCATCATAGCCGTAAACATTAGTATCAAACTGCCAAATACGGATACGGTAGTCTTCATACTGTTCCATGATGCCAGCAATCTCGCTGACGAACTCAGTGAGCATGGTTTGGCTGATGGAGCCTGACGTGTCGATGGCTAGCGCGACATCGATCATCATATCTCGATCCATACCCGGAAGCACCGCGCCCATATGCCAACCTTTGCGGTTAGGGCGAAGGAAGGTAAAGTTCGACTTGAGCGAGCTTTCAACCTGAGCGCGGATGATTTCACGCCAGTCCATTTGAGGTTCAAGGAGGTCCTTGATCATGCGCTTCATGTCACCCGGCACGTTACCGGCCCCGGCACTCTGCGCAGCCTGGATCATGGCATCCTTCATCTCGTTGCCCAGCTGCTTCTTTTCTTCTTCACTGAGAGGATTGGGGCGTCCAGCAAGACCATCACCATCACCGTCATCACCGCCGGCACCGCTAGAACCTTGTCCAGGTACTTCGACACCGTCACCTTCTTCTCCGCCTCCACCGCTACCGTCCATGTCAATATGAACGTCGACCAGGTCACCATCTTCTTCGGGCTTGCCGCCATTCTGTTGTTGCTCGAGCAGGTCATCATAAACCTCTTCAGTGCTCCAGCCGGCATATTTCTGATCAAGGAACGGCTTGACGTAGGTAATCACACGAGCATAGTCGCCCTTTTGGACAACGTCAGTTTCAAGAGTGTTGTTGATTATGTAGTCGCCAGCGATGTTCCAGAGCTTGGGATCACGTCCTTCGCGACGCATAAAGTGTTCGTAGATGCAGTGTCCAAGTTCGTGCGCAACAAGAAACACGTTCTCCTTGTCATCGAGCTCGAGAATGAATGCAGGGTTGTAATAGAACTTCTTGCCGTCAGTTGCTGCGGTCGGGCACCATTGGCGGCTTGCAGGCGTGAGGGTAAGGCGAAGGGCGAGCTGACCGAAAAACGGATGCTTAAAGAGCAAACTCATGCGAGCTTTGATGAGTGTCTCGCGAGCCTGTTCCATGACCTGTTCAGTAATCTCCATGGTCATGTATGGCTTTTCTTTGTGCTTTGACAGGTCTTCGTTGGATTTCTGGGTCATATCGGGCCTCTGTTGTTACTCTACCATGATATGGTATAGTGTATTGGTTGTCAAGCCATACCTTGGTGAAGTTTGAAGAAAACTTCGTGTTCCTCTTTGTAGAACACCACGTAAAATTTTTCTTGGACGTCGCCGCCGCTACCATCACCTCCAGTATCAGCATAGAACTGGTAGAATAAAGGATCAACACTGTTTTCTTCAAGAAATTTGATAGTCTGGTTAAAGCTACTCACCTGAATTTTGCCTTTACGATCCCGCCAAGTAGCTCTCCAGCGTGATACAGCACTAGCACTCGGCGAATCCGTGCCAAAAATTTCTATCAATGCTTTAGGACTGAATTTATTTGTTACCATGCCATTTTAAACATTACGTGATGTTCCTCGTAAAAAAAGGAGACTGTGGGATATAATACTACAACATCAAACTCTTCATGGTCAAAAAGACCTTGTGTTTCTTTGCGAGTTTCCCTGTGTTTCCAAAACTCCCAGAAATATGGGTGTATTCCCAGACTCGAAGCCAGTTGAAAGATATCTTCTTTGACGCCGGGTGTCATGAGCATCTCATTTACGCCACGGTCTGTCACAACAAACTGATAAGGAGTTGTCTCAATCCAGCCCATTTTCCATGTCGCCACTTCTTTTGGAGTGGGCATTTGAGTGCCAAAAATCTCACCGAACTCATCTCCACATCCTGGATACAGTTTTTCCCAGGCTTGTAGTCTAACATCGTTGAGAGGGCTGTTTTTCACTATGTAATCGTAATATTCTTGGATTTTCATAAATCATCTAAAAAAGCGGAGCCATAAGGCTCCGCTAAGTTGGTAAGCGTTTTGTTCGCTTACGCGGCACGGACCAGGTTGCCGTAACGCTCGTAGAACCGCTTCCAGTTCGAGATCTTCTTCATATCGATCTTGATGCCATACTTGATGACCATGCGGAACGACATGACAATCATCTCGGGCTCGAAGTGGTCCATCCAGAACCCGATAGTGTTGTCGATATATTTGGTGAACTGATCAGCATCAATGCTGCGCCCAACCTCTTCGTTCTGGGCCTTAAGCTCATATGACAGGCTGGTTGCCAGCGAATAGAGTGCGCTGATCTCCTTGGTCTTGAGCTCCTTGACCTGGCCCTTAAGAATCAGGGTCGGGTCAGGCAGCAGTGCTGAGGTCTGACGGTGAGCAGCGAAGCTGAGTGCCGTGCCCTGGCCAATGGTGCCAATCACCATGTCAGTGATCTCGCCATCAGTGAAGTCGTCCGAGTCCTTGAGGATGTCGGAAACAAATGCCCAGGAACGCGGCGTCGGGAACGCATGGTCCGGGCTCTTGGGATCGAACTTCCAGAGGTCCGACTTCTTGGCAGTGAGATAACCCACAACGTCTGCCACAACGCCGTTGCTCGTCGCCCACTCAACCCAGTCATCGAAGTGCACTTTGACTTCAAAGTGGATAAAGCGGTTGCTGAGCGGCTTGGGCATACGGTAGGTAACGCCCTTGTCGGTCTCGCGGTTACCAGCAGCAACCACAGCAACGTTGTCAGGAAGGACATACTCACCAACACGGCGGTTGAGAATCAGCTGGTAGGCAGCAGCCTGGACAGCCGGCGCAGCACCGTTCATTTCGTCGAGGAAAAGAACAACAAGGTCACGCTCGCCGTCTTCGGGCTTGGGCAGCAGAGCGGGCGGCGCCCACTTCATGGTTCCAGCAGTAGCATCGTAGTAGGGGATACCCATGATGTCAGTGGGTTCACACATGCTGAGACGCATGTCGTAAAGCTTGGCGTTCTTGCCGCTGTCACGGGCATCGCTCACGATGCTCTCAACAACGTCGGATTTACCAACCCCCGGGGGACCCCAAATAAACACCGGCCGCTGGCGCTTGACCGCGGCGTGCTTGATATACTTCTTGGCCTCGCTGAGGCGGACTTGATGTTGTTCAACAGTTGCCATTTGTAACTCCTGGTCTCTGGCTTAACGTTTGTGCTACCACTCTACATACGGTAGCGGGTGGTGTCAACCGCTTTTTTGCATTTGGGCGATTTTTTCTGTTACTGGAATCAGTTCACCGTCAACAACGATATACCATTCATTGTCACGAAACAGGTAAGCATAATGTCCTGCATTTTGCCGCTTGCCCTTCATGAAGGAATCGAAATTGTCGTGTTGCCTGGGTTTGATGATTCCCCAATCTTCACCGGGATAATTTTTGAAGGGATTACCAGGACTGAGGCAATCACCGTCTTCGACGAGGCCAGCCGCCTCGCGACGTAAAGAAAATTGATTAACAAGATCGAATCCCACACCCTCTACGTAACCGTCAAAATGGTTGTAGATGGCACGAATGGTTCCATCTTCAGTCTCAACTCCGATGTATGCGTGTGTGCTCATGAGATTATACCTTTGTTTGGCGATCTTTTACCAGTTCAAAGCCACGGGCGCGACATTCTTCGTCGGCAGATCCGAGGTCAGTTGCCTTGAGGGCAACCTTGTTGTTGGGATGAACACCGCACCATCCAGTGTGATGGGCCCGCATGTGGCTCTTACAGTAAACGATGGTGTCCTCACCAAAAACTTCTGCGTCGCGTTCAGCCATTATACAATCTCCCTTGCTTACCCTTACAATATAAGCAAAAAGCATTGGTAAGTCAAGAGAAAACCGCGCACAAGGCACGGCTTTCTTTCTTTAGTTTCCAGCGGGTTAGTGGAGATCCATATAAATTTCCACTAGATCACGGTCGTTCATCGTTACTGCGTGGGGACCGGCGAAGTCTCTATACCAGTCCTTTGCTTTGCGAAGTGTTTCAGGATCTACACGCTTTTGTGACGGAATCAACCCTTTGGCAAAGGTTTCGAAGGTTTTTTCTGTCGCGCTCATCTTGCTTCTCCTTCAACATACATGATTGTATGTGTTGATATTTAGTCTTACTATACGTGGTCAGCAAGTGGCGGTCAAGGAAAATTTTGTAGCCAAAGCGCCACGCTTCCGGCTAGCTTGCACATTACCATGTGCTCATGGTGAAACAGAACGATTTTGTCGCGGTTGATATAGAACGGCGCGTTCATGTGTTTGCTGAGAGTAAGTATCTCTCCAGAGTAAAACTCGCGCTCGTGGATAAATTCTTCATGATCAAAGAAGGTTTTGAGGAGTTGATAACCTGCCGCCCGCAGTCTTAAGCTATCCGCTTGATAGAAATAATCCCCTTGGACGGTCGGTTTACCACCAAAGGCAGCTTTGATCTCTGGATCATCGCAAGATTCAATTTCGTTTTGGAGCCAGAGGGTAATCTCCTCCGTTAACATCCTCTTCGATTTGTTCTCCATTAGTAAGCTTTACCACCGTGAAATCGTCTGTGTTGAACTTCTTATTTAAGCGTTCTGCTAGATTGAAGGCGTGGCCCGGATTACTGAAGCTTGTCTTCTTGTATTTTGCACCTGGGCTGTCAACAAGACTATTGAAACTTTTGAGATTGATTGGTTGATCTTTTAGGAACACAGCGTAGATAGCCTCAGCATCAAGGACCTGTTCGCTACGAAAATTTCTATCTGTGTGCTCTAACAGCACCTTGGGCTTGGGTCGCGCCATGTTGTTCTCCATTAAGTCTAGCTTTAACTATTTAGCTAGACGATGGAGAAAATTATATCATTTCATTCTTACCTTAAAGGTATGACCGCAATTAGGACACTGACATTTAGTTGAGGCATCTTCTTGTAGCTCGTTAACCAGTTTGCGTAGATTTTTAGCTTCCTTGGCCAACGACTTGAGAGCTACTTTGTTGCGTTCCGCTTTGGGTTTCTTGTATTCTTCTTTGATCTTACTGATCAAACTGTCGAGTCTGTCTTCAAAGACTCCAAGAAACCCGGTTATTTTTGCTTTACTCATAGCTGCGCCTTTTCCTTTGGATAGCTATCTGCATATCTGTTGATGTTTTAAACGGACCTACGAATTCATATTTACGTAGAGTTGATAGTTTAGGACAATGGCTCTCCATCCAGCCTCCATTGTCAAAGTTGATGCCATAATATCCTGCCGCAAAGTAAATTTTACTGGTGGGTGTTTTGGTAAAGCACGGTAGATTATCTCGTTCTTGAGTCTTGAATGTTTCGATTTTGGGAACAGGATAACCGTAGACATGCTCTTGATGCCAGCTGCTGGGTTCAGGTTTGCCTTCAAAGTCAAAAATCTCATCAATGTCTTCGATATCATACGCAAGATTTTCTCGATCGTCATTAAAGTAATGAAAATAGTATCCATCATCATGACTGATACGCATGGTGCCAGTCTTGTTGCCGTCTGAATCATACGTGATCCACAGCTTGTCTGTAATTACCTCAACTGCTCGTTCTTTTTTCATTGACACATTAATTTCAACATTGTAAGCGATTCATCACTTGCTCGAATCAGTATTCTGTTTGACATCCATCCGTTTTCGACATATATCTTAGCTTCGATATCTAGATCATTTTCAAGAAACCAGATATATTGACCAATGATGTCAGGTAAATTTCTATAATCTTCTGATTTGACATACTTGTTTTTTGAAAACCACCAAAAGCCAGTTTCGAAAACAAGAAATTCATCACTGTCGATTAGCATAGCTTGCTCCAAGGTATCTGGCATGGTCATCAGCTTGCTGGCCTACACGGACAAGATCGTGTTGCCCACAGAACCGCATAAAGTGAAGACCCACTTGCTTTTTATGTTCAGCCTGGACAGCCTCCACAATAGCATTGTCGAGAACATCTTTAATGTTTTCTGGTTGGGCTGTCAAATCGATTAGTTGCACATTGCGTAGGTAATCGTCATGCACACGATGCTCAGCGCCCTCATGGTCAGTCCATGTCTGCAACATGAAATTGTTCCAGTTAAAGCCCTTGCCGCCGCGGTCTTCAAAAGCCTCCAACATGCCTATCTTGTTCTTGGTGCCTTTCTTGCGGGCTCCAGGGTAGGCGGAGAAAATATTGTCGCTTGTATCGCCACGAACACACTTTTCAAAGAGAAGCCATTCAGGGTCACCAATGGACTTGGGTTCACCGCTCTTTTTATCAATGACTGGCTTGCCCTTGACGTCAAAAATACCATCCAGGGTGATATGCTGGTTAGCAACACCATTATATTGCGATACATTCTCTGAGATGAGCTGATAGAAGTCGCTGTCGCTGGATATGATGACATGTTGGTCATCAGGATGTGTCTGAATCCAGCGAGCAATGAAGTCATCTGCTTCACAGCCTTGGGCCTGTAGAACGGTGACGTTTGTATGTTCGTGTAAAAATCTCTGGAAGCTATCAAAGGCTTCGTTAAATGCGTCGTTCTCCTCTACCTCTGCTGGAGTGGCAAGCTTACCCGCCTCGCGGCGTTGGGCCTTATAGGGCTCATAAAAGTCACGACGCCAACTGCGTCCTTCAAAACACATCACAACATGGGTGCCACCAAAGTCGCGCCAAGCTTTGTTGATGCTGGAAAAAATAATATGCATGGCCATGCCGATCTTGGTCTCAGTATCACCACGCACCACGTGCTTTGATCTGTGAAACATGTTTGCTGCATCAACTAGTATGTAGGTCATTCTATTCCTTCCATGAGCTTCTTCATCACTATAAGCTCATCATAACGATTTTGCAAGATATTATTCCATTGACCTGAGTTTCTCAGCATATTGAGACAGTTCAATTGAACTAAAATTTCTTCTTGTTGCGTCATATGTTGGTTATATCCCATGCGCTAACTTGAACAACATGGCGTGTTCTTCATCGCGAAAGCATAGTTCATAGTAGAACCTACCGCCTACCCAATCAAAATCATCATGCTTTATCCATCCCTGCTCCTCGCACCAATCTAGAACTGAAAACATGATGTCTGCATCTTTTGAATGTGCAGTGTTATACTGAACAAAATAACAGAAGCCCCGGTCTTGAAGATCAGACAGGAGAGTTTCTTCACCCCAATCTTGGCCCGATGGGGAAGGTTTTAGAGGATATGGCTGAAAGTCAGCTGTCAATCTCTAAACCGCTTTCAAGTTTGTCCATGACGAGTAGTTGATCAAGTTCATCAGTCAACTCGTTGATGCGAGCTACTAAATGAGTCGTATCCTCATGCCTAACGTTGGCCAGAAGACGTTGAACAGTTATTCGATGGATCTCTTGTTTCAGGGCATATATGTCGTCATGATTTTGCATACTGTTAGTATGCGGGATTTTGTCGGTTTGTCAAGATTTTTTACTTTATAGCACCTAACATTTCGTTTGCTAGTAGGAAATCACGGTCTCTGTATACCTCAGCCTCAAGATTGTCCATGTGTTCCATGATCTCGAATGTTGCTACACGACTGTCGAAGTGGTCAACGAATACAGGCGTGGTCCAATTGCTATATCGTTGTGTAAATGTGTATTGAATACGCATGATTCTTTCATTCATTTATCGTCCCATATGAATCACATTCTTGAGACGACGCTTGTCTGATTTAATTTTCGCCTTGGCTGCTCGAATTTCTTCCTTGTTAGCGCCCATTTCTTTTAATTGATAGAGTCGGCGATAATCTCTGCCAAGTTCTTCGCTATAGCGGTTGTAATCGTCTAAAAAACGATCTGGATTCCCCATGGGTGTTACTCCGGTTCTTCATTGATCACACCTCTACACAAGTCGTTAAACCACATGTCAACCACTTCTTCGCTGGTGCGACCACTGTAGCCAGCCTCGGTCAGTTGGTTTACAAAAGCCTCATTCCAATCAAGTTCAAAGAATCCTTGGCTAGGGTTTAGTGGATCTGCGAACTGCACATCAACTACCTTAACCCAGGGCTCGTTATCAATATTTGCGAGTGTTTTTTCGCGTAGGTTCTCGTCTTGGATACCACGAGCTCGCCAACGTTTATACCATTTGAACATAATTTCTCCTAGTTCTAAAATACCGTCTAGTATCACGGATTACCACCCGATTTTTTCCCAAGGAACGTCTTTGTCACCAAAATGGCCGTAGACACAATTCTCACTGTATTCAGTGAAGTTGAACAAGTCAAAGCGATCAATAATTCCCTTTGGTGTAAGGTCAATGTTGTCCCTAATAAACTTTTCGATACTGCGATTGTGTCCGTTACTGTCTACGTAGATACTTATCGGTTGCTTGACACCAATAGCATAAGATAACTGTATTTGACACCAATCTGCCATGTCATGTGCCACGACATTCTTAGCAAGCCAACGTGCTGCATATGCCGCACTGCGATCAACCTTTGTGGGATCCTTTCCACTGAACGCCCCGCCGCCATGGGGAGCCCAGCCGCCGTATGTGTCTACGATGATTTTGCGACCGGTTAGTCCTGCGTCTCCATCCGGTCCGCCGATGACGAAGTTGCCCGTTGGGTTGATGTGCCATTGTGTATCCCTGTCAATCATTCCACCTAATACGTCTTCAGCTGCATTGCGGATTGCTTGACGGGCTGAGTGGACGAAACCCTGTGTATGTTGGTGGCTGCATACGACAGAGCTGACCCTCCTGGGAGTGTCCCCTTCATATTCGACGGTGATCTGGCTTTTAGAATCTGGAAGGAGATAATCGTATCCGCCGTCGCGTAATTCATCAAGTCGTTGTAGGAGACTATGTGCGAGGCTGATAGGCGTGGGGAGAAGGTTAGTTGTTTCGTTGCTTGCGTAACCAAACATGATTCCTTGGTCGCCTGCACCGAAGTCATCAGTGGCCAGCGCAATGTCGCCTGACTGCGCATGTAGTTCATTGTATATTCTGAGGGTAGGCCAGTCGAACCCGCCGCCATCAGGATATCCAATGGTCCTGACTGTATCCCGTACGATCTGTTCAACCTGTGCTTTGCTGATATTGAAGTTTTTGACTTCCCCAGCAAGAGTGACCATATTTGTTGTAACAAGAGTTTCGATTGCACATCGTGTCGTTTCATCTCCAGCTTGCAGAGCTGCGTCGAGCAATGCGTCTGAAATTTGATCTGCAACTTTGTCAGGATGTCCACGGCTTACGCTTTCACTTGTAAATGTATATGTTCTTGTCATTTTTTTCCAGTTAAATTTTTTAAGATCTCATTATCGACTTCTTTTACTATTTCTCCTGAAAGAGATTTTGTTAATATTCGAAACAAAAGAGATTGGCGATCCTCTTTTTGTAGTTCACTGAATCTTATGTGCCCCATGCATTTCCGAACAAATCAATATGAAGTCTTGGAGTAAATCTCCATCCTTGCTCCATGGCAAGTTCTGCGACGTCTTTAACCGTGAGTTCATACTCTTCGCTTCTCCCGCCTAGTGGCATGAGATAAACAGGAATGTCACGATTAAGTTCACGGCGATACTCAGCAACAGCTTGTTTGACTTCATCAACGTCCTGTCTGTCTGCCACAACAAACTTCAAATACAAATGCACATGTGGCAGGCTGAGGTATTGACGAGCCACCTCAGGACGGATAGCATCTTCCCAAGTCTCGCCGCTAACGCTCAACTTGGGTGAGCAGCTAAACGTTACTTCGAAGTTTCGGTGATAATTGTCCAGATAATCATATAGCGGCTCGCGCAGCATTTGAGTAGTGTTGGTCTCAAATGTGATATTTTTCAAGTCACGCATACGTGGTTGATCCAGCAACTCTGGATACATTGTTTGCCAGCCTAACAGTGGCTCACCGCCAGTAAAAATAAGGTGCACATCTTGACCATTGTCCTGATACCAGCGATTATTAGGCACTTCAGCTAATAATTTTTCTGGCAACTCGTCCACTGGCGCGGTGGCATTGAAATGCTTAAACTCTGGATAGATGCTTGCGTATGTGTCACATCCTGTGTGAACAAGCGGCAAGTCTTCGAAACGTTCAGCTGACTCGTGAACACCATCTTCAATTAATTTGGCAACTTCTGGGTTGTAACGTCCCTTGGGTGTGCCGCGGGGAAGTCCGAAGTTCATACAACGAAAGTTGCAACCAAATGTGCGAAAAAACACACTAGGCACGCCAACAAAACGCCCCTCACCTTGCACTGAATAAAATATCTCAGTGTATCGAATTTCTTTAACCATCAGGTAATATATCCTTGTAGCTTGGCCATTGTTATGCCGTCATTGACAAATGTTATCTTGACTGTTGGTTCGCCATAGTCTCGGCTCACATCATCTAAAATAAAACTGCTCGTGCTAAAACCCAGTTTGTCTACAAACCAACGACATGCTGCTTCATGTAGCTCTCCATAATCAATATCGGATTGATTTTCTAAAGTTCCAGGCTCTAGGTATACCACTATGCTATTACCTAGTAATTCAGAAAAGCACCCTGTGACCCCTTTAGGGGTCACTGTGACCCCTGTGACCGTTTCTTTACCCATCCATATTCTCCATGATACGTTGCATAGCAGACGTCATGCGTCGCGCCTGCTTCTTGCGAGCTGCCTTTAGTTTAACACTTCCTACGCGATCTGTAAAGAGTATACCTTGAAGGTGATCGTACTCATGTAGGAATACACGACAGTCCATGCCAAACAGTGTGGCTTGTGCTCGTTCTCCAGTTTCATCTTCCCAGCTTGCGCGGATCATGTCTGGACGCTTGACTTTGAGATAAAGACCGGGGTCGCTCAAACAGCCCTCGCTCATAAGCACCTTGTCATCACTGACCTCGTGTATCTGTGGATTGAACATGGCAACCATATCTTTTTGCACCATTTGGACATGAACAGCGGCATTAAGATTGATCTGATTAGCTGCGAGCCCTATTCCACGATGTTGTTCCATCACGCTTTTCATGTGATTGCTCACTGCGCGACGATACTCCACATTGTCTTGGGGGAATGGCGTTACTTGGATTTCAAGTGCTTGGTGCGGAACATATACTAGCTGATGAGCATTTAGGTCTGTTTGGTTTTCTGTCGCGTCGTCGTTCATTTTTTGTGTCCTCTGGGCCATGAGAACCATGACTTTAGTAGATTAGAGAATGATTTTTTTGGATTTTCATCCATGTGAAGATTTTTTGGTTGCTTTGGTTCTTTTGAGTCTGGATCAAGGTCGCGTCTAAACATAGGATCTTTCAGTCTGTTCGCTCCAGGCAAGATGGGCATCATTGCGGAGTCCAATGATCAAGACACCTAGGTTCATAAACCCCAACGCTTCCAACATTTACTCTGTCTTCAACATCATCAATACGTTGAGTTTTGGTTCCGTTTTTACCACACACAGAACATACGCTCTGTATTAGCTTGACTTCGTCACTGACAGCCAAAAGCAGAGCAGTGGTCTCAAATGGCTGACCCCTGCTATCTTGATTAAGACCGGCGGCAACGACATTGATTCCATCCACCAGCATTTGGTGAACAACGTCTAGTGTTTGCTTGGTGTCCATGAACTGAACTTCGTCCAAAAACACTGTATGATAGTTATAACGCTTTAGGTTGTATTTGTCAAGTACCTGATCCCAATCACGCATACTAAAACAAGGAAATCTAAGTTGATCATGGGTTGCTATATGATCCTCACTATATCGGTTATCGATTCCTGGTTTTAGGACTAGAACATTGTGGTTGCAATGATTGATCCAAAGTATTTCTTGTAGTATATGCGAAGTCTTTCCTGCATACATTGGTCCGGTTATGGTTTTAAGTTTCCCTGTCGTCATGGTCGTCGCCTAACAAATCATCAAAATCTTCACGAAAATCATCGTGAAGTTTATGCGTGGCTTGTTCGATTCGAGTCATCTTGTCTGACATAGTATCCAAGGTTCTGGTTAGCTCATCTAGTTGTTTGGTGAGCCCATCAATTTTCTTTTGTAGATCTCGTTCGTTATGTGTTGTCATTATGTGATTTTAACTTATCCATGAGTTCGCATTCTTCTGCAAAATCTTCATATGCTCTTGTAACATTACTTATGGTTTGTAACAGCTCATGATTGATTTTGCTTATTATACGGTCCATGCTGTCACCAAGATCTTTAAGATCTGGATATTCTTTTTCAAGATCAGGTTTCCTAGGACATATTCCTAAAACCTGTTCGATTCGATCAATCCGTTCAGCGAGTGCCTCTTGGCCTTTCGCTAATTTAAAATCGCCATCAACTATAAGGCTACCTTCAGGATCAACTTTGATATAATTGTCATAGTTCTGTTTTATTTCCATTGAATTTGGAATTGTCAAAATAGATGATGCTGAAGTTGTAAAAGTATAATTACTGGCGTTCATGAAATCATCCATGACCCTTCATACTAAAGCAGATGTCATAGAACTCTTTCCGCAGTGTTGGGTCATCCATGAACTGGCCGCGCATGACACTAGTAGTCATGTCGCTTTCATGTTCTTTGACACCTCTGTGTGTCATGCAGTGGTGTTCAGCTTTGACTACGACTGCAATATTTTGAGTTTTGGCATGTTCTGCTAGAGCATTTGCGATCTCGGTTGTCATTTCTTCTTGAATCTGTGGGCGCTCAGCGATGTGATGAACAATGCGATTGAATTTACTCAATCCAATAACCTCGCCGTTGGGGACAATACCAATCCAAGCTTTGCCCACAATATTTTGGAAGTGGTGCGCGCAGGTGCTGCGAATTGAGATAGGACCGCTTGTATAGAGGCCATTGTATCCCATATTAGGGAACGCCGTAACACGTGGTGCTGGGCGATATCGACCACCAAATGTCTCGTGTAAGAACATCTTGGCTACCCTTTTGGCAGTTTCTTTTGTATTATGGTCATGATCTGTGTCAATTACCAGTGCTTCCAGAACACCTTGCATGGCATTTTCTATTTCATCTTGAAGAACTTCGAGATCTTCTTCTTGGATAAATCCGCTTATGTTGTCGTTAGCATGGAAACGCTGGCCTGCATCTTGCAGTCTTTGTTTAATTTCTTGTGATTTTTTCATGTTGTCCTTTTCCTTATACCGAGGTCACAAAAGAGCCTGAACTCTCAAATGACACGGGGATGACGTTGTTTGCACCAAACTCAGCGCGAAATTTAGGCACATTATATGGATTGAGTAAAAACATAACGAAGCCACCTCCCCCAGCACCTAATAGCTTGCCACCATAAGCACCCATGTCTATGCCTGTATTGTATATATCATCGACGACAGCGTTTGTCACGCCCGTGCCGAGATTTTGTTTGAGCATCCAGCTTTGGTTTAGCAATGCTCCGAGATCCTTGATAGCACTCACATCATTGCGGTGGTTCTCGAGTATGTGTTGCCCGGTCCTTGTCATCTCATACATTGTATTTAGATAATCGGCATTAGAACCTTGACGAGTTCGTGTAATTTGAGCACTGACTGTTTCGCTAGCATGTCGTTGTATGTCGGTATAGACCAAATACATTGATTTATTCAGTGTTGTCATTCGCCCACGACTGATTTTTGGATATGTTGGTTGTATATCCAGCTCGTCATCTATCATGTTGAAGTCATAACGCGCAAATCCACCATATGCGGCATGTGTTTGATCCTGCACACCAACATTTTCACCTAGAACATCACGCTCTATGCGAATGGCTTGACGGGTAAGCCATGAAGCCTCAGGCAAGCTATCACCGCCTTCGCGTAGTGTTTCAATTAGGTTGATGAAGCCAACAGTAAAGCTAGAACTACTACCAAGACCGGTGCTACCAGGCAAGTCACTCACTGTGTAAAACCCTGTTGGAATATCATAATCCGCGTCACGCAAGACTTCTCGTATCACAGGATGACTAATATCGTCAATGCTGTCACAGTCTTCAACAACCCTGTAGCTGATGCGAAACTTTTGTTCTGATATTGAGGCTAGGTCCAGTGCTGTGGTGTAGATGTATTTGTTGATGCTGCCACCTAGGACGGCACTGGGGTTGGTTTCAAAATACGCAGGGTAGTCAGTTCCACCACCGAAGAAACTTACACGTAGCGGTGTCTTACTGATATACATTAACGAATATACTCCTCAAACATCTCAAATAGATCTCCACCCACCCACTGGAGCCCTACAATTCCTGCTCGAAAACCTGCTTCAGCATCAGCTTCTTTGTCTCCGATCATGATGCTACGGCCTAGATCAACAGGCCAAGCCTCGATTAGATCTTCCAACATTCCAGGGCGGGGCTTGCGGCGCCGACTATCGAGCTCTATTTCATACTCAAGAGCATCAATATGTGCGCCGTGTTCTGCTAGAGTATACTGCATTTTCCTATGAAATTCAAGGATATAATGCTCTTCATATTGTCCTTTTGTTACGCCACCTTGGTTTGTTACCACAAAAACATAGTATCCCATGTGATTTGCATGTTTTATCATCTCAATAGCACCGGGTTTGAATTCCATGTCGTCAGGATGATGGGTATAACCTTCTCTGTCATATGTTAGGGTGTTATCGCGGTCTATGAACAAGGCAGGACGAGTGCGATGTTTCATGACTTCAATCTGAGCACGTTCATAATCTTCTGGTATGCCTATGTCAATGAAAAATGTGCTGCTGTTGGCAATACTGGCCGTTACCATGCCCCGTCTGACAATTATCGGAATAAGATCATGTTCAAACGAAAAACTTTCAACAGGATGAAGTGGATTGACTGGGATTATGTCCTTGTTAATCACATACACGCCTGAATTGATAAAGCCCTTGCTTTGTTTGCCACGTTCCAGGATGTCTTTGATCCTGTCCTTGTTGATATCTAGTGTCTCGTGACGCTGGGCATTAGAGGAATATCGTCCAATCATGTGGATGCCTAGTGGTTTCTTGCTCATAAGCTCTGTGAGATCGTAGTCAATCCAACTGTCACCATTGAACAACATGAAATGGTCGTCTAGATGTTCTTCAGCATTAACCAGGGCGCCTCCTGTTCCAAGTGGTTGAGACTCGAGGACAACTTGGCAAGAGGTGTGGTTAAATGTTACTCCATCATACATGGCTTTGAGCATCTCTCCCTGGTAACCACCAAGTAGCAAAATGCGTTCAAATCCCCAACGTGTGATTTCTTGTATTAAATGATCCAGGAAAGGACGGTCTCCAACTTCAAGTAGTGGCTTGGGGACATCTTCAGTAAGTTCACCAAGACGTGTTCCCTGCCCACCACAAAGTATAACAGCTTGCTTTAAAATTGTGCGTCCTCCACGACTGAATCTTCTACCATAGCACAAACAAGATGCCCAACTGTGATATGACATTCTTGTATATGCGGTGTTTCGTGGCTGGGTGCGCGAAGAGCAATATCAGCCAATTGTGCCAGGGCACCACCATCATTTGATTCACCAACCATTGCGACGGTAGTGATGCCCATCTCTTTAGCTTTGTGGAAAGCCATGATGACATTATCGCTATTACCGCTTGTAGACAGCCCAACGAGCACGTCTCCGTCGCGACCGATACCCTCTAGTTGGCGAGCAAACACCATGTGAAAACCAAAGTCATTGCCAATAGCAGTAAGAGCACTAGTATCAACAGTGAGCGCCAAGCTTGGAAGTGGTCGTCGATCCTGTAGAAACTTGCCCATGAATTCTGCCGCTAGGTGCTGGCTATCAGCGGCACTGCCGCCGTTGCCACAAAAGATAACCTTGTTGCCCATTCGCAAGGCATTAATACATGCCTGAGCGATCTTATCAATTGTGTCTGTCATCTCGTGTAGCCGTTCAACAGCACCAGCCGAGTTACGTAGATATTCTTCTGGGTCAACCATTTAGGTTCTCCTTAACATTTGATCGAACATTATCCGCGGGTCGATAAAATCACGGATACGATCTTTTTGTGGTATGAGGACGTCCTTGAATTCATCGTAATGATCAAGTCGTTCCTGAATGAAAGCTTGTAACTCTCTTTTGTAGAAATGGAAGTTCTCCAAGCTTGATGTCCAATGCTCTGGATATAAGAAATCGCTATAGTATATTTCGCTATATGCGGCACGATCCGGAGCGATTGGAATGCAGTCTAGCAATGTGCCTTCAATCATGCTCATGCCCAAATTTTCATGCAGTGAGCAACTAAAAACTACCTTGCTTTTGGCTAGTTTAGCATAGTATTCATCTTTTATCAAGTTGTGTTTTTGCGTGATGAATACATCAAACGTCTTGCTGAGATCTTCAGCAATTTCAGGTTGTTTGTCTTCATTGTATCTGTGCGGCCACATAACCGTGTCGGTTTTTTCTGTGGTATCAAACTGAGAAAGCGTGTCGAGCAGATACAAGTAGGGTTGACCACTTACAATAGCGCGGCCTTGGTCCTCTTGTGGTATTTCCAAATTGCGCAGGAACATTTCACAGTGGAAGTGTGTGGCAAAATAAATGTGATCCATGGCATAATACAAACTGCGTTCCAATTCGTATGGCCAGGGCTTCTGCATTTTTAGTCCGAGGATATCGCTCGGGTCATATGCTCCAGCGTGAGCAATTCCATGAATGGACCAAGATTTTCCCAAAAGGTCACGCATATAAGCAAGTTGAGAAATCGCGGGGTTCCAGAAATCTGTAACGAGGATAACAGCGTCGTCTGAGACATTTCCTTTATACATCTCGTCAATAAAATGAGTGATTTGTGTGCTTTTCCAATAGTTGGTATCAGCAAAATTGAGGAACCCGCCTCTTGTAGTATTTGTTGATTTTTGTTTACCGATTGCGCTGTGGATCTCATAGTTGGCATCGCCTAAAAACCTTTCAAGTTGGTCTGGGACGCCATTATACCATTGTTTGGTGTAACGAGCGTCCAGAGGCTCTAGTGGAAATATCCAAAATTGATTCATAACAGTTCCTTATTCAAAATCAAACAAGTTGCCTGAGGTTTTCATTGTGTCTTGGTATCCACTGACAATACTGCGGCTATCCAAAAATCCAGCGGCACTGTCAATAATATCCATAGGTGTTTCACTTTTGAGAACATCTTCAATAATTTTGGTAGTAACCAATACTTCAGTTGGAGCCCACGGACTGATCTCAAGCTTGGATTTACGTGCTTGGACTGTAATAAACTCGAGCGGATCAAAGTCACCAGCAATAGCCATGCCAAGGTCAACATTCTGGTTGCATAGCTGCAATGTCCTAATGTTAACGTAAACATTATGTGCCATAACGTAAAGATAGCTTGAAGTATCCCAACTGGTTTTGCCAACCTTGTCGATCTTGTTTTTGCGACCCTGTGTTTTCCACAAACTAGCATCGTTAAGAAGTTCTTTGTCCTTGAGTGCTGCATCTAAATCAAAATGTTCAGGTATCTCGAGCAGACCATGACCTTCCTTGCGTTGCTTTTCCATCCATGCGGCTTGTAGAGCTTCCATATCTGGGACACCGTGATCGTAATAACACAGGTCGCCTGCTGTCATACGCTCAAAGATAGGGCTCTGTGCTGGCAATGGCAAGTCACTACCGTGCAATAGTTTGTTATCTACAACAGGCACACCGCCCATGATCATCTTCTTGTTGTTGACCACAACGTCGCCATACATCTGTCCTTTTGTGGCCATAATGAATGCACTTGCTGCATCATATGTGATCTCAAGGCTGGGGTTAACGTAGCGGTTAAGCATACGCTTGATAGCAGTATAGTAAACACTGAACTCGTTACGACTTACACCCAGATAGTGCATATGGTCATATTTTCCCTCTTCCAAGTAACCTTCGTCACGTAGCCAAATCAGTTGCTTGAGAATGATGACAAGGTTCTTGCTGGTTGAACCTCCAAAGCCCCAGCCTTCAAACGGAAAGTGCTTTGTCTCGTCAAACCAGTAACGCGCTTCGTCTAGTGTGCGTCCTTGCATTGAGTTGAGCAGCTTGGTTTGGTGCTTGCGGTGCTTGACGAACCAGTCGTTGTTAAACTTAGTATAGTCCAAGCATTGTTGGAAGTCCTTGATGCCGTTTCGTGAGCTGTAGGGCTCACTAGCTGCCAGTGTGGGGACATCCAACACCATGCTGTAGTCGGCTGTGTTTTCCAGATAGTTAAGAATCTTTGTGCGGGTAGAATCGTCAGTGTAGAATTGCTCCCAGTTCTGTTTGAGCACACCAGTAATAATCTGGAAGCCTCCACTGTCGCCTAGGATGAATGTGTTCTTGCGGTCACGCTGTTGGATCATGACCTCTTCAACGTTTGCTTTTGCTACGTCAAGTTGGGCATGTCCAGCAGAATATAGTCCTGACTGATAGCTGAAGTATCCGTCGTCTTTGAGGAAGTCTAATCCTTCTTTGCCTTTTTCCATGCCAGGCGGCACACGACAGTCTGGGTTGGCCATTTGATCAACGTAGAATCCGCTGATACTCGGCAAGAAGACTGCATAGTCTCTGTTTGTCTTATTGAGATCAATTGTCATGAATGTTCCTTGGATTATCTAATGATTATAGCAGGTTATCAGAATCCGTCAACTGATAACCTGCTATACTGTTATTTAGGCCGAGACCCAAGGTTCAGTGAAAATACCGACGTGAATCTTGAGTTTTTTCGGGCTGCGGGTAGGGCTCATGCGAATGTTTACATCAAATGTAAATGCGTTACCGCGGTCACTTGTATCAACTGAGAAATCGTAAATCATTTTTTCCTTTTGTAGATCATTCAAATACGCATTGAACAATGACCTGACAGGTCGAGGATTATTCCGCTCTAGACTACCATCCCATGGTTCAATAATCTTGAGTAGATCAAATTTAATATCATTGAGGCTGATGACGTTTGCCATTATTTTTGTCCTTGTGTTGTAAAGCTAAGTGTTGCGCCATTCTCACCGTCTTCACTGACGGTAATCTCCATGTCACGCCCAGGATAGCGATCGTGGATTATATTAGCGAGATCTTGAGCAATCATCTCGCAACTCCGGTAGTCCAGTCCCAAGGTACCGTCACTGTATAGATTTTCAAGCCAACGCTTGAACTGGATAAATTCAATATCTCGATCATCATGAAATACTTCAACAGCAACACGGAAATGAAAAATATGACGATGTGGATAGCCCAAGAAGCTGACATCATATTCGTCACCTGTAGCAAGCTTGGGATCATCTAGTGCTGCTGGATATTTGTGAATGCCTTCTTTACAAAAGGTGACCCAAATCAGTGTTTTGTTGAGTTGTAAAGCCATCACTCGTCCTCGTCTACAATGATAGATTTGATTCGGTCTTGCGATTGATCCAACTCATCAAGGATTTCATCCACAATCTCTTCTTCTGCATCATCAACAGGTGGATCGTCTTGTTCAATAACAAGGTTTTCTCGTTCCGCCCACGCACGCAAGATTTTATACATCTCCCACATCTTCCAGTCCATAGAGTTCAGTAACTCTAGCATCTTTTCTTTGTGTTCCATTTGGTCCAGTTCGTCAGCACTCTGCTCTTCCTCGACTAATTTAATTTTCTTGACCATTGTCTTTCTCCTCGCGCAATGCGACTCTTTTGCGCAACTCACTACTTGAGAACCTGTGGTCACGCTTGTTGAAATATAGTTGAATACCGCGACGTTTACATACGTCTTTGCCTGTGAAATCCAGGTTACGGTATTCATCACCAAGTATCCGCACATCAATATGAATCATGCTTAGGATGTCTTTGAGATCTTCTTCTGTTTGATAGGGGATGATTTCATCAACATACTTCACAGCTTTAAGTTGTGCGTATCGTTCAACCAGTGTTTGGACTGGCGGGTTTTTGGTTTCTCTATCCACACTGGGATCAACCTGTAAGCCAACAATCAACTTGTCACAAATGCCCGCAGACTCGCGCAGCATTGATACGTGACCTGCATGTAGTAGGTCAAACGTTGAACAGGTGAATCCAACACGATATTGTTTGGTGCTCATTATCTACTAATTGCTGGCAGGATGTAACTGTATACGCCAAGTCCACTGTCAACATCGATTTGACATGCGCCTTGATCACTAAAGCGAATAACGATGGTGCCACCCAGCTTGACAATACTTAGGAAGGTTGCTAGCGGCCAACTCCATGCAGTGGTCATTTCGCCATCCACATTTTCTGCAAATACGCGCCGCCCGATAACGCCGCCTTCAGTGCTACCAACCTCAAAGATAAGGTTGCCATCTTCAGTCTTAACTGAGAACGCAGGGTCAATCCCCGCATAAATCCCGGCTACCTCGCTCAGTTGACCAATACGGCGGCTTGCTGGCTCAACTTCCACTGTCCAGTTGGCACCACGGAACGTAGCAACTTTCATGGCTTGGTCAACAATTTCTTTGCTCATAAAGCGATACTGGTCTTTGTTCCCTTCAGCATCCTTGAAAATGAGTGTAGTTGGCAGTTCCTCGCCATTGCGTTCACGACGATCAACTTGAATGCTAGCGTCATCACTTTGATAGTTTGACAGCCTTGTAAGACTGGAAAGCAATCCCAAGTTGCCCATGCCAAACTCGCCTGTAAACTCAGGCACCTCGTCGTGCATTTCGGCATTAAGGATAACTGTGCGATCAGCGTCCATGGCAGCAAGCTTTGTCTTGCCATCCACGCTTGTGACTTTGATGTTTTCGATAATGCCCAGCCCGCTAGTGTGCTTGACAATATCCAGTAATACTGATTTCAATTCCATGTTAGATTAATCCTCTTGATAAGTCATTGTAACATAAGGGTTTTTTGTTTGCAACCTAAAAGTCAAACAAATCGTCAAAAGTTGTCTTGGCTTCGGCCCTGCTAAGGTCCCAACCCAAATCACCTAATAGGTTGCTGATCTTTTTTGTGACGATTGCGTCTTCCATGCTGTCGTTATCGAAAGGTAAGTCTTTATACCACTGCGGGATACGCTTTTCGTCTGTTGGAATGCCAATGCTGTTCATGCTCAACGGATTAGCTTTGAGTTTGCAGACGATGGTCTTCATGCCGTCCACGATCTCTAGGCTATACTGATCGTTGTTCATTTTGCGTAGGCGATTGTAGTTAATTGCTGCCATAACGTGTCCAACACCACATTTGCCAGTTTTCTCCCATTGCTTGGTGTATTTGGTTAGGTTATTCACTGCTTTGGGTGTGCCTTTTTCCCAGGGAGGCATATCGCGAAATTGCTGGCGGAATTCCTTGATACGTTCAATAACAGCTTCCTCACCATTACCCTCCAATGCCATGCGCAATAGTTCAGTTAAGAAGTCTTGCATATATTCAGGAGTATCTGAACGTTTGATCTCAAGTCCCATGACTTTGAGTTTGCCGCGAGCACCATTCACGTCCATTCGGGTGCCTTCATCATCAATGACTAGAATGCCATATCGCTTTTTGCTGATGAACAGACCCTTCTCACCCACAGTCTCCCGGGCGGCGGCAATGATGCGACCGTAACGCTCCGGGCAGTTGTGCGCCCACTCCATGTAGTCAGGAAAGGTCTCGTCAACCTGCTCACCAATTGTATCATAGAGTTGGATCACAGTGTCTTTGTCCCACTTAAACTCGCCGCTATTGATTTGTTCACGGAAGACAGGATACGCGCTGAAGTAAACACTGTCAGTGTCACCGTATATGATGCTATCACCTTTGTGATTGTATTCGCCAGCGATTGTTTCGTTTGTTTGCGCAGCCATATGACGTGCAATGGTTCTCCCCGTCAGCGTTGTGCTCTGCCCTAAACGTTGGTCAAAGAAGCGACAGTGTGGGTTAAGCAAAGCACCGTAAAGACTATTGAGGTTAATCTTCTTCACGAGCTGGCGCTTGTCCCAGAACGCAAACTCTTTCTCCTTGCCCTTGACGCCCTTAAACTTACGTGCTTTGGCTTGAAGCTCTTTACGTTCAGCATACCAACGCTCGAGCAAACCAGGCACCACGCCTTGCTTTTCAAAAGTAAAAATCGTGCCGTTGCTTGTAATACACCAAGGCTGTCCGCGGTTGAATATGAGATCATATACCTCAGCACCAGTGCATTCGTGGCTTGTGCCATCCTCAAAGTCAA
>Ga0209942_1000045_pt1 | contig 77553 bp, 66 predicted proteins | sample SalPonR1_A_D2_MG_FD_185695 | JGI IMG/M metagenome (GOLD analysis project Ga0209942, IMG submission 185695) | Salt pond soil microbial communities from South San Francisco under conditions of wetland restoration - Salt Pond MetaG R1_A_D2_MG... ...
AGCCCGATCTGCAGCCCCTGGCTCTGAAATATTTTTTTGATTTTCTCGGGAGTCATTCCCATTGAAATAAGAATACCGATATCACGCTGTTTCTGGATCACAATCATCGTTAATGATCCTATGATATTCAGAACGGCAACAATCACAATGATCATCAAGATGAAATAGGATCCCCATTTTTCCAGGTACATCACATCATAGAGCGGTTTTTGAAGATCATACCAGGTAGATATCTCAAACCTGTCTCCCAGGGATGCTTCAAGTGATTTCTTCACCTCTTCTGCTTTGTCAGAGTCATTCAGCTTCAAATCATACCCGGTTATCTGATTGCGAAGATTAAAAAGTCTCTGAGCAGCCTGGATATCCACATAAACGACATCCTCATCCAGAATTTGCTGCATCGAGTAAATTCCACGCACTGTATACCTGCTTACCCGCGGTACTGAGAATTGGGTTAATGCCCTGCGCATTCCGCTAGTGCTCAAAATAGCTATTTCATCTCCCACCTCCAGGCGGTATTTATTCATAATACTATTGCTTACAAGAATTCCCGGTCGGTTATTCTTTACCGAGAGATCAAAAACACCGCTTACAATGCTGTTCCGAAGTTCTTTTTGCCTTATGAACGACTCTTTTTCAATTCCCTTTACTGTTATAACTTCATTCCTGTCATCCCGGAATACAAGCATTCCTTTTCCGTCAACGTAGGGCGTAACCCCAACCACATCCGGATGCGCTGTGAGGGTTGAATCAATTTCACGATCCATAAAAGCAGACTCACCGATAGTCGTTTCAATCCGGATATCCGGGTCAAAGGAGAGCAATAACGACTGGATTACCTCAAAAAAGCCATTAAAAACAGATAAAACTACAATTAGCAGTGCTGTTCCGATCGTAACCCCGGTTATGCTGATCAGCGTGAGAGCAGAAATCAGTGAAATATTTTTTTTGGAAAACAGGTACCTCTGAGATATAAATCGGATTACATTCATTTCATAAAAATTTAGTTAATTAAGACGTAAGTATATAATCAGAACGTAATTTTGATAACAATTTTCATATCTTGTTTTCCCACTAAAAATTAAATTCCTGGTTATCGTGAATAATGCGACTTTAAAAATCGAAGAAATTTCAGCAATATCCAACGGTTCTCATGGAGATGTTTTCTCTGTATTAGGTTTGCATTCCGTAGAACAAGCTGGAAAAGAGAAGCTCGTTATACGCACATTCCAACCGAACGCGAAATCAGTCGAGGTTCTTCCTGAGAATGGAAAGGCTGTTCAGCTCACCAGGATCTCTGATGAAGGGCTGTTTGAGTACCTGTTTCCGCGACGGAAAAAACCTTTCAAATACAGGCTGCAGATACATCCTTTTCACGGTGATATGTATACCATTGAAGATCCGTACCGGTTTGGCTCGCTCATAACAGATTTCGACCTTCAGCTTTGGGGAGAAGGCACACATCATCATGCTTACAGGTGGCTGGGTTCGCATCTAATGGAAGTTGACGGAGTTAAGGGAGTCCATTTTGTTGTTGTTGCCCCGAATGCGCAACGGGTGAGTGTAATCAGTTCTTTTAATAACTGGGACGGGCGAACTCATTGCATGAGAAAGCATCCCGCTCAGGGAATCTGGGAAATATTTATTCCTCATGCAGCTCCGGGTGATCTCTACAAATATGAGATAAAACCTCCATTTGATGCACCTCCCATAAAAAAATCAGACCCTTACGGGCGATTTGCCGAGATGCGACCTGGTACAGCTACCAAGATCTGGGAAAGTAATTTTGATTGGAGCGATGATGTATGGCTGAAAAAAAGGCAGGGAATTCAATCCTACGATAAACCTATTGCAATTTATGAGATCCATCCCGGGTCCTGGAAGCGTCACACAGACAAAGATCCCGGCTACCTCTCTTACCGCGAGCTTGCCGACGACCTGGTTCCTTATTTGAAAGATCTGAACTATACGCATGTCGAATTGATGCCTATTGCAGAGCATCCCTATGATCCGTCCTGGGGCTACCAGATTACCGGTTATTTTGCTCCAACCAGCCGTTTTGGCAACCCGGATGATTTCCGCTATTTCGTTGACAAATGCCACAAGGCCGATATTGGCGTAATACTGGACTGGGTTCCGGCTCACTTTACCAAAGATGAACACGGATTGCGAAGATTTGACGGCACAGCACTTTATGAGCATGATGATCCCCGGCAGGGCGAACACAAAGATTGGGGAACCAACATTTTCAACTTTGGGAGAATTGAAGTAATCAATTTTCTGTTGTCGAATGCTATCTACTGGCTTGAGGAGTTTCATATAGACGGTTTGCGCGTGGATGCAGTAGCCTCCATGCTTTACCTTGACTACTCAAGAGAAGAGGGTGAATGGATTCCTAATCAATATGGCGGGCGTGAGAATCTGGAGGCTATCAACTTTCTGAGGAGATTCAACGAAGTTTCACATGACTATTTTCCGGGAATCATTACACTGGCCGAAGAGTCCACATCCTGGCAGGGAGTTTCTAAACCAACCTCTTCCGGTGGCCTCGGTTTTGATTTCAAATGGAACATGGGCTGGATGAACGACACACTCGCCTATTTTGAAAAAGATCCGATATACAGAAAGTATCACCAGGACCAGCTTACTTTTTCACTCATCTATGCTTTTTCAGAGCAGTTTATACTGCCTCTTTCTCATGATGAAGTTGTTCACATGAAACAGTCTTTACTAACCAAAATGCCTGGCGATGACTGGCAGAAATTTGCAAATCTGCGGCTTTTATACACGCACATGTATGGTCATCCGGGCAAAAAACTGCTTTTTATGGGCAGTGAATTTGGTCAATGGAGTGAATGGACGGAAGCACATTCAATCGACTGGCATCTTTTGCAGTGGGAAAATCATCAGGGTATCCGCCGCCTGGTTAAAGACCTGAACTCAGTTTATAAACAGTATCCTGCTATGTTTGAAGTAGATGCAAACTGGAAAGGATTTGAATGGATTGATATCAGTGATGCTGATAACAGCATTATTTCCTACATACGGAAGAGTAATAATCCGGATGATTTTCTTATCTTTATATTAAATTTTACACCGGCTGTTCACTATGGCTATAAATTCGGGGTTCCAAAAGCAACTGAATATGAAGTTCTTCTTAACAGTGACTCTGAATATTATGGGGGGAGCAATACGGGAGATATGAATATTCACGGAGTTGACTCACCATGGCACTCAAAACCTGCACATATAGAAATCACAGTTCCCCCGTTAGGCGGCCTGATACTAAAACCAATTAATTAAAACAGATATCTATTACAATGAGATTTCCCAGATCATCAGGGACACTTGTACATCCAACCTCTTTTCCTTCAGATTACGGAATCGGCGACCTTGGTTCGGCTGCAAGAGGTTTTATTGACTTTCTAAGTGGTACATATCAATCCATTTGGCAGGTACTGCCTCTTAGTCCAACAGGTTATGGCAGTTCACCCTACGCCAGCTATTCAGCTTTTGCAGGAAACCAGTATTTGATTTCACCGGATATCCTGGTTGAGAAGGGGCTTGTATCCAGAGCCGAAGCTGACAAAATTAAAAAGCCTGAATCTGTTTCAGTTAACTATGATGAAGCCTATAAAGATAAAGGTCGGATTTTACGGATCGCTTCAGGAAATTTTTACAATAATCTGACCCCGGATCAGGAGAAAAATCTTGAGCAGTTTAAGAAAAGGAATAAAAACTGGCTGGATGATTACTGCCTTTTCATTGTCTGCTCAAGGATGTATAACCGGAAACCCTGGAACAAATGGGATCCTGATATTGCCCAGCGTAAGAAGAAGAAATTAAACGAACTCAAAAAACAGTACAAGGAAGAAATTAAGCACGAAGAGTGGCTGCAGTTTGAATTCTTCAATCAGTGGTTTGACTTGAAGAGATATGCAAATGATAAAAATATCCGTGTGATCGGGGATATTCCTATATTTGTTGATCATAACAGTGCAGATGTATGGGCAAACCCGGGGTATTTTGCTGTTGACAAGCAGGGTAACCGTCAGCTTGTTGCCGGTGTTCCGCCCGATTATTTCAGTGAAACCGGTCAGCTTTGGGGCAATCCCCTTTACAAATGGGATGCACTCGAGAAAGATGGTTATTCATGGTGGATTGAGCGCTTTGATCAAATGTTTAACCTGTTTGATGCAATCCGCGTGGATCACTTTCGGGGGTTTGAAGCTTTCTGGCAGGTTCCGGCTGAAGAAAAAACGGCCCAAAAAGGAGACTGGGTGAAAGGACCGGGTAAAAAACTTTTCGAAACAATCCGAAAGGAGTTGGGTGAACTGCCGATAATCGCTGAAGACCTGGGATTTGTAACACCGGAAGTAATAGAATTAAGAGACTATTTCCAATTCCCGGGCATGAAAATTCTGCAGTTTGCTTTCGACAGTGACCCCGGTAACGATTTCCTTCCACACAATTATAACACAAACTGTGTGGTATATACAGGCACGCATGATAATGATACTACTATTGGCTGGTATAAAACCGCACCCGAAGCTGAAAAGCACAGAGCACGGGAATATACAAAAAGCGATGGCTCAGAAATAAACTGGGAACTTATCCGTCTTGGCATGTTATCAGTTGCCGACCAGGCTATATTTCCCCTTCAGGATTTCATGAATCTTGACTCTGAATTCAGAATGAATACACCCGGAACCGTGGGTGACAACTGGGAATGGCGATATACACAACAAATGCTTGATGGTGTGGATTCGAACCGAATCCGCAGCCTGATTGAAATGAGTAACCGAAAATTATCAAAATAAACCGGCACAAAAGCTTTTTTTTGAAAACTTTCTATAAAATGAGTGGTTTTGTATCTTGTGTTGTTTATAAACCGAAGTTAAACTTCTTACATGCCTTTTAAACTTAATCATCTACCTGAACGATCAGTTAAACCAAGACATAATGGAATAACACTGGGATTGGATAAAGGTTACAGCGTTCGACAAGCCGAAGATTTTTGCGAGGTTGCATCCGGTTATGTTGACATAATTAAACTGGGCTGGGGCACATCTTATGTATCTCAAAATCTAAAAGAGAAACTGGCTGTTTACGCAAAATATGATATCCCGGTTTACCTGGGCGGAACCCTTTTTGAAGCATATGTTTTACGGAACCAGCTCGATGACTATGTAAAACTGCTTACCAGCTTTGGCATCAAGTATGTTGAGGTGTCGAATGGAACGATATGGCTATCTGACAAAAGAAAAATCGATATTATAAAAGATCTTAGCACTGAATTTACGGTTCTGTCAGAAATTGGAAGTAAAAACCCCAATGAAATTATTCCCCCGTATAAATGGGTTAAAATGATTAACAATGAACTGGAAGCAGGCGCACAAAAAATCATTTGCGAAGCTCGTGAAAGCGGAACAGTTGGTGTATTCAGACCCAATGGAGAAGTTCGTTCGGGTTTAATTGAAGAGATAACCGATCAGATTTCTACCGACTTGCTGATTTTCGAAGCTCCTCAAAAAGAACAGCAGGTCTGGTTTATCCGTAAATTCGGATGTAATGTTAATCTGGCTAATATTAACCCTGCTGAAGTTATTTCAGTTGAAACCCTGCGGCTTGGTCTTCGATCCGATACCCTTTTTGATTTTTATAATATTGATGACAATCAGATCGAAAATTTATATCCGTCCACTCCAAAAAACTCTGGTAAATCATAAGAGTAAAATTTAATTCGAAAAAAAAGTAATTATGAAAATACTATATGCCGCGGCTGAAATTGCACCCTTTGCCAGAATGACTTATACCGCGGATTTATTGCGGTTTTTGCCGGCATCGTTACAGGATAAAGGATTTGAAATACGAATTTTGCTTCCTAAATACGGATCTATCAACGACCGGAGAAACCGGCTTCATGAAGTTATTCGCCTTTCCGGTATTGAAGTCGAGGTTGGAGAGAATGTTGAAAGTATGCGTATAAAAGTTGCAAGTATACCAAATGCAAAGCTACAGGTCTATTTTCTTGACAATGATACCTACTTTAAAAGAAAAGCACTATTTGAAGATCCTAAGACAGGTGAATTTTACGATGATAATGATGAGCGCCTTGCTTTCTACAATAAAGGGGTTATTGAAACGGTTATCAGTCTCGGATGGCAACCAGATATTATCCACTGCCATGACTGGCCCGCAGGATTAATACCATTGCTTGTCCGGAGTAAATACAAAGACGAAGATATATTCAAGGATACAAAAATTGTTTATAACCTTCACCATCCTGAAAACAAAGGACACTTTACGGGTACAAAAATCCTTGATCTTCTTGGATTGCCGGATGATGTTGATAAGGAAAATCTTTTGGTGGACGGTAACGTTGACATGTTGCGACTCGGATTAAAATACAGTGACTATGTAGTTACCGGAAATCATTTATCCGATGAATTCGATGATCTTTTTAAAGAACTAGATATTAATCCAACAAAAATTCAGGGCTCGCCCGAAGATGTATCAAATAAATTTGCAGAATATTACCGGGAAATCACCGGGTCAAATGATTAAGGGCTCATTGTTCAAAAAAATCTTTACAAATTTAGTATCACAATCCAATACAATGAAAAATTGCAGCAAAATATGCACAGCTGCATTTTTTGTTTTAATATTGTTTATAGGTTGTGAAGACGATACCGGGCAAGTTGGAACACGTTTTATTGAGGGTGAAGAACGGGTATCAAATAATTCATTTTCGCTCGATAATATTGAAATTGAAAAAGATCCTACCTATTCCGGTAATTTGCGTTCTGTTGCAATTGGCAGATACGATGATCCGCTGTTTGGGACCTTAACAAATATCGGTTATTTCAGACCATCTATAAATCAACAAGCGGTCAGCTCACTCGATCCTGATACTGATACCATGCGCCTGAGACTTGTTGTTGATGACCAGGAATATGGAGACACTACATCGGTAGCTAATTACTCGATTTATGAGATAGCAGATATCTGGAGAGGAAATGAAGTTAAATATTCTGATCAGATTAATTTTGACACTTCGCAAAAATTGGGTGAATTTTCAGTAAGTAATGAAGATACAGTTTTCGTTGATCTGGGCTCCGGGTGGACGGCCCGGTATGCTGAATTTCTTAATTCAGATGCCGCAAACAGAGATTCGCTTTACAGAGTAGAATTTCCCGGCCTTGCGATTGTCCCGGATGATTCTGAAGGTTCCAAAATTATTTTTACAACTGTTTTATCAGATGGTGACAGCAACCAGCCCATTCCACAGAACAGCGGGTTCATAATTGAAAAACCTGATGAAGAGATTTTTTTCCAGCAGGCACTTGATTGGGCAAGCACTCTTGAAAGAACAGAAGCATCAGGTGTTCAGGAAGACAACATTATTAAAGTTCATAACACTCTTGAAAATTTCATTTCATTAAACCCGGTATTGACCGAGGAAAATCTTCAAAGCCAAAATCTTTCAAGAGTGGAATTGGTTCTCTTTGAGAACAGAAATCTTCTTGAACAAACGCTTCCTTTCAATCACACACGCCCAAATGTTGAATCTGTGAGAGTTCATATTTTGGACAATGAAATTAATTTGGCGGAACAAATATTTTCATCAAATCCGGATTTTATAGCTCTTCGGGATTCTGCTGATAATTCGTTCCGATTTAATATCACCAATCTTGCAAATTCTGAATTATTTGGAACACCTGTTGAAGGCAGGTTTTACCTGACTATTCAGTTAACCAACGGACAGATTTTTTCAACTGCATTTTATGACATAAATGCGGTTGAAAATCGCCGGCCAATGATAAATGTTACTGCTGTAAATACGAATAACTAAAAAATAATGATAAGGTCTACAATTTTAGCCATTCTGTTTCTATTACCGGTAACAGTTTACTCACAACGCACATCAGACGATGAAGCCATAGGAGGCAGCATATATTCAAAAATTGGGTTTGGATTTCCCACAGATATAACTTCGCCTCATACCGACGGTATGGGCATGTCCGGCGTTTCTGTCCTGGATCCGTTTATGGCAAGTATTTCTAATCCGGCGCATTGGGGGAAAAGTAATTTTACTCAAGCCTCCGTTCTTGTTGGCCTTGAATCATTCTATTCTGAAGATAATATTGACTCGAAACGCACCTTAGCTTTCGATTTTGGTAATTTTCAGTTTGTATTCCCAATTTTAAAACAGAAACTTGGAGCGTCAATCTCCTTTACACCACTAACCAGGTCAAGATTTAACCTTGAGAGCATATCTGAGTTCGGTTCTGCAACCGGTGATGATCAACTTTTTGTGGTTACCAACAACAGGGGCTCTGGTGGCGTAAATAGGGGAGAAATTGGATTGGGATACACATTAAATGACAATATATCGGTAGGATACGGTGCATCTGTCTATTTTACCAATATTGAAAATGATATCAATACTATTTTCACCTCTGCTCGTTTCCTGCCTGTGGAATTTACCGAATCCATCAACGGAACAGGTTTTGGTAATCGTTTTGGCCTTTTTACCCGTTTTAAGGAATTATTCAGTGGTGACGACTGGATATCCTTCGGAACATCTGTTAATTTACCGGTGTCTTACACAGCTAACCGTCAGGTTGAATCTTTTAAAGAGATCGATGGCTCTGATACTCTTGTGGATCTTTTAGATGAGGAAGAGAACAGCAGAGATGATGTAAAATTTCCATTAGAAATTAACGCTGGCCTTACGTATAATTCCAGTTCGCGTTTTAATGTTACAAGTGAGCTGCTTTATCAAAAATGGACGGATGCTGAATTTAGCTTCCGCCCTGATGAGGAACAATATTTTGTAGACCGCATTAAATTAGGAGTAGGTGCTCAGTTTCATCCGTACGTATCAAACCAGAGAAGAAATTTTTTCTCTAACTTTCGATACAGTGCCGGTGTTAATTATGACTCCGGTCATTTAAGAATTGATGAAAATGATATTGATACTATTTCGTTTCATTTGGGACTCGGAATAATAACACGGAATGATGCATCATCAGTTGATATCAGTTTTCATTACGGTTTACGCGGAACGGAAACAGATAATTTAATACGAGAAAGAATTTGGGGTATAAAATTATCGCTTAACCTTGCTGAAATAATGTTTTTACAACCGAAATTTCAATAATATAATATTTTTGGCTTTTACAAGTTTTTAAATAGCGATTAAATAAACAAATACAATCATGAAGAAATTAATATTAGCTATTGCTTTGTTGGCAGTTATCTCAACAACTGCCAGAGGACAGTCGGAACCACCTTATGGAATGAGCCATCTTCAGGCCTATTCTATATTTTATGAAAATTATCGTTCCGGCAATTATGACATGGCCTTGCAATTCGGGAGATGGATGATGGAAGCCAAACCCAAAGAATTGAAAGGTATGAACCGTTTTTCGCTCGAAACTCAGTTCGACCGGATGCGAAAAGTATATACTGAAATTGCCAAGCAACAAGAAGATCCCCAGATGAAAGCTGCATACCTTGACACAGCTGAAGCTATCTTTGATGAAGTATTCGAAACTTTCAGCGAAGATGAAATTGATTATCTTGAATGGCATCACAAAAAAGGCACATTCTACCAGGAAAACAGCGAACATATTGAAAACGGCCTGGAAAAAGCATTTGAACAATATGAGAAGGTGTTCGAAATGAACCCTGAGCGCTTTACCACGTTAGGTGACGGTTACTATGCACAGATTTTGCTTAGCTATTATGTAAGTAACAACGAAAAACAACAGGCTCTTGAGGCTATAGACGAAATTGAACCTCATGCGGACGACAAACTCATGAGCGTCATCAATGACGCAAGAGATGAATTGTTTGATTCACCTGAAGAGAGAATTGATTTTTTGGTTTCTCAGCTTGAGGAAAATCCTGATAACACAGAGTTGATTAGCGAACTGGCAGATCTTTACGAAAGAGTCGGCAACCGCGAAAAAGCAATCGAGATGGCCGAAAAACTGTACAATCTCAACCCCAATTTCGAAAATACCCGTCATCTTGCCGAGATTGCAAAAAATGATGCAAAATATGATCTTGCTCTAAGATATCTGAAAGAGGCTCTTGATAAAGCACCTGATAATAACGCCAAAAAAAGAATTGCTCTTGAAATAGCCGAGACATATCAAAATACTGATAACCTTCAAAACGCCAGAAGATTTGCCCGGCAAGCGAGTCAAATTGACCCAACCTGGGGTGAGCCTTATATGAGAATTGCGTCCATTTATGCAGCTGCCGTTTCAAATTGTACACGAGGCAGAAAAATTGAACGGGATGACAGGACTGTATACTGGCTTGTACTGGACTACCTGGATAAAGCGCGAAGTGTAGATTCATCTGTGGCTTCCAGGGTTAACCAACAGTATCAATCATATCAGAATGTGATGCCGCAGGCTGAAGACAAATTTTTTAAAGGATGGGAAACCGGTGATACATTTAAAATAGATGGAAGCGTTGGCGAATGCTATAGCTGGATTAATGAAACTACAAGGGTTAGATAATTTCCGATATAGCTATTCCTTTCTTATCTTATTTATATTATTTGATGTGGTTTATGATAAAATAAACCACATCTTCTTATCTTTTGACTTCCCGTTCTCTTGTAAAAAATTCATGGTTTTCCCAATTACCGGGTAAAAATCAAATCAAAAAAAATGAAATTAATTAATCAAACTATTGCTTGATGGCACAATCGCGCAAAAATAAAGGCCGCAAAGGTGGTAAAAGAAAAAAAAGTTCCAAGGGGCAACAGAAGGGAGACAATGTATTTACTCCCCAGTTTCATAAAAACCAAAATATTCGTGTAGCCGGCCGCTATAACGGTTTGCTGGAAATCAACCGTAAAGGATACGGTTTCATCAGGAAACTGGATTTTGAATTCAGCTATGACAAAAATGATCCTTTTCTGTTTCCGGATGAGGTAAAGCATCATGATCTGAGATCAGGTTTGATACTTGAAGGAGAGTTCGAGGAGGATCAAAAAGGAAACAGGCATGTTCACTCAATTGAGTTCATAAATGGCCTGTCAGCAACAGACTGGCAAAAAATTAACAGGTTTGAACTCCAAACCCCAATTATGCCGAACGAATTTATTAAACTCGGGAATAATGCGGAAGATGTTGAACTCCGGGTTATCGATCTTATTGCACCAATTGGACGCGGACAGAGGGCTCTCATCGTTTCTCCTCCCCGCACCGGCAAAACTGTACTTCTCAAAAAGATTGCCCAGAGTTTAACCGAAAATTACCCGGATATTCATACAGGCATCCTGCTTGTTGATGAGAGGCCCGAGGAAGTTACAGACTTTTTAAGAACTACAAACGCAGAGGTTTTTGCATCATCTAACGACAAACCAACCGAAAGTCATGTTCGAATATCTGAACTTGCTCTCGGCTACGTTAAGCGAAAAGCGGAATGCGGACAAGATGCCGTATTGCTCATTGATTCGCTCACAAGGCTTGGAAGGGCTTATAATGCAGCTCAGTCGGGCAGCGGTCGCACACTGTCAGGAGGTCTCGATATACGGGCACTGGAAATACCTAAAAAGATTTTTGGGTCTGCCAGGAAAATTGAAAATGGAGGGTCTCTCACAATTATTTCAACTTGCCTTATCGAAACAAATTCCAGGATGGATGATTTGATATTCGAAGAGTTTAAGGGAACCGGTAATATGGAGCTGGTTTTAGACAGAGAGTTAGCTAATGACAGAATTTTTCCGGCTATCAATATATCGGCTTCCGGAACACGGAATGATGACAAATTTATCTCCGAATCCCTTGATGAAAGAAATATGGTGCGTCGCTTTTTGCTGAAAAAACCACCTAAAGAATCTATGCAGATGCTGGTAAAAGTAATTAAACAAACAGACAGCAACGAGGAGCTGTTTGCTCAGATAGCTGCAACCACTGCATAGGAAGAGGACCTATTCAAAAGGAAAAGAAACTTGTAAGAATTATCTAGTAAACGGGCAGAGATGAATCAATTTCACGGGCCCAGGCATTAATGCCGCCTTTCAGGTTTTTCACATCTGAAAACCCGTGTTTACTCAAAAGTTTACATGCTTTGGCACTTCTTCCGCCGCTGCGGCACATTACAATTACTTCTTTATCTTTTTTATCTTCAAATTCGTCTATTTTTTCCGGCAGCAGGTCCAGCGGTACAAGCGTACCATCAATATTCGATATTTGATACTCGAACTGCTCTCTGACATCGAGCAGGAAGAACGACTCATCCCGGTCAAATTTCTTCTTTAATTCCTGAACGGTTATCTCTTTCATAAACTTTATTCCTGTTGATATCTGTCTAATTTAAATTGTTTTCCAAGATACAATTTTTTTGCTTCTTCATCTTCTGCCAGCACTTCTGCAGTACCTTCTTTTAAAATTTTCCCATCAAACATCAGGTAGGCTCTATCTGTTATTGCCAGCGTTTCATGCACATTGTGATCAGTGATAAAAATACCAATATTACGAAACTTTAGCTGTGCAACAATTTCCTGAATATCTTCCACAGCAATCGGATCAACACCAGCAAACGGTTCATCAAGCAAAATAAACTTAGGGTCGGTGACAAGGGCTCTTGCAATTTCTGTCCGCCGCCGCTCACCACCCGATAAGCTGTAGCCTTTATTCTTTTCACATTTTTCCAGGCCAAACTCTTCTATGAGGCTGTCGACCCTCTCCTTTCTCTCTTTTTTGGAAAAGGGGAAAAACTCCAGCACGGTTTCAAGATTCTCCCTGACAGTCAGATTTCTGAAAACACTGGCTTCCTGGGATAAGTAACCGATCCCCATTCGTGCTCGCTGATACATAGGCTTTCCGGTAATATTTTTCCCATTTAAATAGATCTTTCCGGAATTGGGACGAATGATTCCCACAAACATATAAAAAGTTGTTGTTTTACCGGCTCCATTCGGTCCAAGTAATCCAACGATCTCACCCTGCTCAACATTGATCGAAACTTCATTCACGACCGTCCGTTTTCTGTATTTCTTTACAAGTTTATCACTATAAAGAGATATTTTTTTTGAATTCTCAATTTCATTCATACTTATGGGCGGTCTCAATAAATAACTTTAGCAAGTTTATTCCATTATCGATATCATTTATTGCACACATTTCCACTGTGCTGTGAACATATCGTGTTGGACAGGACAGACAGCCGACATGGCTGCCGATACCCATTAAATACTGCATCGCGGATGTATCTGTTCCTCCTGCTGTTAAAACTTCTCTTTGATAGGGTATATTATATTCTTTTGCTGTTTTTTCAATAAAAGATACAAGAGAAGGCGTGCAGAGTATGCTCTTGTCCATAATTTTAATCCCAATACCATTGCCGAGCTTTGTGCATTGATCTTGTTCTTCAACACCGGGCAAATCATTGGCCAGAGTGATGTCAAGCGCCAGACCAATGTCGGGCTGGATGCTGTTTGCCGCTACCCTTGCTCCACGAACACCAACCTCTTCTTGTGTCGTAAAAACAGCATATAGATCAATGTCACACTTCCCGGCCTGGTTTAAAGCCTCAGTAAGCATATATACGGAAATACGGTTATCAAGAGATTTTCCCGAAATACAATCGCCTATTTGAGTGAGATCACCTTTTCTGGTTACCGGTGATCCGTCTGGTACCAGGGATTTAACCTGTTCAGCCTGCAGACCAACATCGATAAACAGGTTTTTCAGCTTCGATTTTGCTTTCTTCTCTTCATCACTCTGAATATGTATGGGCTTGCTGCCTATGACACCGGATAGATTATTCTTACCATGAACAATCACCCTCTGAGTAATCAGTGTCTCGGGGTCAAACCCGCCCAGTGTAGAAAATCTTATAAATCCGTTTCCGTCAACTTTTGTTGTAATCAGTGAAATCTCATCCAGATGTGCTGCGATCATCAGTTTTTTTCCGGATCCTTTTCTTCTGACAATCAGGTTTCCAATGCCATCAGTGTAGTATTCGTCAGCAATATTCTGAATTTTGCTTTCGATTAAAGAGCGGATGCCACCTTCGTGCGAGGGTGCGCCGGGTGTTTCAACAATTGTTTTGAGAAGATCGAAGTTCATATTTTTATCCGGGTCTGATTCAGGCTATCTGGAGTGAGTTAAACATAGAACTGAAAAATTTAACACCATCTTTTTTACCGAGTATCTCCTCCATGGCTCTCTCAGGGTGTGGCATCATGCCAAGAATGTTGCTCCCGCTATTAACAATCCCGGCAATTGCATCAACGGATCCGTTTATGTTCGACTCTTCGGTGATTTCACCCTCATTATTACAGTAACGAAAAATTATACGGTTGTTATCCTGAAGTTCCTTCAAGCCGTCATCACTGATAAAATAGTTTCCTTCGCCGTGGGATACCGGAAAGGTCAGAACATCGCCTTTGTTTAATCCCTTTGTAAATAGTGTGGAGTTATTTTCAGTTCTCACATGGACATCTTTACAGATAAACCGCAGATTCTCATTATGCCTCATGGCTCCGGGTAACAGATTGCTTTCCAGAAGAATCTGAAATCCATTACAAATTCCAAGCAACGGACGTCCCTCTCCGGCATATTGTACAACTTCCTGCATAATAGGTGAAAATCGTGCAATGGCTCCTGAACGAAGGTAGTCGCCATATGAAAATCCCCCGGGGATGATCAGAAAATCTATTCCTGACAAGTCTCTGTCTTTATGCCATAAAAATTTAGTTTCCATTCCCAGTACATGCTTCATTGCATGATAGGCATCGTGATCACAATTCGACCCCGGAAATACGATAACTCCTATTGTTCCAGACACTTTTCTATCCTTTTATTTCTGTAATTAATTGAATTTCCTGTAAAACAGTATTGATTTTTAAGCACTCTTCAAAACTGCCTTCATGCACAGTGGCCTTTCCTTCGTTATGGACTTTCAGCGTAAGTTCCTCAGCCCTGGAAACAGAACAACCCAATGCTTTAATAAGCTGATTACTAACCTCGTCAAACGTATGTATATCATCATCATATAAAATCAGCCGCCAGGGAGTATCCTCCTTTTCTTGCTCTTTTTCCATCTCGAGTACTTCAACAGAAGGGGCTTGCTTTTTTTTCTCAGAACATACGATTTGCCGCGTGTTCATTACTTATCTGTTTTTAAAATTTCTATCTCATAATCTTCCATAACCTCATTCGCCAAAAGCTGCTTGCAGGCATTATCAGTAATTTTCTTTGCCTCGTTTTCATCCCGGGCATTGATGCTGAGTTCAATCAGTTTTCCAATGCGAACATTTTCGATTTCGTGCATGCCAAGATTTTGAAGAGCATGGTGAGCTGCCTTTCCCTTCGGGTCCAAAATTGATTTTCGCAGTGTAATACTAACCTTTGCTTTATACATATTTTATGATAATGATCCTGTTTTCTGATATGCCAAAAGTTAACCTTTCTGTCACTTACCTGCTACCATCTGTTTTACTGAGTCTGTTAATTGCATATTGGTCATTTCGTGAGCATTGAGCCACTTAATAAACGGCCATCGCCGGAACCAGGTAAGCTGACGTTTTGCATATCTTCGTGTTTTAGTTTTAATATCCCGCACCATCTGTTCCCGGGAAAGGTTTCCATCGAGGTATTCAATTACCTGCCGGTAGCCTACCGTTTGCAGTGCCTGTAAATCTTTTGAATAACCCAATTCAAGTATGGTTTTAGTCTCTTCAACCAGTCCTGATTCGAGCATTTTATCAACTCTTCTGTTTATTCTGTCGTACAATATATCCCTCGGATAATGTAATCCTATAACAATCATATCATCCGAAGGTTCAACCGGCTCATCTGAATGGAAACTGCTGAACGGTTCTCCGGTCTGCATATAAATATCAAGTGCTCTCAAAACCCTTTGACGATTAAACCCATCCATCTGGTTCGCATATTCTGGATCAACCTCACGTAGTTCCCGTAAAAGCACTTCACTCCCCTGTTCATCAAGACGTCTTCCAAGCATTTCCAGGTTCTCTTTATTTGCGCCGGGAATTTTATCAAACGGCTGAATCACCGCCCGCAAATGCAGTGTGCTGCCGCCTGCGTATATTGGCTTTTTATGTTTCGTCTGAATCTTTTTTATATATGCTTCAGTTCTTTTTCTGAAATTTTCGGCCGAATCTTTCTGGCCGGGTTCCAGAACAGATATATTGTAGTGTTTTACCGAATTTAACTGTTTAGCGGAAGGTTTTGCAGTGCCAATATTTAAATACTTATAGCACTGCCTTGAATCAACAGAAATAATCTCACCATCTATTTCTTTGGCAAGATCTATGGATAAATCCGTTTTACCGGATGCCGTTGGACCGAGAACTATGATCTTATTAATCATCTTTCCGGGTTAGAGAGTGAGCCTAAGAGAAATCCTGTGAGTAAGGCCCAGCACTTCTGACGTACCACTGAAATTTGTGAATCCGTAATCAATAAATACCTTATCAAACTGGAACCCGGTTCCGAGTGTGGGTGAAAGAAAGAGGTTGTTATCAGGATCTGTTGAGAAATCAGTAACTCCCAGCCGAAGACTTATTCTCTGCTTGTAAGTACCTTCTACACCGAGGTGTGGTTCATAACTTATTTTACCGGTATTCAAAAAGAATGTTCGCCTGTTCTCAAATCGCAAGTCTACATCAGCTGCAGTGGTTAAAACCACATCTCCAAAACTGAAAAAACGACCGGCCCCAAGACGTATCGTTGGCAATACACGTTCATTTTGACCACTGGGAATTTCATCCTGAAATGTCTCTTCAAAATCACCGAAGGCATCTTCGTTAACTGTCCAGAATTTCATCATGGTTGTAATGTCGATAGCATTTAGGGCTAAAACTGTTTTTCCGAGTTTATAACGAACAGCCAGGTCCAGGCTGTAACCCCAGGCGTCGGCAAACGGTCCGATACTGTGGTTTACAACTTTTGCAGTGGCACCCCAGGATAAATCCCGGTTTATCTCTTTTGCATACGTGAGAAAAAAGGCAAGGTCAGCAACGCTGAATTCTTCAAAAAAAGCTTCTGCATTTTCTCTCGGAAGATTTCTTTCATCATCGAATGCATTCAGCGTATTTTTTATATTATCGACACCCTGCCTGAAAATACTGAACGCAAGAACAGCATCGCCGGTTCGGAGCGGAAAGGCCACTGCGCCATAGTCGTAACTAACCACACCTGCAAATCTCTCTGAGTGCATATAGGCAATGTCAATTTTTTCAACATCTACCAGCCCGGCCGGATTCCAATAGGCTGCTGTCACATCATTTGCGATCGCGGAGTATGCACTGCCCATGCCAAGCGCTCTTGCACCTGCACCGACAGATAAAAAATCTCCGCCAAATTTTGCATTTACAAAATCCTGGGAATTCGCGGGAACAGCTATTACAGAGAGTAGTATAAAATAGATAAATCGATACTTCACAGAAATAATACTGTTTGGTTAAGCTGTAAATATAGCATTTCTGAACCTGAATTGTATCACATTCAAAAATTAACACCTGTCATCCGACAAAAAAATTCTATGCTAAAAACCGTGATTTTGAGTATTCTCTTTTCTTGCAGTACGCCTGAGTATTTATTAGTATAGAATCTTCTTATTTCTCTTTATTTTAAAGAGTAAACAATCCAGATAAAGCATTTAAAAACCGGCATATGAAATTTAATGTATCCAGTAGTGAATTAAACCAGGGGCTTTCAGCGGTAATTGGTGCTGTCCCTGCAAAAGCAACTCTCCCTATTCTCGAAACGATTCTCTTTGAAAGTGAAGAAGGGCGCCTGAAGCTTACTGCAACCGACCTTGAAATATCGATCATTGAATATATTGATGCAGAAATTGAGAGCGAAGGCGCCGTGGCCATTCCTGCCAGGCGATTGCTTGAAACTCTGCGTCAGCTTCCTGATATACCTGTATTTTTTGATATTGACGAAAGACAAAACATCCAGTTCCGCACAGATAAAGGAACCTATAAACTGGTCGGAGAAGAAGGAGATGAGTTTCCGGAACTCCCAAATATGGATAGTGCCAAGTCACTTGAAACAACAACCAGCCTGGTTAAAAACGCAATTCAAAAAACAGCCTTTGCCGTTTCAAATGATGATTTGCGTCCTGCCATGATGGGAGTATTTTTTGACATAAACAGTGAGGAAAGCAAGTTTGTTGCAACAGATGGCCACAGGCTTGTTAAATTTGTAAATAGAAACCTGACTTCTGATGATCCCCTTTCATTTATTATTCCGGAAAAGGCTCTGAACCTTGTAGCTAAAGCTATCGACAGTGAACGGTGTACCCTTTCCGTTTCAAACGATCACGCTGAATTCAGAAGCGGGAATACGATTGTTATAACGCGTCTGATCAACGAGCAATATCCCAATTACGATTCTGTAATTCCGCGGGATAATGACAAAATTATGATGATCGATAAAAACCAGATGCTCTCAACTGTGAAACGGGTATCTGTTTTTTCAAGCACCACAACAAGACAAATACGCCTGCTACTGGAACGTGATAAAGTTACAATACGTGCAGAAGATATTGATATGAGCAGCGAAGCCAAAGAGTCCATCACTTGTGAATATGACAAAGACGAGATGGAAATTGGATTCAATGCGCGTTACCTGGCTGATGTACTTGGAAATGTTTCTGATGATGACGTTCGATTTGAGTTTTCCACGCCTAACAGGGCAGGGATTGTAAAACCTTCGCAAGAAGAGGAAGGCGAAGAGATTCTGATGCTTGTTATGCCTGTTATGCTTAACAGTTATGCATAATAATGCAACCTATATTAACGCTGACAACGGATTTTGGATTAAAAGATCACTATGTGGGTGCAATGAAGGCTGTTATCCTGGGAATATCCCCGGATGTCCGCCTTGTTGATATCTCACATGAAATTCCCCCGCAGGACATCATGGCAGCGGCATGGGTTATGCGTAATGCAGCAATGCACTTTCCCCCTAAAACTGTTCATCTCGTTGTAGTGGATCCCGGTGTGGGAACCGAGCGTGACCCTGTTATCATAGAGATGGAAGATCAGTTTTTTGTTGGACCGGATAACGGCATCTTTTCCCTGATAGCGGATGCATTTGAGTACAAAGCAACAAAACTGACGAACCCGGAATTCTGGAAAAAAGGAACTTCCAGGACCTTTCACGGCAGGGATATTTTTGCGCCGGTTGCCGCACATCTTACAAAAGGTATTCCCGTCAGCAGCTTCGGTGAGAAAATTCAAGAAATTGTTACCTATCGATGGGCCATACCTATTGCAGATAAAGATGGAATCCAGGGGTGGATTGTGCATATCGATCGCTTTGGGAACTTGATTTCCAATATTCCAAAATCAATGCTTGCCTCTATATTGGGTAACAGAAACTTCAAAATTTATGTGGGTAATACCATTCTCAATGAAATATTACCCGCCTTTGGATCTGTGCATGATGGTGAACCTGTTGCTTACATCGGAAGCTCGGATGTTCTTGAAATAGCGATTAATAAAGGAAACGCCGAAGAGATGCTCGGTGTTCAAAAAGGAGCACAAATATCAATTGTGCTGCAGAAATAACCGGATTGTCTGTAACTCCACAACTGTTTATCCGTATTGTAGCATTACATTATCACGCTTAAAGAAATTTTATGAGTCTAGAAATCCGATCACCAGAATATGAACAGGCTCACATAGAACTACCGGATTCTGTTAGCAGGCTTCAAAAACCTTTCAACGGATCAGTATGTTCACCGAAAGGCGACGAATATCCGATTAAAAATAATATTGTTGACCTGATCACAGAGCCGGAATACTATTCACTTGCTCAAAGCACGAATCAATGGAAGTTAACAGCCTCTGTATATGAAGACATTTGGCGTAAACGCTCTCTTTCACTATTAACCGGAGAAGAGTTTCCTATTGATAAAGAGCGGGATCTTTTAATTGAGTGGATTCATCCAAAAGAAAATGGTGTCTATCTTGATGTGGGATGTTCTACGGCACTCTATGCCCGGGCCATTAAAAAAGCTTTGTCCACATCCACTGTGGTTGCGCTGGATTTTTCTATGGAGATGCTTCAGGAGGCCCGGATAAAGGCCGAAGCTGATTGTGTGGATATCTATTTCATACGCGCTGACGGACGCCACCTGCCTTTCTTTGGCGGTACGTTCGACGGACTGGCAATGGGTGGAACGCTTAACGAGCTGACTGACGAGCTAAAAGTTTTGTATGAATGCCGCCGGGTACTCAAAAAAGGGGGGGTATTTTTTGTCATGCACCTGATTAAATCTCCATCCTGGTACGGAAGGCTGATTCAGGATTCAGCTGAATGGAGCGGTCTTAAATTTTGGAAAGTTGACGAGAGCAACGCTCTTTTTGAACGCGCCGGATTTAAAGTTCAGGACCAGATGAATAAGGGAATTGTCTGTTTTACAAAACTGACAACAAATTAGTTTATTGAGAGCCAGTAAAAGATAAATTATTAGGCGGTCATTTGTATCTAACGATTCAGTAGGTGAAATAACTATCCGGAGATATTGTAAACCGCCTTAAATTACATCCTGTCAGGTGCGTCTATTCCAAGTACCCCAAGCCCGTTGGCAAGGGTTTGTGCCACTGCCTCTGCAAGTATAGAACGCGAGACCGTCAATTTATTTTCAACACCGATGATACGGCAATCATGGTAAAATGTGGTGAAGTTCGAGGCAAGGTTCTCAAGATAATTGATAACCCTGTGAGGCTCTCTGCTAACAGCAGCTGATTCAATCGCCTCAGGAAACAGCAAAAGATCTTTAATCAGAGTTATTTCTGAATCGTGGTTTAATAATGTAAGATCGGGTTCGTCTGTTTCAATTCCGATCTCTTTCACTTTTCTCAATATGCTTTTGATTCTGGCATGGGCATACTGAAGATAGAAAACAGGGTTTTTTTCACCGGATTCTTTTGCCTGTGCAATATCAAACTCAAGATGCGTCGACGGTGATCTCATCAGAAAAAAGAAACGGGTTACGTCCGCTCCCACTTCCTCCATAAGATCATCAAGTGTTACAAAATTGGCTTTACGGGTACTCATTTTGTAAGGTTTTCCCTCTTTCACGATGGTGACAAATTGATAAATCAGCACATCAATTTTCTTTTCATCATAACCAAGCGCTTTTACACCATTCAGTACATCTGGGAACGTATCGATATGATCGGCGCCGAACAGATCGATACAGAGATCATAACCGCGATCCAGTTTATTCATATGATAGGCGATATCAGGCAGCCGGTAGGTTGGTTCACCCGTGCTTTTTACAAGTACAGTATCTTTCTCTTTTCCGAATTCAGTAGTTCTGAACCAGGTTGCACCCTCACTCTCATAAGCCAGGTTTTTCTCTTTGAGATGTTCTATAACTTCATCGATGGATCCGTCATCATATAGTTCGTGCTCATTGAAAAAGCTGTCCATACTAATGTTCAGATTCATCAATGTTTGTTGTATATCAGAAAAAATTGCCGATTCTGCTGTTTTTTTAAAAATACCATTACTTTCATCATCTGCAAGCTCGCTTCCGTACTGCTTGTGCAGATTTGTTGCTATGTCAATAATATATTCTCCTTCATAATAGCCCTCCGGAAATTCAATATCCCTTCCGAGGAGTTGCAGGTAACGAAGTTTAACACTCTCCCCGAGTACCCGCATCTGTTTGCCCGCATTATTAAAATAATACTCTCTGTCGACTTCAGCTCCTGTGTGCTCAAGTAATCGCGCTATAGTGTCTCCAAGAACGGCATTGCGCCCATGACCAACTGTAAGCGGACCGGTTGGATTTGCACTTACAAATTCAACCAGGATTCTTTTACCCTGGTTTATACCGGTTTTCCCATGTCTTTTCCCGCTTTTAATAATTTTCAACAGCGCATTGTGCAAATAGTTATCAGAAAATTTAAAATTTATAAACCCGGGGCCTGCAATATCTACAGATTCAATTTTATCACTGTCGTAATCCAAATTATCTACAATCTCTTTTGCAATCTGACGCGGGTTTTTACGCAAAGGTTTTGCAAGCTGCATGGCAATATTTGTAGCAGCATCTCCATGCGACGCTTCCCTTGGTTTTTCGATTTTAATATCTGGAGGCTCCTCCAGCCCCGGAAATTGGTTTTTCAGAGCTGTTGTAAGGATCTGTTCTAAATAATTTTTCATGTTCGAAATCGACTGTGATTATAATCTGCAAATATAGGGAGTTTATAAACGCAATCTCCAAAAAGATTTTATAAGGAAAAGGTAAATGCATTGAAGAACTCAATAATTACTGGCACATTTCTTATAATGCTGATGAACCTCTGCGACTTTTCATATTTCATGTGATAAATTCAGTAGTTAACTTTTAAAACTGTCTCACACATTTTGACCGATTCTGTAAACTGTGAAAATATATTATGTCCCGAACCACAAGTAATGTGAATCCCGGCTATAAACGCCCAAAGAATACAATTAAAAAAACAGAGGAATACGTAGACGGCATCCTCTCAGGTGACAAAACCCTCCTGTCGCAGGCCATAACAGTTATAGAAAGTGCAAAACCCGAGTACCGGAAGCTTGGACAGAAGATTCTCGACAACTGCCTGCCTCACTCCGGCAATTCAATACGAATCGGAATCACCGGTGTGCCGGGTGTCGGGAAAAGCACTTTTATTGAAGCGCTCGGAAACCTGGTGCTTGAGAACGGAAATCGGCTCGCAGTGCTTACCATAGACCCCAGCAGCAGCAGAAGCAAGGGAAGCATACTTGGTGATAAAACCCGGATGCAGACTCTCTCAAATGCAGAAAATGCTTACATCAGACCATCTCCAACATCAGGGACCCTTGGCGGGGTTACGCAAAAAACCAGGGAGACCCTTTTACTCTGTGAGGCAGCAGGCTTTAATACGATTTTTATAGAAACAGTTGGTGTTGGTCAGTCCGAAACCGCGGCTCATTCTATGGTTGATTTCTTCTTGTTGCTTATGCTGGCCGGAGCAGGCGATGAACTTCAGGGAATAAAACGGGGAATCATCGAAATGGCAGACCTGATTGCAATTAATAAAGCAGATGAAACAAATATAGAAGCTGCCAACAAAGCCAGGTCCGAATTTAAAAATGCCCTGTCTCTCTTTCCGCTGCCTGAGTCCGGATGGGACCCGCCTGTAGTAACCTGCTCGGCATTAACGGGTATGGGTATAGAAGAAATCTGGGGGAAAATCAATGCCTATATGGAGCTTACAAAAAAGAATGGCTATTTCGACCGTCACCGCGCAGACCAGGCCGTGTGGTGGATGTATCAAACAATTCACAGGCAGCTGAAGGAGGTATTTTATGAAAAACCTGGGATTAAAAAAAGATTGAGCTCATTTGAAAATGATGTAAAAGAAGGAAAAATTTCATCCTTTAAAGCCGCAAACAAACTCCTGGATCTTTTTAACCTTAAAAAATAGATGTTGCAGGTTTTCTTAACTGATGTATAACGAAGAATTTTGACAAACATTAAACTGATCTCTGCCTGCCTATCATTTAAAATAATCAGCTCATTTCAATATCCGGTTTGCTTGCACTGAATCCAACATCTTCTTCATCCTCCTTACCAAAAACCTCTTCCATTTCTGAACGGAGTTTTTGAATAGAAAGACCACTGGTAAGAGCTCCGTTTTTAGCCACAGAAATTCTTCCGGTTTCTTCCGACACAACCACCACAAAAACGTTATTCGTCTCCGTAACACCAACAGCTGCCCGGTGTCTCGTACCAAAAACTGATGATATATTGGGATTTTGAGATATCGGCAAATAACAACTGGCCGCAACAATTCTGTTTTCACGGATAATTACAGCTCCGTCATGGAGAGGTGTATCTTTTTGAAAAATGGTTTGTATCAATTCTGAATTGACCCTTGCATCCAGGTTTACTCCTGCATCCACCATATCCTGTAAAGGGCTTTTTGTGAAAACAATCAAGGCGCCTGTTTTGCTGTGCGACATATTTCTGACAGCTTCCACAACCTCTTCAATTAATGTATCAGAAGTAGACTGATTAAAGAATCTGCTGAAAGAAGTATTTTGCCCAAGATTGTAGAGCAATTTCCTGATTTCCGGCTGGAAGATGATAAATACAGCTAAAACTCCCACATCCAGGATACTTTTAAGGAGAAAATTCAGCGTAGAAAATCCCAGTATACTTACTGCGGCATTAATCAGAATTATGAAAAGAAGTCCCAGTGCCGCCTGAATGGCAAATGTACCCCGTATCCACCTATACAAATAGTATAGCATTGAAGCTATGATAAGCGTTTCAAGCAGATCTTTAAATCCGAATTCTAAAAAACCTATGGGGATCAAGGCGCTGAATATTATTGTTTAATTTGACAAGATAATGCAAACATATAGAAAAGAATGCGGAAATACTCATTTCCATGCATCATTTTTTTCTGCCGCGATAAAATATCCAATTTTGACATCAATCACATTCTTTGATTTTACCGAAAAACAGGTTCTTCCTGCAAAAAAAAGAATTGGATCAGCTGCCGCTGGCCATGATTGCATTATATATCCGGACTGAATCACTCGCTTCTCTTACATCATGTACCCGCAATATAGAAGCTCCCTTAACCAGGCAGTGATAATGCAGTGATAACGTGCCGGCAAGTCTTTCATCTATTTCCCGTCCACCCAGTATTTTATCAATCATTGACTTTCGTGAAGCACCAACTAAAATATAGTAGCCAAGTGAAAGAAACTCATCAAGATGTGCGATTAATTTCAGGTTGTGTTCAACGGTTTTTCCAAAACCGATTCCGGGATCTAAAATAACAGGCACCTCACCGTATTTTTTTGCCAGCCCTGTCTGTTTTTTGAAAAAATCCAAAACCTCGGCAATTAGATCATTGTAAACCGGTTTGTCCTGCATATACTTTGGTTTGCCGCGAGAATGCATCAGAACCAGGGGGGCTGAGTACCTTGCACATAAATTTGCAAGACGGGGCTCTTTTTGCAAACCGCTGATATCATTTACAATATGGGCACCGGCATCCAGGGCGGCCTTAGCCACTTCAAATTTAGTGGTGTCTACTGAAAAGAGCAGGTCCGGAAATTCCCTGACGGCTTTTTCAAAGACAGGTAAGGTGCGTTTTTTTTCCTCTTCTTCTGATACCGGATCCGAACCGGGTCTCGTAGATTCGCCGCCAATATCGATAATATCGGCTCCGGCATGATACATCTCCTCAATTCTGCGAATTGCATCGTTGGTGCGCAGATACTGTCCGCCATCTGAAAAAGAGTCGGGCGTTACATTCAGTATCCCCATGATTTTTGGGGTTTTCAGATCCAGGATGAGATTCCGGCATTTAATTTCAGGTTGCCTGTGCAGCATAATAATCAGATGGCGGAATTGCTAAACAGTTACTGATAAAATCAATCCCACGTTTCCTGCAGAAGATCCAGTTTGTCTTCTTTTTCTGCCCACTCATCTGCATCTGGAAGGGGATCTATTGTTTCATTAATCACTTTCTCTTCCCACTCTTCCGCTAACCTTTCGTTGAGCTCTATATAATTTTCCCATTTTTCAGGAACTTCATCATCCGGAAAAATTGCTTCGACAGGACACTCAGGCACGCAGGCATCACAATCAATACACTCAATCGGATCAATCGTTAAAAAATTAGGGCCCTCTCTAAATGCATCCACGGGGCAAACAGATGCACAGTTCGTATATTTACAATTTATGCAGGGTTCGGTTACAATGTATGCCATTACTATTTCAAGAATTTAAATTTTTTGATAACCTTAATAATATCACTGCAATTCAAATTAGATGCAATTCAAATTATAATACAGTTTTACGATTTTTTATCATTAGACATTGCAAGTTCATATACCGCTTTGGCCACAGCGTGAGTAACACTGCTATCGAGAGCTCCGGGTATAATTTTATCTTCATCCGGGTTTTCAATCCTTTCTGCGATTGCACGAGCAGCAGCAATGTACATTTCATCTGTCACTTTAACCGCACAAGCATCCAGAAGACCGCGAAATAGTCCCGGGAAAACCAATACGTTATTTACCTGGTTTGGAAAATCAGACCGGCCGGTTGCAATAATTCTTGCACCCGCTTTTTTTGCGTCGCCCGGCATAATTTCAGGAGTGGGATTTGCCATGGCAAAAATAATAGGATCCGGTTTCATTGAGCGCACCATCTCCTTTGTCAGAATCCCGGGAGCTGATACGCCAATAAAAACATCCGCTTCCTTCACAGCTGTTTCGAGTGGACCCGTTAGGCCGCGTTTATTGGTGGTATCCGCAACTTTTTGCTTCGTCTCTGTAAGATTGCTGCGCTCTTTATGAATAATTCCTCTGCTGTCGCACATGATAATATCCCGCACATTCATCTTCCATAACAGGTTAGTAATAGCAATTCCTGCAGCTCCTGCACCGCTTATTACAATCCTGAGCTCCTCAAATTTTTTCCCGGTCACTTTCAAAGCATTAATAAGGCCGGCAAGCGCAACCACAGCCGTTCCATGCTGGTCATCATGCATCACCGGGATCTTCAGTTCTTTTTTCAGCCTCTGTTCAATCTCGAAACACCGCGGCGCCGATATATCTTCCAGGTTAATTCCACCGAAGGTCGGGGCGATACATTTTATGGCATTGATGATTGATTCTGTATCCTGAGAGCTTAAAACAATCGGTATGGCATCAATATTTGCAAACTTTTTGAACAGAACTGCCTTTCCTTCCATTACTGGCAATGATGCTTCAGGACCAATATTACCCAAGCCTAAAACGGCTGACCCGTCACTGATAACAGCTACAGAATTTTTCTTACATGTATATTTGTAAGCAAGGTTTACATTTTCTGCAATTCTTAAACAGGGTTCAGCAACACCCGGAGTGTATGCAATGCTTAAATCTTCTTGAGATTCAAGTGGCATTTTTGAGGTTATGGCAAGTTTTCCGCCATATTTCTCGTGTGCAAGTAGTGATTTTTCCCCGTAATCAGGTTGTTTTTCAGTCATATTTATTTTTTCGTAGTGTTTATGACGGGAAAGATAAGAATTAACCTGCAGCATCACATCTGATTAAAGCCAATTGAGGATGTTTTTGAGAAGCCTGCAATAATTATACCGCCTGCTTTAGCTGACGGAGAGGAAGCTCCGGCAGTAAGCGGCTTTAGTCACACCTGAAACCCCTACTGCGTTCTATTGTGGAAAGTTTCTTCGTGTTGCTTTGCAGCCTCGCGCCTTCGTAGCAAAAAAACCGGCAGTTTATTGCCAATTGCCACATAAGGCGCCCGCTGGCGGATCAAAGTTTCAGGAAGCAAACTTTAATTACTACCGCTGCCCTGGTCCGGCAGATAAATATTATTGTCCGGATTTACATCCGCCAGCCTCTGCGACGGGTCGATCTCAATACGTACAATTTGATCGGCCGGTGCATCTATTTCGAATGAATAGTCGGGAAACACCCAGGGCCAGTCTTCCAAAATTACCCGCTCAACATCATACTCATTCTCTTTTTCCCCCCACATAATTCTCAAAGGGATGTAAAAATGTTCAATTTTTCCATTCTTATATTCCACCTCTATATCGAGTGGCATAGGCATCAAACCAATTCTCTTCAGTTTTACTTCTGTTACATTCTCATCTTCTGACACTTCAGTGAGTGCGTAGTCGATTTTTTTAGTACTTGTAACCCAATAGTCGTAATACCAATCCAGCTGCATATCACTCTCCTTTTCCATAATGCGGATAAAATCTCGTCCGCCCGGATGCATGAATTTCCATTCTTCAAAAAAACGTTTCATGCCCCTGTCAAAAATATCCTGACCAATGATATAGCTTAGCTGATGCAGAAAAATAGCTCCTTTCGTGTAGGCTGCCATTCCGTAAGCGCGATTTCTTTCAAAATGGTCTGCGTGGGTATGCATGGATTCCTCTATCCCTGAATTCGCAACTGCCCGATATCCACGGTAGTTACCTGCAAAAGGATCACCGCTTCTCTCGGGAAACAGTTCTGACATAACACGGTTGCTTGCATAAGAGGTAAAACCTTCGTCCATCCAATGATAATAACTTTCGTTGTTGGCAAGTGCTCCCTGGTACCATGCGTGAACAAGCTCATGCACCGTAACACCGACAAGGCTTCCAAGACTCCGATTCCCGGTTATCAGGGTTCCCATGATATATTCCATACCGCCGTCGCCGCCCTGAATTACCATATACTCTTCATAAGGGTATTCGCCAAAATGTTCATTCATGTATTCAAATGCTTTCACAGTAAATTCGGGCAACTTCTCCCAGTTAGATAACAACTGATCCTGCTGTTCTTCGTCCGCATTTTCTGCGAGGGGATCCGTTTGATAGAAGAACCGCAGCAGGGGTCCGTTTGGCACTTGTGCGGTGACGTGAACATAGTCAGGGTCTGCGGCCCACATAAAATCATGTTGATAATCAGATACAAAATGCCAGCTAAGTTTATCACCAGATGGTTTTTGCACCCGATCATCAGCTTGCTCATATCCGTAACCAATCTGTTCGGGATTCTGAAGATAACCGGTACCGGATAAAACATAGTTACGGTCGATATGTATGGTAATATCAAATTTCCCGAAAACTCCGTGAAACTCTCTCGCAACATACGGGGTTGGATGCCAGCCCATATGATCATACTCTGCCATTTTAGGATACCATTGCGCCATGGAGTAGCGTACTCCTTCTGAGTTGTCTCTTCCGGAGCGGCGGGTTTGTAAAGGTACCTGGGCACTAAAATTCATCTCAAAAACAGTTTCAGAGCCTGGTAAAATCGGTTCATCTAACTGAACTTCCATAACCGTACCCTCCACATTAAAATCTACAGAATTCCCGTTTTGAGTAAGGGAATTAATTTTTTGATAACCGATTTCTGTCTCATCATAGTGAAGAATTCTGTCGCGTATCCGCCCGTCCGGATCTTCAATTGATCGCGAACGCATATCCATCATACTGTTTGGCTGAAAAGCGTTGAAATAGAGGTGATAAAAAACGCGGTAGAGTGTATCGGGCGAATTATTTGTATAGACTAAAACCTGCTGCCCGTCAAAACGGTTGGTTTCTACATCAAAGTCAATATCCATTTTATAGTCTGCTTCCTGTTGCCAGTAACCGGATCTCTGGGCAAACAGAAAAGAGCTTGAAAGGAAAAAGAACAATAAAAAGAGGCCTGATTTTTTAAACATGAAAAGTCATTTTATTTAACTGGTGATAATAATTATGCTGTCAGAAAAGCTTACCTGAATAGCATGAATGATAAATATAACCAACGAATTGGTTTTGGATATAATACAAATTTTTTCAGAGTAAGAAAGAATGTACTTTTCTTAACAGGCACACTGATAATTTTTAGTTATGCGTAAGGAAATGTATATTTCGTAGAAAGGATATTTATACTAATTAATATAAAATTAATAACTTATGGCCTGTTTAAAAAAGTTTACAAATATTTCTATTAATTTGAGATCGATAAAAGAAAATTCATCCATAAAGAATTATATATTTTTACTTTTACCGTTTATTATTTTTTCCACTATTATTTCCTGTGAATCAGAAAAAACTGAAACTGCAGCAAACGACAGGCCTGAAATAAAAGTAGCTTATGCAAATTGGGCTGAGGGTGTTGCAATTTCCAATCTCGCTGTTGTTATACTTGAGGATGAATTGGGCTACAATGTTGTTTCAAAAATGGCCCCTGTTTCTGATGTTTTTGAACTGGTTTCATCAGGAGAGTATCATATATTCGCAGACGCATGGCTTCCATTAACTCATGGTAGCTACATGGACGTTCATCAGGATAATATTGAACAAATCAGCCGGGTTTACCAGGATGCCAGAACCGGTCTTGTTGTACCCGATTATGTAGAGGCTCAGACAATCAGTGATTTACAAAACAATGCGGGCGATTTTAATAATCAAATCATTGGTATTGAACCGACTGCCGGTATCATGCAGTCTACAAGAACTGCAATTGATCTATACGAGCTGAGTAATTTTAGTTTGATTGAATCATCAGGTCCCGTCATGGCCGACTCGCTCAAAAATGCAATTATGCGTCGGGAGCCCATTGTTCTGACGGGCTGGGTTCCCCACTGGATTTGGGCTGAATACAACATCCGTTTTTTGGAAGATCCACAACAAGCTTTTGGCAGCGAAGAAAATATTTATGTTGTTGGTAACAAACAATTTCTGGATGAGAATTCCAATGCGATTGAATTCCTGTCAAGACTCCGCCTGAATCGTGTTCAGCTATCCGGCCTGATGTCTGATATAAGAACGTCACAGAAGCTGCCATCCGCTGTTGCCCGCGATTGGGTTAAAGAGAATCCAGCTCTTGTAAATGATTGGGTGCGCGGGTTAAAACCGGAGAGGCTCAGAATTTATTAAAACGAATTCCGGCTCGCGAATGCGCGACTCAGAGTTGCTTCATCAATATACTCTAACTCTGTTCCCATGGGAATTCCATAGGCAATACGCGTAACTCTTACATCATAGTTTTTCAGCAGCTTATTAATGTAATATGCTGTGGCTTCACCTTCCGCATCCGGGTTCAGGGCAAGTATCACCTCTGAGATCTCTTCATCACTGCCGGATACTCTCTTCAATAATTCTTTAATGCGAATATCATCGGGACCTATATTTTCAAGTGGTGAAATAATTCCGGCAAGAACATGGTAACGTCCTCTGAATTCGTTCGTCTTTTCGATAGTATAGACATCCTGGAACTCTTCAACTACGCAGACCTGTCCATTGTCTCTTTTGGGGTTCACACAGATAGAACACGGACTTTGATCGGCAATTGTACCACAGATTTCACACCTTTGCACTGATTTTTTCAACTGCACCAACGCATCTGATAATTTAAAAACACGTTCATCCGTCTGTTTTAAGAGATGCATGGCAATACGCTGTGCCGATTTTCGCCCCGTTCCGGGTAGTTTTGCCAGTTCTTCAATAGCGCGCTCAAGAGCCTCAGAGGTTATATGCATGTCCTGTAGTAATCATTTACAAATTTATGAATGTTAACCGGCGCTTTTTTGATACAAAGAATTTTTATATGCAGTGAAGCCAAAAATTAGAGTCCCAGTTTGCCCAGATCCATACCCGGAATACCGCCGCCGGGAATCATATCTTTGTATACATCCTGCATTTTTGCCTTGGCTGCTTCTTCAGCTTTTTCAAGCGCTTTATTCACTCCGGCAACAATAAGATCTTCTAGCATCTCTTTATCATCGGGATCAATAACATCATTGTCGATATCGATACTGATCACTTCCCGTTTGGCATTGGCTTTAACTTTTACCATGCCACCGCCTGCCTCGGCCTCTACAATAACATCCGCAAGCTTGTCCTGCACTTCTTTCATTTTCGACTGCATATCTGCAAACTTGCCAAACATATCAGCCATATTAAATTGCTTATCACTCATAATTATTAAGAATTTTTGATTTGATTAATATTCAAGTTCTGCCCCGAAGAGATCAACAATAGTTTTAATCTTCGGATCCTTTTTTTGCAGTTTAACGAACTCTTCGTAGGGACTTAATGATTCCGTTTTCTTTTCCGTTCGCTTAACCTTGCAGCAAAATTTTAAACCGGTTCCCAAAAACTGTTTTAACAATCGGCTTAACTCCTGCTGATTTTCCGTAACGATTTTAAAAGCAAGTTCATTATCCACACTTATATGAAGATCACGACCTTTTACATCTTCTACCTGAATTCTCTGCACCTGGTAATAGAGAGTTTTTGATAACCTGTTTTGCAGATCTTCAAGATATTGCGGCCAGATCTCCAGCACACTGTGAATATCAGTTTTTTTGCGCTTATCCTGAACTACACTGTTTTGTTTGTTTTTAACTGCAACACTCTCTTCGCGTGAACCTGCACGGTCTTCAACCCGGTTTCCGGAATATCCAAGAGTGGGCTTGCCCAGCAAATCGTCTTCATTTTCAACTGATTTATCTCTGTTTTTTTCACTTTTATCAGGATCATTCTGACTTTCCGGACTGTTTTCCACCTCACCGTTCGATCTGACCGAATCACTCTCTTTTCCCGGTTTGGGCAAACCTCTTCCGTTTTGTGAATTCCTTCTTTTTTCACCGGGGTCTTTTGCCTGACTTGCTGAAGAGACGGCTTTATCCTCTTCCGAATAGGATTCAGCAGGACTTGGATTATTCAGCTGTTTTTTTTTTAAATCCTGAATCCGGGATATCAGTTCATCGAGCTGGCGGGTACGATGCATATGCACCAGTTTAAGCAGAAGTATTTCGAAATGAGTTTTAGGCTGCTGGGCATTACGTATCCGTTCCTGGGCGTCGCTCGTCATATGAAGCATTCGAAGAATATCTTCTTCTGAAAACTTGTCGGCATAAACCTTGTATCGCTCTTTGGTTTCAGCAGTTGCTTCAAGCAAACCCAGTTGGCGGCTCTTTCCGGCTACATAGAGATTTCGAAAATGTTCGGTAAGGGAGACCAAAAATTCCTGTATATCTGTTCCTCCCTGAATCATATCATGAATCAGCTGCAATCCTGCATCTGCTTTTTTATCTGCAATAGCATCGGTGAACATAAACAACTGGTCGGATCCTACAATATTCAGAGCCGATAAAAGATCTTTTTGCTCAATCTTTGTTCCGCAAAAAGCAATTGCCTGGTCCATGAGGCCCAATGCATCGCGCAGAGCCCCGTCCGCTTTTTTTGCTATGATATGCAGCGACTCATTATCAATTTCAATGGACTCTTTCAGTGATATTTTTTTCAGCCGGCTCACAATTTCTTCAACGCTGATTCTCTTGAAATCAAATCGCTGAACCCGCGACAAAATGGTTGGAAGAACCTTATGAGGTTCTGTAGTAGCAAATATAAATATGGCATGATCCGGCGGTTCTTCAAGTGTTTTCAGCAACGCATTAAACGCAGATTTGCTCAACATATGAACTTCGTCCACAATAAAAACCTTGTAACGTCCATTTTGCGGCGGGATTCGCACAGACTCACGCAAGTGGTGAACATCCTCAACTTTATTGTTGGATGCTGCATCCATCTCAATAACGTTCAGGGTTTGATTAAGTGACTCTCCATCCACAGATGCATCAATTTCATTGATTGTACGTGCAAGTACCCGCGCCATTGTTGTTTTACCAACACCTCTTGGCCCGCAAAACATATATGCATGAGAAAGCCGGTTGTTTTTTATGGCATTAATAAGCGTATTACTCACATGCTCCTGTGAGACAATATCTTCAAATGCCTGGGGCCTGTATGCACGGGTTAATGCACGATAATGGTTTGCCATTGGTGAAACTGAACGTTTTTATTCAAAAAGGAAAAATTAAATTCCCGGAAACAGTTGTAATAAAGGTACAAAAAATAGTAAACCAAATCGGCACCTTATTTCACTCTTTCTTATGACATTTTATGTCAATTGGGTTACTTTATCCGTTCAAATGGTACAGACAAACAACGGATGATTTTAAAGAGAATAATTTTTTTACTGCTTCTTCCGGTTTTTTTTATGGCCATTACTTTACAGGCCCAGCAAAATAACTGGCTTCAAAAAGGAAAGGAAGCGGAATTTCGGGGAGAACCGAAAGAAGCTCTCCGCATCTGGAGCGAAGCTAAAAGCAAGTTGCCTGTTCCTGATGCATCAATCGGTTTTGAGTACATACGTTTGGCGGCTGCAAAAGAATTCGGTTCCTGCTATAGCAAAGCAAGTGAAATGTACTTCTGGGCTATATCTGCCCCCTTTAAAAAAGACAACCGCATTTATATCAGGCAGGAGATCGAAAGACTGAAACCGTTAATCGGTAATGGTATCTATCGACAGTGGATAAAGTGGTGGCAGGAATCTGACAACAGGGTGGCAACAGATATGAGAGGTTACTGGTTACAGCTCGATCCGACTCCCTCTTCCATACACAATGAGCGGCTGACTGAGCACTGGAAGCGAATAATATTTGCTTCAAAAGAATTTAAGAGAAACAGTAAAACAGTTTATAATGCCGACCAAAGAGCATTGCCATATGTACGTTACGGCGAGCCCGATCGCAAGGCAACAGGCCGTCTCATCTTTGAAATGAACCGGATCTCGGAATGGATTCAGCGGCAAATTGATATCGCTTCCAGAATTGACCCCGACCGCGGGCGGTTTATTGAAACCGATATTGACGATACACAGGATAGCATCTCTATACAAAACGTTGTTCAGAGGTTTCAAACAAACCCGGAGTATGAAATCTGGATCTACGACCGGATACAAACACCGCAGAATGAACCGCTGATTTTTATTTTTGGAAGTGATTTCGAAACCGGTGAGTTCAGAATGCATTCAAGTATCGATGATTTGATTCCGGAACGCGCTTATTTTCCTGACAGCAGGGATGATGTAAGTGAAATAAATTTTGTCAGACAGGGTTTGTCTCCTGCATTTATGCTGCAGATGATGTACTATCAGCAACTCATTGAAGTCGATTCTTATTTTGAAAACAGGCTCACCGCAATGAAAGATATGCTTATCGATCAGAGTTACTCACCCATCGACGATATAGATTTGCAAGCGCGTAAAATAAGCAGAGAGATTTTAAACATCCGGGAATCACGGGCACCTCAATTTCAGTCTGAACTGGATGATCTGATGATAAATATCCCTGTAAACCTGTATCAATATCGTTTTCTTGATGATGAGAACCGGCCCTTCCTGGTAAATTTCCTGGAAAGTGTTCCTTTTAATGCCCTGCAGCAGGATATCATGCATAACTTCAGGGCTGATACAACACAAAACTTTCAGGCAGACAGCAATCTCCTGCAAAAATATCGCATCAGCCATTCAGTTCAGGTTTATGGCAATGAATGGCAAACGCTTCAGAGTTTTTCCGACAGCCTTACAATCACTGAAGAGCAAATCCGGAGCCGCGAATATGTCCGATCGGTTTTCAGGACTCCTCATCGAAACAGAAATCCGGTCGCCGGATCCGCAGAACTGATTAATAGTGATTCCGAAACCGATTTTATTCATGAAACAACCTTTCCCTCCGAGCTGCGGGGAGTTGGAAGCATCCGGGTAAGGCAGCCTGCTCCTTTAAACACAGATTTGGAAATGTTTGAGGTGAGTGATCTTGTTCTCGGGTTCCAGCAGAGAGATGAAAGACCCTCCCCCTTTCCTTTTACTGTTGCGAATGACCAGATTATCCCATGGAAAGAGAATCTTGTTCTTCATTTCGAGGTCTATAATTTAGAACGGAAATTAAGCGGGTTTACAGAATTTGAACTAACCTACCGGATATTTCCCGTGGATCAAACAGGAAATATTATTACAGATCAGGAAGAATTTATCCTCACTTTAAATTTTGGAAGTGAAGACAGAAGGGTTAGTGAAAACCTGGAAATTCAGACTGCCTCGCTCCCGCCCGGCCTTTATGAAATGCATGTACTGTTTATTGATGTTGTAAACGGCCGTGAGATCAACAGGCAGCTTCGGTTTGAAGTGATTGATGAAAAATGATCAGGCAAGCAAAAATAGAGGATGCAGCAGACATCGCAGATATACATGTAGATGCATGGCGAGTTGCATATAAAGGAATTATTCCAGATTCTTTTTTGCAAAAATTATCAAAAAAGATTCGTGCGGACCAATGGGTTAAATCGTTATCAGATACTGCCAACCGGACACTTGTTAAAGTTAATAACGACTCGAAGATTATTGGCTGGATCTCTTTTGGAGTAAGCAGGAAGGATTTAAGTGCAGAGACGGGTGAAATTTATGCTATCTATTTCCACCCGGATTTTTGGGGAAGAGGATACGGCAAGCAATTACTAAAAGCGGCAGAAAAAGAACTCGAGCAGAAAGGATTTACCAAAATTATGCTTTGGGTACTCGAACTAAATAGCCAAGGCCGGGTATTTTATAAAAAGGCAGGATATGCACCAGACGGCGGTAAGCAAATCGTTTCATTTGATGACAAAAAACTCACCAAACTAAGATACAGAAAGTCTTTCGGATAAAATTTGATAATACTGTAGTAAAATCGCAGAGACATATAGTTCGGGACGCTACAACAATGAAACCTGTAAAGATGGCTCCGGGCTGTATAATGCCAATCCTTTCATATCACCAGGCCAAAGACCTGTAGCATCACAGGAGGTTGTCCAAAAAAATGGATTTGATTTATGTATGCATTACTAATTAAAACTATACTTCGTAGAACCTTCGATCCGTTAGCTGACGTACTTGTGGCAATAAACTGCTGGTTATTGCCACGAGGGCACGAAGACTCAAAGCAACACGAAGAACTTATACGATTAACCATAAACAAATCAACATACTATCCATTATAAATCAATATATGTAACAGTTACAGTTATTATCCGTACCTTGTTGTTCACTTTTAAGCCACGCTTTAAGACGTGGCTTTTTTCATTTAATCCCGTTTATGACATTTAAATCACTGGAGCTGACAGAATCTATCCAAAAATCATTAAGAGAAGAGGGATATTCTGAGCCCACACCCATACAATCTCAAGCCATTCCAATCGCATTAAAAGGAAAAGATCTCCTGGGTTGTGCACAAACCGGCACCGGAAAAACGGCTGCTTTTGCTCTTCCAATTTTGCAACTACTGAGTACTGAGAACCCCAAAAGAAGTAACGGTAAAATCAGGAGCCTGATTGTAACGCCTACACGCGAACTTGCTATTCAAATCGATGAGAGTTTCCAAAACTACGGACGGTACACGGGATTGAGTACTGCCGTTATTTTTGGCGGCGTGAATCAGAAAAGCCAGGTTAAGAAACTGAAGCAGGGCGTTGATATTCTCACGGCCACGCCCGGACGCCTGCTCGACCTGATGAACCAGGGGTATATTTCTCTCTCTGATGTCGAAATTTTTGTACTGGATGAGGCCGACCGTATGCTTGATATGGGTTTTATTCACGATGTAAAGAAGTTGCTTTCTGCCCTTCCGCGGAAACGACAGACTCTTTTCTTTTCCGCCACCATGCCACCTGAAATTATAAAACTGTCGAACTCGATTCTTCAGAACCCGTCAAAAATTGAGGTCACCCCCGAATCGCCTACTGTAGAGACTATCAAACAAAATCTTTTTTTCGTGGACAAGGGAAATAAAAAGAATCTGCTGATAGATATTCTCCGGGATTCTGATATTAAATCAGCTCTTGTTTTTACCCGAACCAAGCACGGTGCTAACAAGGTGGTCAAGTTGTTAAATAAAAAAAATATAGGGGCAGAAGCCATTCACGGGAATAAATCCCAGGCAGCCCGTCAGCGTGCGCTCGAGAATTTTAAAAATCAGTCAACACGTATTCTTGTAGCTACCGATATTGCTGCCCGGGGTATCGATATAGATGAGTTACAATATGTTATCAACTACGAAATCCCGAATATTTCTGAAACATATGTCCACCGGATCGGGAGAACAGGAAGAGCGGGAGCAAATGGAACCGCACTCTCATTCTGCGACGCGGTCGAAAAGGAGTACATTCGTGATATTGAAAAATTGATTGGCAAGAAAATCCCGGTTATTGATGAACATGAGTATCCCATGATTGATCATAACCCTCCACAGCCTCCAAAACAGCAGTCACGGAAAAACGGCAGCAATAGCAGGGGTAACAGAAAAAATAACCAGGGCTCAAAAACAAAAAGCACACGTAACCGTCGCCCAAAAAGAACAGGACGATAATTTTTTGAGCACAAATTTTGGTGCATTGCAGCGCTCATATTTATACCCCGATTTGATTCGGTTACTACAGGTAACAGACGGCTAAAAAGTAACCGGATCTTTTCTGTTTCTATTTTATATGCTTCTCAAAAAATTCAAATATTCGCCGGTATTCATCATACCATGAATCCGGATCTGTAAAACCGTGAGGCTCCGAAGGATACATCATCATTTCAAAGTCTTCATTCCCTGATTGTATCAGCTTCTCCACATATTGAGCGGCATCCTGGAAACCTACGTTATCGTCCACAAGGCCATGCAGAATCAATGCGGGGCGTGTCAGGTCTGCAGCATAGGTAAGCGGCGAGCTTCTGTCGTAATGCTCCCTGTCATCCTCAGGCGTACCAAGGCGGGGCAGGGTGTACCAGGGGTTCGCGTAATAGTAATTTTTCCAGTTAGTCACAGCGCGAAGTGCTGCTGCAGCATGAAATCTTTCAGGCGCAACGCTGACAGCATAAAGAGCCATAAAACCGCCGTAACTGCCCCCGTAAACACCTACCCTTGATGTATCAATATAGTTGCCGTTATCAACGATCCAGTCAAGTCCGTCTATGATATCCTCCGTTTCAAATTTCCCCATCCAATTGGTCACATCTTCCCGGAATTTTCTTCCGTATCCGGTACTGTGCCGATAATCTACCTCAACCACAACATATCCCTGCTGGTTTAAAAACTGGTGGAACATGTATTCTCTCCAGTAGTTGTTAGACCAGCCTTTATACACATTTTGCAGTGAGCCGGCTCCGTGCACAAAAACCACCACCGGGTATTTGACGGCCGGATCAAAATCAGCCGGCTTTAATATCGACATTGATAACTCTGTTTCACCGTCGCGGCCTGTAAAGCGTATGTACTCTTCACGCTGCCAGTTTATTTTTCTAAAATTGTCCGGCACAGAATTTGTCAGTTGAATTTCACCTCTTCGCGGTCTTTTCAAATCCATTACGTAGAGATCATAGGGATCGTTAAAAAATGTTTTTGCATATACAACATAACGATTATCATGGCTTAACCTGAACTGGTACCGGTACGCCTCTTCTGTTGTCAGCATCTCTTTCCGGCCACTGTTTATATCAAGCCGGTACAGATGCCTCACTCCCAAATCTTCTTCAGTAGATGCGTAGAGAATTGAATGATCACTGAACCATTCCGCCCAGGGGATATCATACTCTCCTTTTGTGTGTTGCTTCAAACCGGAACCATCGGGATTCACAGTGTAAATATGATTCCAGTTATCTTTTTCTGATTGAAACATCAGGCGATCAGATTCAGGGGCAAATTCCATATTTCTACCGCTTAACCACCCCTTCGTTGAATCTTCAAAAACAACTGTCTCAGACCCGGTCTCAAAATCAATCACAGCTATTTGACGATGTTTCAGAGCATCATCTGACTGGTCTATAGCTATATAACGGCCGGACCGGCTTGCAGACACTGAGCTTCTGAAACGCCCGTGCCGAAGCGTATCTATAGCGATCGAATCAAGTTCAATAGCAGTAAAAGTAGTTACCGGAATACCTTTTGCAGATTCACCCGGTTTAACAAATGTGTCTACATATTCAGGAAAATAAATTGTTCTGTAATCTGAATCATCAGATTGCTGCGCGATCAGCCTCTCATTGCCGGCCCAGGCAACAACAGAATAAGCGGGACCTGCTGTATTCTTTTTTGTTATCTGGCGTATTTCCGGCCTTGTTACATCTGTGATCCAAATATCACCATCACTTACAAAAGCTATTTTTTTGCTGTCCGGCGACCATCTCGGCCCATACTCCCCCGATTGCGTTGACACAATTTTTCTTGATTCAGTGAAACCTTGATCAGAGATATATAAATCTTCATCTTTTGTATATACAATTAAAGAACCATCCGGAGAGATGATATAGTTTGTAACCGCCTCATCCTCATCAATTTTTACAGGCTCGCTTCCTGCCAGGTCCGTTTTATAAAGGCCTGCTTCGTAGTAGGCCGAATCATTCCACGAAAGGTAGATATCATTCAGGTCTGGTGAGAAACCTGAAAAGGAAGGGCGAATTCCGGGAAGCACCGGTTCATGAAAAATGTCCTTAAGTGAAAGAGTGTCCAGTCCGGATTGTGCGCCGGCACCGGGAGCTGTTATGAATAAAAGAATTACAAATAGAAATGTCTGTTTTCCGGTCATGATATGAAATGATTAATAAATATTGTCAGGCCAATGATCAGATAAAAAAATTAAATTAGCCAGCCACCCGGAATTATTTTACAGATTTTACAGGCTCAGGTAATTTTATCAAAATCTAAAAAATCTTTTCATGAAATTGTCATATTTCAGAATTAAACTGTAGCTATACTTTTACCGGATAATATCTTCATCATAAGCTTATGCATACACTAAAAAATTGTTTTTTAATTCTTCTGGTTTACCTGATATCTGCCTCAGAATTTGTTAAGGCTGAACCGCCTGACTCTATCTCTTCTTTTTCCATAAAAGGTGCCTCGGCGCACTGGATCCTGAACAACAAATTAATCTGGAACCCCGGAGCAGAAGCAAGCCGTTTTGAAATACGCTACAGCAGAACCGCCGATATTGTGATTACTGCCGGCGAAGTATCCGGCGGTATGTCCATTGAATTAACTCCCGGTGGCACTCTTTCTAATGAGCTTGCCGACAGGTACCGGCACATTGCCGATCGTCCGGTTTTCACTCTTGATGCAGGGCGGGAAGTTATTGCAGAAGCAATAAAAGGACAAATAGTTGCTATTGCCTATAATGAAAACGGAGATCCTGTTTCAGCAACACGTGTACAGGACCCCGGTGTAATCGATCAGTATTTTTCTTATGACGGTGTTTTGGGTCCCGTCTATTCCGATAATAACATCTCTCTTAATCTTTGGGCACCTACTGCCCAGGCGGTCTCTCTCAATATTTACAACAGTGAAAAGGAACTCATTGAAACCGTTAAGGCCAAAGACCAATCGCCGGATAATGGCGTATGGCGATTTTCAGGCGATAATGATTGGGACAGGATGTATTACCGGTACACTGTAACTGTGTATCATCCTGAAAATAACCGGGTAAATGAATTTGAAGTCACAGACCCGTACTCTGTCAGTCTATCCACCGACAGTCGCTACAGCCAGTTTATTGATTTGGAAAATGATGATACACTGAAACCGGAAGGGTGGGATGAAATCCGGAAAATACAACCTGACAGGTCCGACATTACACTCTATGAGGTGCATTTGCGAGATTTCAGTATTGATGATGAAACGGTTCCGAAAACAGACCGCGGTACCTACCAGGCTTTCACTTACAATGGTGAAAATGAGAAAAATCTTTCAAATGGAATGAGTCACTTGATTAAGCTGCGTGAAGCCGGGCTCACCCATCTTCATCTTTTGCCTCTGAATGATATCGCTTCAATTATAGAGGACAAAGAAAACCGGGTTGACTGGGATGATCCGTACAGCCGTTTATGTGAATTTACTTCGGAGGGCCTTTTGGCAGAGGATTGTGCCAGATATGGCGATACGCCGATTCGGGATGTCTTTGAAACTCTTGCATCTGACAATCCTGTAACGACGGAGATTCAAAAAACACTTTATGTAAATGGAGGAGGCCTTGGCCCTCATGACGGGTTTAACTGGGGGTATGATCCATACCATTTCAATACTCCAGAGGGAAGTTACTCCACCAATCCTGAAGGTATTGCGAGAATCATAGAGCTTCGCAGCATGGTAAAGGCTCTTTATGAAGCCGGGTTAAAAATTGTTGTGGATGTTGTATATAACCACACACACGCTTCAGGTTTAAGTGAAAAATCCGTGCTGGATAAAGTGGTTCCCGGTTATTATCACAGGCTGGATGCAACTACCGGCGAAGTGGAAAGATCTACCTGTTGCGAAAACACAGCTGCGGAGCATACAATGATGGAAAAACTTATGATCGATTCTATACTTCTGTGGGCCAAACAGTACAAAATTGATTCCTTCCGATTTGACCTGATGGGGCATCATCCAAAAAGTGTAATGGAGAACATACAACAAGCCCTCTCAGAGCTTACTATTGAAAAAGACGGGGTTGATGGCAGCAATATCTATATCTACGGAGAGGGATGGGATTTCGGTGAGGTTGCAGGTAACAGGATTTTTGAACAGGCTACTCAGTTCAATATGGGCGGAACAGGAATCGGGAATTTTAATGACAGAATCAGGGACGCCATCCGTGGCGGAAATTTTGAAGGCCAGGGTCGCCGACAGGGTTTTACCAATGGCCAGTATCTTTTTCCCAATAGCGAGTACAGCCAAAATGATGAGACCCTGGCTGCCTTGTTAGATTTCAGCGACCGAATCCGCGTGGGAATGGCAGGCAACCTCAGTACATATGAGTATGAAAACCGTTTTGGTGAAATTGTACGGGGTGAAAATGAAGGAATCGGATACACCCTGATACCATTTGAATCCGTCAATTATATAGATAAGCATGATAATGAAACGCTGTGGGACAATACTCAAACCAAAAATCCGGCTGAGATGAAAATGGAAGACCGTATTCGCATTCATCTGTTAAGCAACGCTTTTATCAATTTTGGCCAGGGTGTTCCGTTTTACCAGGCTGGAACAGATCTTCTGAGGTCAAAATCCTTAGATCGCAACAGTTATGATTCAGGTGACTGGTATAACGCGATTGATTTCAGCATGAAAACCAACACCTGGGCAAAAGGGCTATCAAACGCCAGGGAAAACAGGGACAATTGGAATCAGCACCGCGAATTTCTGACCAATCCCAATATTGAGATTTCACAAAAAGATATGGAGCTAACGCACCAGGTTTTCCTTGAGCAGCTGATGATACGGTATAGTTCACCTCTGTTTCGTCTTCAGACAGCAGAGCAGGTTAATAACCGTGTTGCTTTTCACAATACCGGACCGGATCAGATACCCGGAATTATCGCCATGACAATCTCAGATGGTGTCTGCACAAATAGTGATCTCGACCAATCATTGGATGGAATACTTGTTCTTTTTAATGCCGACACTACCGCTAAAACAGTATCGTTGAACCTTGATGGCATGAGAATACATACTGTCCAGACTGCCGGTAAAAACCCTCTCCGCAAACCAAGTGTGATATCAAATGGATCTTTCATCATTCCGGGTTTAACCGCAACGGTTTTTGAAAAACCTCAGCAAGACGGCCGGGGGGAGTTTCCATGCAACGAATGGAAAGGAGAAGTGAAAGATCCCGGTTCAAAAGTCTATTTTGAAAAGCCGGAAAGCTGGAGTGATGATATTTATCTTTATATGCCTGATCTTCAATATTTTGGTCAGCCTCCGGGTACACTAATGACAAAAGTAGATGAAGAGTGGTATACCCTCCAGCTTCCCGATGGCGTACATCAGGCAGAGATTATTTTTAGCGATGAAACAGGAAATAAAACCGAACCGGTTACTGCCGCGGGCAGTGGCTGTCTGGATAATGAAACCGAAACCTGGAATGATTTAAATGAGTGTAATCTGCCCGGAATGGAAGTAGCCTTCAAGAAACCGGGGAGCTGGTCTGATAATATCCATGTTTACACCTTCAGCCCTGAAAAAAATGGAGGCTGGCCCGGAGAGCCAATGAAAAATTTGGGAAATGGCTGGTACCGTTATCAATTTGAAAAAGGGGTTAATTCAACAAATATTATTTTCAATGACAGTTCCGGAAATCAAACAAACGACCTCTATCGTGAGGGAAGCGGCTGCTATGAAAATGATGCCTGGCATGATACATGTACACATTTAGAGTAGCAAAATTAAATTTATAAACAGAAAAAATGATAAAATACAAAGCGGCTGCCATTCAAATGAACAGCCAGCCTGATATTGATCATAACCTGGATCAGGCTTACTCACTGCTTAAAAAAGCGTCTGAAAACGAAGTGCGTTTGGCCGGTCTTCCTGAAAATTTTGCTTTTCTGGGTGATTTGGATCTTCGCATAAACCGGGCCGAACAAATTGCTGAAAAGGCATATCCATTTCTGAAAAGTGTTGCAAAAGAATTCAATATTTTTTTGTTGGGTGGAAGTTACCCGGTCCCTGCAGGTAGTGGCAAAACATATAACAGGTCTGTCTTATTAAATCCCAAAGGTGAAGAGGTTGCAAGATATGACAAAATACACCTGTTCGATGTAGACCTGCCCGATGGAGAAAGTTACCGGGAGTCCGACTTCGTAAATGCCGGCAAAAATGATACAGTTGTTTTCTCCTCAGACGTAATCGGTAATCTTGGAATGACAATTTGTTATGATCTGAGATTTCCTGAACTCTATCGAAAGATAATGATTGAGAAAGCAGATATTCTCTGTATCCCCTCTGCCTTCACTGAAACTACCGGCAGAGACCATTGGCAACCCTTACTTCGTGCCCGTGCGATTGAAAATACTGCCTATGTGTTTGCCCCCGCTCAGACAGGTCTGCATGGGGAAAAAAGAAAGACGTTTGGCCATTCTATGATTATAGATCCCTGGGGTGATGTATTACATGATGCCGGCAAGAGTATTGGTATGGCTATAGCAGAAATTAATACCGACAGAATCAGTAATGTAAGGCAGCAAATCCCATCTCTTATTCATCGGGTTATTTAGGTTGCAAACGGTTTCCTTTACTTATCGAACCCTTTCAGTCTATAATGAGTTCTATTAGTAGAAGCATAAATGATAAAAAAAATAATTGATATGGATAAGCAAGAAACACCCATTGAAAACAGCCCCTTTAATGAAAAAGAACTTGAGCATTTCAGAAATAAATTACACGAAGAAAAAAAGAGGGCAGAGCAAACTATAAAAGATTTAAAAGAAACCCTTGGAGATTTAAACGAGGCCGAACTGGACGAAAAGTCAAGTCTGGACGATCATCAAGGCAATATTGCTACAGATGAACTTGAAAAGGAGACGATGTATACAATGATCGAAAAAGAGAAGAAAAAAATTGAGAAGATTATTGTAGCATTAGACCGTATTGCTGATGGAAACTATGGTATTTGCCTTGCTACCGGTAAACCAATTGCTAAAGAACGGCTGGAAGCTATTCCTTACGCTCTTTATACCGTTGAAGCAGCAAACGAAATATGATCCATCATCTGAATTAGCAAAATAGATTGACCAACATGACAACGATAGCAAATCTTCAAGCGATTTTGCTATCCAGATATAATACAGAAGTAACTTACACCATAGTAAAGGCTTCAGGACATAAGCAGAACCGGGCAGCTGACACTCTCCAGGATATGTTCAAGATTCCTGCTTTTGATATATTTTGGACTATTTGGCATTACCAATAAACCGCTTCCGATCTTTCTCAGCAAGTATGTAAATCTGCCAATATCGGGATTTTTCATAACCATTTGATCAGCTTCAATATTAGCATGCTCAGTCAGCTTTCGGAGATCTCTTATTCTCTCGTCAGAACCTCTGTGATTGCCTGCAAGATCTAATATAATAAGGTCACTCTCATTTTTTTCCGCCAGGGTCGCTGCAAGTTTTACACTTTTCCTGCTTTTAGGAGAGCCGTCATACAGGGCAACTGCAACTCTTCCAATTTTAAAACCTTCCTGCAATATCAGTATAGGCTTCTGAGACTCTGTGATGATAGCTTTGGCGGTACTTCCAAGCCTGTTTCTTTTTGTATACGACCTGCCTCTGCTTCCGATCGTAATCAAATCGGCATTTTTAGCCTCTTCCAGAACTTCCTCATTTACTGCTCCCTCAACAGATTTCCAGGATGACTGAATTTTGTTTCTTTCTGCAATCAGTTCAAAATGTTCTCTTATCTCCTTTTCAAGGTTTCTGATTTGCTCATCAACCCTGTTTTCAACAATCGCTGATATCTCACCGGTTTTTTCATCGATTTCCTGAGCTGATGACAGGCGTGATATTTTTTTCCATTCCTTTTCACGCACAAAAATACCGCTTAGGTCAGCTTGCATAAGTTCCGCAACCATTGCGGCTGTTTCAAGTGCCGCGCGGCTGTGAATTGAGCTGTCAAGTGCAACCAGGACTTCCGAAATCGTAATAGAATTTTCTTCTTTCTCACTCATGATTAATTCCTTCCATTTTCAGGAGTTACGAATTTGCGCCTGCTTGCGGCAAAATTGTTCAATTGCTGAGTAACCTTGTAATTAATCGTTTCTTCTGGATAATTACCCTCCTCATCAGGCTCACCCATCTCAATACCTGTAAGTAATTCCATACCCTGGTCAACGGTTTCAACAGAGTGAATTTGGAACTTATCTGCTTTTACTGCTTCAATCACTTCACTTTTGAGCATAAGATTTTTTTCATTGGCTTTAGGAATTAAAACTCCCTGTTCACCGGTAAGACCGCGTTCCTTACATATATCAAAATAACCCTCAATTTTTTCATTCACGCCGCCGATTGGCTGTATTTTACCATGCTGGTTCACGGAGCCGGTAACACTGAATGACTGTTTGATTGGAATATTTCCTATCGCCGATAAAAGTGCATACAGTTCAGCTGATGAGGCGCTGTCGCCGTCAATGTTTGAGTATGACTGTTCAAATACAATGCTCGCTGACAGTGACAGTGGATTATTTACAGCATATCTTTCACCCAAAAAGCCTTTCAAAATTAATACGCCTTTTGAGTGAATCGGTCCGCTCATTTCCACTTCCCTTTCGATATCGATAATCTCGCCTTTGCCAAGCTGAACACGTGCTGTTATACGGTTTGGCCGGCCAAACATGAGATTTCCAATGCCTGTAACAGCAAGCCCGTTAACCTGACCAACATTAGTTCCTTCTGTATCGATAAAGATATAATCCCGGTTAATAGACTCCTGGACCTTATCACGAAGCCTTGCAGACCGGTAAATCTTTTGGTCAATGGCTTTTTGTACATCCTCAAGTTCAACAACATCATGGTTATTAACTTCTGCCCAGTGGCTTGATTCAACCAGCAGATCTTTTATCTCATCTGTTTTTGTTGATAGTTTTTCGTTATCGCCGGCTAGACGCGCACTCTGTTCCACTACACGGCCAACGGCTGATTTATTAAAATGCAGCAGTTCGTATTTTTTAATTAACCCGGCCAGAAGCTTAGCATATAATGTCTGATTTTCATCGCTGCGATCGATTTCATCTTCAAAATCTGCTTCCACTTTAAAGAGCGAGCTAAAATCCGGTTCAAGTTCGCATAGCAGGTAGTAAAGAATTCTTTCACCGAGAAGAACAACCTTAACATTCATATCAATCGGCTCCGGCTCCAGAGATACAGTGCTGATCAGGCTGTAGGACTCCCCGAGAGACTCAATTTTAAGTTCGCCGGATTTCAATACCCGTTTCAGACTTTCCCACGCAAACGGTTCCAGAAGAACACGCCGCACATCAAGTATTAAGTATCCACCATTAGCTTTGTGAAAAGCTCCGGGCTTTATCAAATTGAAATTTGTGGTAAGAGCTCCCATCCTGGATTGATATTCAACTCTTCCGATCAGATTCTTATAGCTGGGGTTATCCTCATAAATAACCGGCACGCCTTCTGTTTCACTGTGATCAACCAGTACGTTTACCTTATAACGGTCAAGAATAGGATTTTGCGAAGCATCACCAGACTGCTGCATCTGCTGTCCGCCTCCCATCATTTGCATCAATGGATTTCCCTGACCCTGCTGACCCTGGCTTGACATTATCTTTTGAACATTTTCCACGATATCGACTTCTACATTGTCCAGAAAGTTTTGCACTTTTTCCTCTTCTGAGAATTTTTCCCGAACCTTATTAAAGAGCTCTTTTATAGCATAAGTAGCGATTTCTTTGTCGAGCTCTTTCTGTTGTTCTCGAATTTTTCTCTTATTGGAAGGCATTCGCTGGATAATTTTTTGCAGCTCCTTCTGTAATTTCTTTGTCTCTTCCTGAAGCCTTTCACGCTCCTCTTCTGAAAGATCCTGCAGATCCGATTCATCCATCAGGTCCCCGTCTTTCATCGGTGCAAATGAAAAACCTGCCGGAGTTCTTATAAGGGCAAGCCCCTTTTCCTGTGCTTTTTTCTGTAACTCTTCAAATGTTTGGTCCTGCTTTTCCTGAACATTGCTTTGAAGCGCCTGCTTTCTGTTTTGATACTCTTCACTTTCAAAGGCAGACCGAAGCGTTGGAATCAAATCTTCCGTGAGCTGTTCCATCTCTTTTTTGAGCTCAGTTCCCATGCCCGCCTCTATAAGTAATTTTTCCGGCTTATGCCGGTCATCAAAATTGTTGACATAGCAAATATCCGGAGGAGACTTCTTGTGATTTACCTTTTCTTCAAGATATTGTTGAATATGGCTCAGCTTATTTGTCTCGTTTGGGCCAAGAGCAAATATATTGTACCCTTCTTTATCAATATCTACACCGAATTCCAGGGATGACGATAATCGTTCTTGCCCTATAAATGGTTTTTTATCCGAAATTTCCTCAGTTGTATTAAAATCAAACTGATCTGTATCACAAACTTTATAAAGGTTTTCTGAACTTATTTTAGTCACGATCTTCTCTTTTTGTTAGTTGTTTATTAACCTATATACTATAATAATGAAAGTTGATATATTGTAGTTCCATTTGAGTACAGAGATGTAAGGTTTTTCCTTTCATTATTTTATCCTTAATTCGTTTGTGATATTTTAAAAATACTACCTGTTTTCCCCTCTTTTGAACGAAAATTAAATGACTCTGAATTATTGCTATAATTGATTTAAGCGCTTAACTTTATATTTAGTAACAAAAACCTCTTCTTATTTTGAAATTGCCGTTTTAAGCCCTATTTTCAAGCGTTAAAACGGCTATATAAATTTTGACTCAACCCCTATTTTATGACAAAGCAGAAAGGCTCTGACTATAAAGCATCAAATATTCAGGTTCTCGAGGGATTGGAAGCAGTCCGAAAACGCCCTGCCATGTATATCGGAGATACCGGTTCGCGCGGATTGCACCATCTCGTAAATGAAGTTGTTGATAATTCCATCGATGAGGCACTTGCAGGCTACTGTGATTACATCAAAATAACCATACATGATGACGGATCCATTACCGTTCTCGATAACGGTAGAGGCATACCGGTAGACATGCACTCTAAATTAAATTTACCTGCGGTTGAGGTTGTTCTTACGAAATTGCATGCAGGCGGAAAGTTTGACAAAGATTCATATAAAGTTTCCGGCGGACTTCACGGGGTCGGGGTCAGTTGTGTAAATGCTCTTTCCACAGAATTCAAAGCTGAAATCCACCGTGATGGCAAAATTTATGTAATGGAGTTCAAATATGGAAAAACTAAAACCCCTCTTAAGTCGGTAGGAAAAACAGATGTAACGGGCACAGTTATTCGTTTTAAGCCTGATCCTGATATATTTACGCAAACCACCGAATTCAAATTTGACATCATTGCCGAGAGAATGCGTGAGCTGGCTTTTCTGAATCCGCAGATTACAGTGGAGCTGGTTGATGAAAGAGAAGAGGATGAAAATTTGGGACATGCAGAATTCCACTATTCAGGTGGAGTTAAAGATTTTGTGCGGTACCTTGATGAATCACGTGAACCGCTAATGAAAGAGCCGATATTTATCCAGGGTGAATTGGAAAATGTACCGGTCGAACTGGCAATACAGTATAACAGTACCTTTACAGAAAATGTACACTCCTATGTTAATAATATTAACACCAAGGAGGGGGGAACTCATATATCCGGTTTCAGAAGAGCGCTAACGCGTTCCTTTAAGAACTATGCGGAGAAGAACAACATCATCAAGTCAAATAGTAAAATACAGGTATCCGGTGATGATTTTCGGGAGGGAATGACAGCTGTACTTAGTGTAAAAGTTGCCGAACCTCAATTTGAGGGACAAACCAAAACAAAACTTGGCAACTCAGAAGTACAAAGCGCTGTTGAAATTATTATCTATGACAAACTCTCTGAATACCTCGAACAGAATCCAAAGATATCCAAAAAGATACTTGAAAAAGTAATTGTTGCTGCTGAAGCACGTGAAGCAGCCCGTAAGGCACGTCAGCTGATTCAGCGTAAAAGTGTTATGAGTGGCGGCGGATTACCGGGCAAACTTGCAGACTGTTCCATAAAAGATCCTGAACACTCAGAAATTTACCTGGTTGAGGGTGATTCAGCCGGGGGATCAGCAAAAATGGGAAGAAACAGAAGCTTCCAGGCAATTCTTCCTCTTCGCGGTAAGATTCTTAACGTTGAAAAGGCAAAAATCAACAAGATACTTGAAAACAAAGAAATTCAGGCCATGATAACGGCCCTTGGTACCGGCGTTGGTCACGGTGAAGAAGATTTTGAGCTTGAAAAACTGAGGTATCACAAATTGATTATCATGACAGATGCTGATGTAGATGGCTCCCACATCCGGACACTTCTGCTTACTTTTTTCTATCGATATATGCTTCCTCTTATTGAGGGAGGCTATGTCTACATTGCTACCCCACCCCTCTATCGAATAACATCTACCAGGGGGCAGATTGACTATGCGTGGGATGAAGACGGACGAGCCAAAATTGTTCGGCAGCTAAAAAAAGAAAAGAAGAAGTTTGATGTCAGCCGTTATAAAGGCCTTGGCGAAATGAATCCAAGTCAGCTTTGGGAAACTACGATGGACCCTGAAACCAGAACCCTGCAACAGGTTACAGTCGAAAGTGCAGCCGGGGCAGATAAACTCTTTTCGACGCTGATGGGGGGCGATGTTGAACCCCGTCGTGAGTTTATTGAACGCAATGCCAAATACGCAACCCTTGATATCTGATACTTAAAATAAATCTCATCTATACATAATTTCTATTTCTACTGATCTATGGCAAGTGAAAAAATTATTCCAATTACTATTGAAAATGAAATGCAGTCGTCCTATATCGATTACTCGATGTCGGTCATTGTTTCACGCGCCCTTCCGGATGTTCGTGACGGTCTGAAACCAGTTCACCGCCGCGTTCTCTATGGTATGAGTGATCTCGGCATGCTGCACAACAGGAATTATAAAAAAAGTGCGCGTATTGTCGGTGAAGTTCTCGGTAAGTATCATCCCCACGGAGACTCTGCTGTTTATGATACAATTGTAAGAATGGTTCAGGACTTTTCACTTCGATATCCCCTGATTGACGGCCAGGGTAACTTTGGTTCAGTAGATGGCGATTCTGCTGCAGCAATGAGGTATACGGAAGTACGTATGCAGCGCATTGCTGAAGAGATGCTTACGGACCTGAATAAAGAAACTGTAGATTACCAGGACAATTTTGATGATACACTGACGGAGCCAACCGTACTGCCGTCAATGCTTCCGAATTTACTTTTAAACGGCTCATCCGGGATTGCTGTGGGTATGGCTACTAACATGCCACCGCATAATATCAATGAAGTAATCGATGGAATTGTTGCATATATCGATGATCACGATATAGATGCAAAAGGCTTGATGGAACACATCAAAGCGCCTGATTTCCCTACCGGCGGAATAATTTACGGTTACGAGGGTGTTAAAGAAGCCTACGAAACAGGTCGTGGCAAGATCACTATGAGAGCCCGTGCAAGTGTTGAAGAGATGCGAAATAACCGGGAGCAGATCATTGTTACTGAAATCCCCTACCAGGTTAATAAAGCAACACTCATTGAAAAAATTGCGGACCTGGTCAACAACGAAAAAATTACTGAAATCTCTGAGATCAGGGATGAATCTGACCGTGACGGAATGCGAATTGTTATCATGCTGAAGCGCGGATCCAATACCGGTGTTGTTCTGAACCAGCTGTATAAGTACACTCAAATGCAGCAAACGTTTGGTGTCATAAACCTGGCTCTTGTTCAGGGACGCCCCAAGGTTATGGCTCTCAAAGAGTTGATTCAGCATTTTGTTGAACACAGGGTTGAAGTCATTATTCGGCGCACTATTTACGACCTTGATCAGGCAGAAGCACGCGCCCATATCCTTGAAGGACTGAAAATTGCCCTCGATAATCTCGATGAAGTTATCAAAACCATACGCGCTTCCAGTAGTCCCCAGGAAGCCAACCGTGAGTTGCGTCGTAAATTTGCACTTACCGATCTGCAGGCAAAAGCTATTCTTGACATGCGCCTGCAAAAACTAACAGGACTTGAAAGAGATAAAATTGATCTTGAGTACAGGGACATTGTTGAAAAGATTGCTGAGTTCAGAAATATACTATCTGACAGAAACAGGCAAAATGAAATAATTAAAGAAGAGCTTGCAGACCTTAAAGGCAGGTATGGCGATGAGCGGCGTACACAAATTGTCTATTCTGCGGATGATTTCAATATCGAAGATATGATTGCGGATGAAGATGTTGTAGTCACAATTTCCAATAAAGGGTTTATTAAGCGAATGCCAGTTAGCGGTTACCGCAGACAACGGCGCGGCGGTAAAGGAATGAAAGGCACCACCACGAAGGATGATGAATATGTAGAACATCTGTTCGTAGCCACTAATCACAACTATATTCTCTTTTTTACTGAAAATGGAAAGTGTTACTGGTTACGAGTCTATGAAATTCCTGAAGGATCCAGGTTATCCAGGGGGCGTGCAATTGTAAACCTAATCGATATTGATAAAGATGACAGTATACAAACCTTTGTTCCGGTAAAGACTTTGGATGATGATGAATACATCAATAATCACTTTATCATTATGGCCACGAAAGAAGGCCTTGTCAAGAAAACCGTACTTGAGGCGTATAGCCGTCCCCGCAGAGATGGAATCATTGCAATTAATGTTAAAGAAGGTGACAAATTACTTGGCGCATCCTTAACCGATGGTGACAGTACAATTATTCTCGGCAACAAAAAGGGCCGGGCAATACGGTTCAGCGAAGATGATGTTCGTGACATGGGCCGCAACACCTCGGGTGTTCGGGGCATGAAACTTTCAAAAGATGATGAACTTGTTGATATGGTCGTCATCAAAAATACACATGAAGCTACTGTATTGGCAATTTCCGAGAAAGGATTTGGAAAACGCTCATTGGTGGATGACTATCGAGAGCAAAGCCGCGGAGGAAAGGGGGTCATTACCATGAAAATCACTCCAAAGACAGGAGATTTAATTGCATTGAAAGAAGTTTCTGATAAAGATGATCTTATGATTATTACAGAACTTGGCAAAGTAATCCGGATGCAGTGCAAGGGTATTCGCACGATGGGAAGAAATACACAGGGAGTTCGAATCATGCGCCTGGATGAAGAAGGAAAGATTGCTGCAATTACACGAGTAGTAAATGAAGACGAAGATGAGGGCGAAGCTCCCATTGTGACCTGATAACTCACTCTGCTAATCTCAATAAATAGTTACACTTTCTAAGTTTAACCTGGAAGCTGCATTTTTTCTGATTAGCTGTATTTACTATCTATTTTTAGATTTTTACGTAGATTTAAATGAATCTATGTAATAAATCAAAAATATATTATTAAAATATATAGAATGCTATATCAATATTAGTTATATATAAATCAATTATCAGATATTATCTAACATTTGATTTAAAATCAATTTTCTTTTTCCAATAAGTTCATTGGGCGATATAACTTTTACCTTCTTTCCAAATTGAAGAAGCCATTCATTAATGTAGGCAAGATTTTCAAATTTCAACTTTACCCTAAATAATTTAGGATTTATCTCAGTTGAGTTTAATATTTTAGCCGGTAGATTTGCCTTAAATCGCTTAAATGCATCTTCTTCAATATCTACTATTATTATTTGAGAAGTGCTCTCAGAGCGAAAAATAAGGTCTTCTACGTCAAATTCCCTATCCGGATCAAAATTTTGATCCAATATTTTTAAATTTGTTATGCGGTCAAGTACAAAATTCCTAAAATCTTCTCTTTTCTCCGAGTAACCGATCATGTTCCAGTGATCCTTGTAAAAAACTAGCAAATACGGCTCTACTACTCTATTCGTTTTCTCTTCAGTATATTTTGAGTTATAACTAAATTCGATTTTCTTATTTTTTGAAATAGCGCTGCTTATTTCATACCAGCTGCCACCCTTTTTCTTTTCAGAACCAAAATGCATAAATGGATCTATCACCGTCCGGTTATCAAGCGAGTTCATATACTTTTTCAAATCACCGGGTAATACATTTCTGATTTTGATCTCAACTCCTTTTGCATCGTCAACAAGTTCTTTATCAACCTGTGATTTAACAAAATTTAATCCCACAAGTATGGTAGCGAGCTCCTTTGAAGTAAACATCAATGGGGGTATCCTGTATCCCGACATTACTCCATAGCCACTGAATTCATCCCACGTAACCGGCACATTCACCTCCGATAATGCCCGCAGATCTCTGAAAATTGTTCTTCTGCTAACTCCAAATGTTTCAGCAAGCTGATCTGCTGTTAATTTTTTCTTTGACTCCTGTAGCATCAGAATCAGTTTCATTCTTCGCTCGGAGCTTTTCATTCTATCCATGTTCTAAGATTTATTTTGCCTGATGCCGTTAATTATTATAATGAATTTGATTTATTTTTGGTCAACAGTATAACTCAACACTTCACAACTGCAATACACTTATCTGCATAAAATTTATATTTTTCACCAAACTGAAAAGAATGCAAGTCTGAGCTTAAATGCTTTACTTTATTTATTTCACTGATAGCATCACTGCAACCTTTGTAAAAAACAATTTCCTTGACCTGTTTGTTTTTCACCATTCGATATAGAGAGGCAATTTCAAAGGCATGTTTTGTTACAATCAAAAAAGGACATTTGGGATCTATCTTCTCGACGGAGCATGATTGAACTTCTGCGTTTGAAAGATTGAGATCTCTGGCTATTTGTTTAACCGCCATTGTTTTTTTAGCAACAATATCATTCAGTATAAATCTTTTCTCAGGATATATGATTGAAAGCGGGATTCCGGGTAATCCGCCACCCGTGCCGGCATCAACAATGCAATCTGAACTATTCAGCAACCCCATGGCCGCCGGTAACAATGAATGAATTACATGCTCTCTCAGCGTTTCACGTGAAACGTTCCTGCTTACCAAATTTATTTTTTGATTCCACCAAAGAAGCAGATCTATATATTCCTGAAGCTGCTCTTTGTTATTTTTGAAAAGTTCAATGCTACTTCTAAGATATTCTGGTCCTGCTATTTTTGGTGATGCTGATTTATGTTGTTTCACGTGAAACACGTTGAGTTAATTTTTAAGATAAACCATCAAAACTGCGACATCACTTGCTGAAACCCCACTGATTCGGCTGGCCTGCCCTATCGTTTCAGGTTTTATCCTTGACAATTTTTGCTTTCCTTCGGTTGATAAACTTTTAATTTTATTATAGTCAATAGCCTCCGGGATTGCAGCATTTTCTTTTTGAATGATTTCTGCCACCATATCAAACTCTTTTTGAATATAACCGGCATATTTAATCTCTATCTCAACTTCTTCAAATACATATTTATTAGCAGAAATCTCCTCTGCTTTCAATTTTAAATCCGGATCAGCGTCAAGAAGATCATTCAAACCTACTTGTGGTCTCGGTATTAAAGATTTAGCTTTTACAGGCTGACTAAGAGGTGTAGTACCAAGTTTTTTGAGCTTTGAGTCTACTGTTTCCGGCCTGATTGTGTAGTTCGATAGCAAATCATGAAGTTTATCAATCTGGTCTTTCTTTCTTTGGAATATCTCAAACCGCTTATTATCAATTAAGCCAAGCTTATGCCCTATTCCGGTTAACCTCAAATCAGCATTGTCCTGACGTAATAAAATCCTGTGCTCTGCTCTTGAGGTAAACATACGATAAGGTTCTTCAGTACCCTTATTAATTAAATCATCAATAAGAACACCAATATAAGCTTCAGATCGTTTTAAGATAAGCGGAGATCGTTCTCTCACTTGTAAAGCAGCATTAATTCCCGCCATTAAACCCTGGCAAGCAGCTTCTTCATATCCTGTTGTGCCATTAATTTGTCCGGCAAAAAAGAGACCACTTACAAGCTTCGTTTCGAGAGTTCTCCTTATTTGGTAAGGCGGAAAATAGTCGTATTCAATCGCATAACCAGGCCGAATCATGACAACATCTTCAAATCCTTTTATAGTTCTCAATGCTTTATACTGAACATCCTCAGGAAGAGATGTTGAGAAACCATTGAGATACATTTCATATGTATTCCAGCCTTCAGGTTCAAGAAATAGCTGATGACTGTCTTTGTCACTGAATCGATCTATTTTATCTTCTATACTTGGACAATACCTGGGTCCTATTGATTTAATCCTTCCCGCAAACATAGGACTTCTGCTAAAGCCGGTTTTTAAAACTTCATGTACCTTAACATCCGTGTAGCCGATCCAGCAGGTTAACTGATCATCCAGGGCTGGTAATTTATCTGTCATAAAAGAAAATGGGGAGGGATCTTCATCGCCATATTGGATTTCCAGCAAATCATAATGAATTGTTCTTCCATCAATTCTTGGTGGGGTTCCCGTTTTTAATCTTCCTGCTTCAAACCCAAGCTTTTCCAATGATGCAGATATCCCTACAGACGCACGATCTCCAGACCTGCCACCACCAAATTGAGTTTCTCCAATATGGATAACTCCATTTAAAAACGTTCCGCTGGTCAAAATTACAGATTTGGAATAAAATCTTTGACCGGATTGTGTGATAACTCCCTGAATACTTTTTCCGCTTTCATCACTGATTAAATCAACTACATTATCCTGCCGAAAATAGAGATTCTCTTTTGATTCAAGTTGTTCCCTCATAAGTTTTGAATACATAGCCCTGTCGCTCTGACACCTTGGACTCCACATAGCAGGCCCCTTGCTTCTGTTAAGCATACGGAACTGTACGCCCGACTGATCACTGACCAATCCACTCAGACCACCAAGTGCATCAATCTCCCGGATTAACTGACCCTTAGCCACACCGCCCATCGCAGGATTACATGACATTTTAGCTATCGCATCAAGATTCATAGTAATTAAAAGTGTCTTTGCACCCATTTGCGACGCAGCACCCGCTGCCTCACTACCTGCATGGCCTGCACCAACAACAATTACATCGTATTGAGTTTCGAAGTTTATCAATCTACTACTATTTTAGTTTTTAATATATCCCGGTTCACAAGTTACAATTTTTTAGTAAAATGAGTTTCTCCATCTTCTGCACTAATTAATCTGAAAAGTATCACCAAATAATTTGAATAATTTGATGAATCAAGCCATATTAAATCTGCAATCAGTTAATGATTAGAATAAATACTCTTATCCTTTACCAAAAATAAAACCTGCTATGAGTAACAATAAACTAATTAACCTGTTAAATATTTTTGCAATTACATTTTTTACTGTCATCTGCTTTCCTGTAATCGTCTCCTCTCAGAGCACAACACTTTCTGAGCTCGATATAAATGATCTTAGCCTTAGAAATATCGGGCCTGCTTTTAACGGGGGAAGAATTGCAGATATAGATTTTCATCCTGATAATGATAATGTCTGGTACGTTGCTGTTGGCTCGGGTGGTGTTTGGAAGACAGAAAACGCCGGAACAACATGGAATCCAATTTTTGATAGCCAGGTTTCATACTCTATAGGCTCGGTTACAATTGATCCAAATGATCCGTCAACAGTATGGGTCGGTACAGGTGAGGATGTCGGAGGCCGTCACGTAGGCTATGGTGACGGGGTTTATAAAAGCATGGATGACGGAAAGACCTGGAAAAATATGGGCCTTGAAAACTCTGAACATATTTCAACAATTATTGTCCATCCGGATAATTCAGATATTGTATGGGTATCTGCACAAGGGCCGCTTTGGAATAGTGGCGGAGAAAGAGGATTGTATAAAACCACTGATGGAGGTGAATCGTGGAATAAGATTCTTGGAGATGATGAATGGACAGGCGTAACAGATATAGTAATGGATCCGAGAGATCCGGACGTTTTATATGCCGCTACCTGGCAGCGCCACAGGACAGTTGCAGCATATATGGGAGGCGGACCCGAAAGCGGTATCCACAAAAGTATGGATGGAGGTAATACATGGCGGGAACTGAAGACCGGATTACCAACTTCGAACATGGGCAAAATAGGCCTGGCAATTTCACCGCAAAATCCCGATTACGTTTATGCTGCAATAGAACTGGAACGGAGAACCGGCGGTGTTTATACCTCAATGAATCGGGGTGAGTCATGGCAAAAAATGTCCGATGCCGTTGCGGGCGGCACAGGCCCCCATTATTACCAGGAACTATACGCCTCCCCCCACCACTTTGGCAGGCTATATCTTGTTAATAATGTGATGCTTATCTCTGATGAACATGGCGAAAACTTTACAAGAATGAATGTGGACAATAAGCATGTAGACGATCACGCTATTGCCTTCAAAAATAATGACCCCGATTATATACTCGTGGGAACAGACGGAGGCTTATATGAGACCTATGATCACACAAAAACCTGGAGGTTCATCCGTAATTTACCCTTGATGCAGTACTATAAAATATCAGTTGATGATGAAAAACCATTTTATAATGTATACGGAGGCACGCAGGATAACGGCTCGAACGGCGGACCTTCAAGAACCGATAATGAGCATGGAATCAGGAACGCTGACTGGTTTAAGACCCTTGGTGCTGACGGCCACGATTCTGCAACAGAACCGGGTAATCCGAATATTGTTTATGCTGAAACTCAACAGGGTGGTTTACACCGTGTAGATCGAAAAACAGGCGAGCAGGTTTTTATTCAGCCACAACCGGGTGAAAATGAAGATTATGAACGATACAACTGGGATGCTCCTATTGAGGTAAGTAGTCACGATCCTAAAAGGCTCTATTTTGCATCACACCGGGTGTGGAGAAGTAATAACAGGGGTGACAGCTGGACACCGATATCGGGGGATCTGACACGCAACCAGGAGAGAATCGAACTGCCCATAATGGGCAGGCAGCAAAGCTGGGACAATCCCTGGGATGTTCTTGCAATGTCGAACTACAACACAATTACCTCCCTGGCTGAGTCACCCCTGGATGAAAACCTGGTTTATGCCGGAACGGATGATGGCCTGCTGCAGGTCACAGAAGATGGGGGCGAAAACTGGAGACGGATAGACCTGGAAGATATTAAAGGTATCCCTTCAACGGCATTTGTAAATGATATTAAGGCCGACTTGTATGATGTAAATACGGTGTACGTTGCACTCGATAACCACAAATATGGTGATTTTTCGCCCTACTTAATCAAAAGTACAAATCGGGGAAACTCCTGGAGTTCAATAAGTGGAAACCTGCCCGACCGTCATTTGGTATGGCGTATGGTACAGGATCATGAAGTGCCTCAACTGCTTTTCGCGGCAACTGAATTTGGCATATTCTTCACTCTTGATGGCGGACAGGAGTGGGTCAGACTGAAAGGCGGGGTGCCTACAATATCTTTCAGAGACATTGAGATTCAAAAAACACATAATGATCTCGTAGGCGGTTCATTTGGACGAGGTATATTTATTCTGGATGATTACTCTCCAATCAGAAATTTAAATGAAGAGACCCTTTCTCAGAATGCGTTTCTCTTTCAGCCCCGGGATGCATTTTGGTATATTCAGAAATCTGTAGTTTCGTCTCAGGGGGATAACGATTACAGGGCCGATAACCCGCCTTTTGGGGCCCTGTTCACATATTATCTGAAAGAGACAACTAAAAGCAAGGAGGCAATCCGAAAAGAAAATGAGAAGCAGATCGCTGAAGGCGAAGATATCCCGTTTCCAGGCTGGGATGAACTGGAAGAAGAGATCCGGCAAAAAGGTCCGTTTGTTAAAATAATAATCAAAGATAACAATGGTAATGTAATCAACAGGATTGAAGGGCCTGCCGGTAAAGGGTTACATCGAATCAACTGGAACTTACGGCACTCTTCAAAAGGATTCATAGAGCCCGGAGAAAGCATCAGCGGCGGCAATGGGTTTCTCGTAACTCCTGGCACATACAGCGCAACTCTTGTTAAAATTGAAGAGGGTATCACAGAAACACTCTCTGAGCCTGTCGAATTTGAGGTCACTCCTCTTAGAGAGGGCACGCTACAGGGAGCCTCTTATGATGAAATAGCAAGCTTCAGGGAAGATGTTGAATCTTTCCAGCAGCAATTAGGCAGAACATCCAGGCAGCTTGAGAAGCAGATTGACAGGATAGAAGCATTTCAGACAGCTCTTAACCGTGCTGAAAGTGAAGATTCTGAACTGTACCGCCGAATTCACAATACAAGGATGGAGTTACTTGAAATGAATGAAGAGATAAGTGGAAGTGAAGCCAAAAATCAGATCGGTGAGAAAAATCCGCCAACACCCGGATCACGCATGTTTACCGGGTTTCGGGCTTTAAACACAACCTACGGTCCAACTGATCTTCACAAACGAACGGTTGAAACCGGTAAGCGGGAACTGGAAAGCTTGCAAACAGACCTGAACAGGATCATTAACACTGTAATACCGTCTATCGAACGTGCCCTGAGTGAAATTGATGCACCCCCGGTTGAGGATACAGGCAACTAAATTGATATAACTGATTGATAAATTTACAAAGCATATATAGTGAGGAGTTCCTGGAACAGTGGAAAGAATCCATAAACAGCAGTGATGAATATGCAAGCCACGGTTCATCCTGGAACGACCCGGTGGTACTTAAATTCAATCCGGTTCCTGATCCTCTTCGGAAACAAAACCATCATGGTTATTTCCTTGATCTTGAAGACGGAATGTGCAACTGTCTTCGTTTTTCAACTGAAGAGGATGAAAAAGAAGCGGGCATCATCATTACAGGTGATAAGAGTACCTGGACGGGACTGTTGGCGGAAAAAAAAGATCCACTGTTTTTAATAATGAAAGGTGACCTGAAAATTGAGAAAGGAAGCCTGATGAAAATTACCGGTCAGAGAAAATCTGCAGCTGCACTTCTTAAGGCAGCAGCCGGTATAAATGAAAGAAATCTTAATACTGAATCATCTCATAAAATTAATGAAGTAAAAACAAAGAGTGCTTTTACGTCCGGAAAAAGGGAATATAAAACTACAAAATCGGGCCTGGATCATGAGAGCTTCCCTATGCAGTTGTTCCAAAAATCAAAGAAACTCGGAATATGGAATCCATCTGACATCGAATTTGAAAACGACAGGATGGATTGGCGTTCGTTAGATGAAACAGAGCAGACAGTTTTGCTGCACCTCACTTCCCTTTTTATGGCCGGTGAAGAGGCCGTAACTTTGGATCTTCTTCCTCTTATCCGAACAGTGGCAATGGAAGGACGGATTGAAGAAGAGATCTATTTTACCTCTTTCCTCTGGGAAGAGGCCAAACACACAGAATTCTTTTCGCTCTTTACTGCATCAGTACTCCCGTTTCAGCCTGATTTTCAACAATTCCACGGACCATCCTATAAAAAAATATTTTACGACCTTTTGCCTTCATCCCTTTTGAAACTGGATGAAGACCCCTCACCTGCTAACCAGTTGCGGGCATCCTTTACCTACAATATGCTTGTGGAGGGAACCCTTGCCGAAACGGGTTACGAAGCTTATTATCAGATGCTCGAAGAAAATGACTTGCTGCCCGGACTGAGAAAAGGAATCGGATTGCTGAAAAAAGATGAGTCACGACATATTGCCTTCGGACTCTACTTTTTGAAGCGAATTCTGAAAGAAAATCCGCAACTGCAAAACATTCTGGAAATTGAGATGCCCAACGCAATCGATGATGTGATTCAGTTGATTCATGAACTTTTTGAACCATACGATCCAATGCCTTTTGGCCTGGAACAAGAGTGGTTCATTGAATACGCCGGAAAGCAGTTCCAGGCAAGGATGGAAAAGCTGTTGGTTTGAGAAGTATCTTGAATGGATGTTCTTTATAAAAAAAGCCGGCTTAATGTGAATTAAGCCGGCTTTTGCGATCCGGACGAGATTCGAACTCGCGACCTCCTGCGTGACAGGCAGGCGTTCTAACCAGCTGAACTACCGGACCATACAATTCCTTCAATCTGTCAATCTTTTTCTGACCCGGGGTTCGAACTCGAGATCTTCCCGATGACAATCGGGGCGTTCTAACCAACTGAACTACCGGACCATACAATTCCTTCAATCTGTCAATCTTTTTCTGACCCGGCGTTCGAACTCGAGATCTTCCCGATGACAATCGGGGCGTTCTAACCAGCTGAACTACCGGACCATACAATTCCTTCAATCTGTCAATCTTTTTCTGACCCGGGATTCGAACTCGAGATCTTCCCGATGACAATCGGGACGTTCTAACCAGCTGAACTACCGGACCATACAATTCCTTCAATCTGTCAATCTTTTTCTGACCCGGCGTTCGAACTCGAGATCTTCCCGATGACAATCGGGGCGTTCTAACCAGCTGAACTACCGGACCATATGTTTCTTCAACCTGTCAATTAAACTATGAACTATCTTAAACTTCGACAACTGATTTAAACTGTAAATCAGTTTTCAGAACTCTTTAAATAATAGTTAAGATAAAGAGCTTTACTGTCAGATGTCAACAATCTTGTGAGATTTTGCTAAATAATTTTGAGTTGCTCCTACTTTCCCCGAATAAAACCTTAAACAGACAAGAGTTTGCTCAAACTATTTATTCAGTTCAGTCTCTATTGAAGCAATTATATCTTTGCTATTAGGTTTAATTTTACTTCGGAATCTTTTTACCAGCTCACCATCTTTATTGATAAGGAATTTCTCAAAATTCCACTTAATATCACCGGTAAAACTTTGATTATCCTGTGTGGTAAGAAAATTAAATAACGGATCTATATCATCTCCGAGCACAGATACTTTCGCGGAAAGTGGAAATGTCACACCATAGTTAACCTGGCAGAATTTCATAATTTCTTCCTCGGAACCCGGTTCCTGTCCTCCAAAGTTATTTGCAGGAAAACCCAATATAACAAGTCCTTCGTCTTTATAGGTTTGGTATACTGACTGAAGCGCCTCATATTGTGGTGTGTATCCACATTCAGAGGCTGTGTTGACGATTAAAATGACACTTCCTTTGTAGGCTTCAAGGTTCAGATTTTCACCGTCAATCGTTTTTATTTCAAAATCATGAACTGAAGCCTCCTGACCGGCGTTAATACTCATCATACCTATTATTGATAAAATTGTGATAATGGTTTTCATATTTTCTTTAACTTGATTGATTAGATAACCTGAACATTGCTTTTAATCATTCCATATGCTTAAATATACTAAATTTTTTTCGTTCTCATTTTTAATGATTTGTATTTTGCTTGTCATACCCACAAATGTACAAGCTCAGATGTTTTCAATCGGTGACACTGAAGAACGGACGGTTCGTCCACCCGGTCTTTATTCAATGATCGGGATAAGTCTTGATTTTGCTGAATTCTCTTTTGAGGGATCAGGCTTAAGTGATCGAGACCGGCTCGACTTTACAGATAATGTTTTAAATTTTAAATTTGAAGTGCCTGGTCTTGATATTAATATCGGTTTAGGCGGTTCCGTTACAGGAATGAGCGACAACAGTTACGTGAATTTAAGAGGGCTTCTTTACAACAATTTTAATATCAAGCGATCATCTTCATTCCGGATTGGTATCCCACTTCAAATTTCAACAGATTTTACAAGGGTGAATAGTGATTTTACTGATTTTGAATTTGAACAGACATCGTTTTCAATCGGTTCGGGTATAAGTTCTGCCCTGAGATTAAATGACAGGTTGCAAATAACCGGGCGTTTTACGCCTAATGTGGGCTTCAGTGCATCCAGAGGAGCATTTTTTGGCGGCACTCTATATTCAATGCAAGGTATTCTCAGGTTCGTCATAGATGATTTTTTTGGAAATAACGGTCTTGCCATCGGGTACGATTTTGATTTCAGGGATTACGACGTAGATGATGATCGTTTTGATAATCGCTATATTGGTCATGGGATTACAATTGGATATATTTTTTAATTACAGCTGATGAAAACTGAAAAATTGCTACTTGAATTTGAAGCCCTTTGTGAACAATGTGGCTATGAGATCAGAAAAGAAAGGGGTACTTTCAGAGGAGATCAGTGTGTTATTGAAGGGGATAAATTGATTGTCATTAATAAAAATAAGCCTGCTGAGTCGCAAGCGGGAATCCTTGCACGTGTACTTCAATCAGCTGAGCTGGATGATCTTTTTGTTAAACCGGTAGTTCGAAAACATCTTCAGGAGTTGTGGGACAGAATTGATAATTTTGAAAATGAGTAACCGATCGATAACCCGTCTTACATAATTATTATATGTTAATTACTTTTTTAGGTACCGGGACATCAATGGGTGTTCCGGTTGCCGGTGGATTTGGAGAAAAATATCTGGATGGAGACCCAAGAAATGAAAGATATCGCTGTTCAGTGTGGGTGCGGACTGAAAACTTGTCCATCATAATAGATACCGGGCCAGAATTTCGTCTTCAGACTATAAGATCCGGAATCAAACATATCGATCTCTTACTGATTACTCATGAACATATGGACCATATCGCCGGACTGGATGATGTCAGATCTTTCAATTATGCCCAAAAAGACTCCATACCTCTCTACAGTACTCCAAAAGGAATCAGTTCTATTCGCTCACGATTCGATTATCTGTTTGGTGAGAAAAAATATCCCGGGTCAGCAAGTTTTGAACTGAATGTTATAAAAAATCCCCTGGAAATTGGGAATGACAGGATCACTCATTTGCCTGTATCGCATGGGAATGTTTTGGTTTATGGTTACAGGATTAATGATTTTTCTTATGTAACAGATGTAAAAAACATACCGGAAAAGACGAAGGAGTTAATCAGGGGTTCTAAAATATTGGTTCTAAGCGGCCTTCGATGGGAACCACCTCATCCTACCCATCTTACCATTCCTGAGGCTGTGGAATTAGCAGAAGAGCTTCAGGTGCCCAAAACCTACCTTGTACATATGAATTCATATGTAAATCATTCCAAAACAAACAAAAGACTACCTTCTCATGTTCAGCTTGCTTACGACATGCTTGAAGTTAGTATATAGAATAAATACAAATTGAAGTAAATTTTTACTCCTCTCTAAAATACTCAACTGCTTTTTTTACATCCTGGGCCTTTTCAAAACTGCATACCAATATACCGTGTTCTGTCTCAACCACGGCAACATTATCTATTCCAATTACAGAAACAGGTTTTTCGCTGTCGCATTGTATCAGATTGCCTCTTGAATCTTTGACAAAAACATTTTTTGCTTTTACTGCATTTTGACCCTTGTCTTTATCAAACAAATCATAAACAGCTTTCCAGCTGCCTACGTCGTTCCAGCCAAACTCTCCCGGAACCACACGTACATTTTCTGATTTTTCCATTATTCCGTAATCAACCGAAATAGAGGGGCACGCCTGGTAAAATTGATCAATCTCTTCTTCTATATTATCAGATGCTGATAGCTTTTCTGTAAGTTTAAACACTTCAGGTAAATATGTTTTGAAAGCATCCAGTATCACTGATGTTTTCCAGACAAACATACCGCTATTCCACAGGTAATCGCCGGATTCTATAAAACGGTTTGCCTTTTCCAGGTCAGGTTTCTCCGTAAAATGTTTTACACCATACACAGATTCGCCCAATACGTCAGTTTTATCGTCTTTATCAAAATTAATATACCCATAACCGGTTTCAGGATGGGTAGGTTTAATCCCGATAGTAACCAGGCACTCTTCCTCAAGTGCAGTTTTAGCTGCCCTTTTTAAAATATTTCTAAACCGTTCAGGATTTGTAATATGATGGTCTGCCGGTAATACGGTCATCACGGATTCCGGGTCTTTTTTATGAAGGATGGCTGCGGCTGCAGCAACACAAGGAGCGGTGTTTTTAGCTACCTTTTCACCTATAATCATTTCATTTGGCAAACCGGGCAGTTGTTTTTTAACAATTTCAACATAGTCTGAGTTTGTAACAACCATACATGAATCTGAATCAACGAATCCCTGCAAACGGTTTACCGTTGCCTGTATCATGGTTTCCTCACCAAATAACTTCAGAAACTGTTTAGGCATCTCTTTAGTGCTTTTTGGCCAAAACCGGGACCCAACGCCCCCGGCCATGATTACTGCATATGTCATCCGGATATCCTGTTCGTTTTAATTATTCTTTCTTATTTAATGGTCTGAAAAAAATTACGACCTGACCGGGAAATACTCCGATTTTGTCAGGGTAAAGCTAAAAACTGAACCTTTATTTGGTTCACTTTCAATAGTAATTTTTTCTCCGTGAGCTTCCATAATATGTTTTACAATCGAAAGCCCCAATCCCGTTCCCCCTTTTTCACGCGACCTGGATTTGTCAACTCTGAAAAATCTTTCCGTTACCCTCGACAAGTCTTTCGACTCAATGCCTATGCCGGTATCTTTCACTTCAACATTAATTTTATCAGGTTCATGAGGATGTTGCTCTACGTTAATTTCTACATGTCCGCCGGGACGGTTATACTTGATGCCGTTTTCAATGAGATTGATTAAAACCTGCCGGATTTGGTTTCGGTCGACCCTGACCTGAAGGTTTTTATCAAAATCTTTGACATGTATATCCACATTTTCTTTTTGTGCTTTGTACTGAAGACTCTCTACAACATCTGAAATAATCTCCCAAAGATAGATATCCTGCAGGCTCGACTTCAATTCACCGGTTTCAAGTTTTGATATCTCCATCAAATCTTTTGTCAGGTAAATTAATCGGTTTACGTTACGCATTGTTTTATTTAAAAAGACCCTGTTAACCTCACTATCTTCTAATGCACCATTTAACAGGGTTTCCACAAATCCCTGGATAGCAAATATAGGAGTTTTTAATTCATGAGATATATCTCCAATAAATTCTTTCCTGTAGTTCTCAATTTTGTTTAACCTTTGTATCTCTCTTTCAACTGTTCTGCTTGCTCTCACCGATTGCTTAACAAGATAGTCGAGCTCATCTTTCTGATCACTATTCAGATTTGCATAGTCCTCGAATCTTTTTTTTGTGATATTTTTAGTGATTTTTTTCAGGGCACCGAGCCTGTCGCTGTGAATCCGATAACTGATAAAATAGACTGTAATTCCTATCAGAAAAGCTGCGGACAGTGACAAAATCAGGTTTGTCAGTAAAGATGAGTCTGACAATAAATTATTAAGCAACAGTAAAATTATAGCTGAAAGTGCAGTAGTTACTCCTGCAATCCGAAATGAGAGTGGCGAGAAATATTTTCCTTTTGAAAAATCTGCATTCATTCTTTAAATCTGTATCCGACTCCTTTCACTGTTTCAATGTAATGATCACCAAGCTTTTCCCTGATTTTCCTTACGTGTACATCCACGGTTCTGTCCACAACATATACATTATCTCCCCACACTTTATTCAAAAGTTTCTGGCGATCCAAAACCCTTCCCTTTCTGCTTGCAAGATAATATAACAGTTCAAATTCCTTGCGGGGCAACTGAAATTCCTCCTCTCCTTTTGTTACAATATAGCGGTCTTTATCAATTTCAAGGTCATGAACCTGCAGCTTATTAATCTTTTCTTCTGTTTCATCAAATCTTCGCAAAACTGCTTTAATTCTTGAAATCAGTTTTGTTGTGCTGATCGGTTTGGTAATATAGTCGTCGCCGCCTTTATTAAGCCCTTCCACCTCCGTTTTTTCATCACCGCGGGCAGTTAGAAAAATGATTGGAATGTGTTTAAGCTTGGGATCCTTTTTCATGTAATCGCACACTTCAATACCATCCATTTTTGGCATCATTATATCGAGCAGAACAAGGTCTGGATTGTGCTCTTTTGCCATTTGAATCCCATCTTCACCATTCTCAGCCTTAAGAACATCAAAGCCTTCCTTTCTTAAATTATACTCTATAAGATCCAGTAAATCCTGTTCATCATCTACAACCAGTACTGTTTTTTTATTCACTTTAAAGACAAAATTTAATTTTGGTTAATAACATAACATAGTACTAACGATACAAGTGAATAGAAAATATAATGGTATTAAGAAATCATTACCTGTTCAGGTTTACTAAAGCTTTTTTAACCAGAGACGATACACCTTCACTTTTATCTGAATCTTTTAGTTTCATCACAGCTTTTTCGGCATCCCTTTTCTTAAAACCGAGCGCTTCAAGTGCGGATATGGCTTCTTCTCTTATGTTTGAAGTAGCTGTATCTCCGCTTTCAGAAACTGCTACAGAATCACGGCCCTCAAAAAGTTTGTCCTTCAGTTCCAGTACCATGCGTTCAGCTGTCTTTTTCCCAATACCCGGTATGCGTGAAAGTGCTGCGATGTCTTTTGTAACAATTGCTTCAATAAGCGCCGGGGCCGGCATGCCCGAAAGAATTGTCAATCCTGATTTTGGGCCGATTCCCTTCACCGTTATTAATTTTTCAAAAAGATTCTTCTCTTTCTGAGACCAGAACCCAAAAAGCCTCTGATCATTTTCTGTAAAATGATGGTGTACAAGTAACTTTATCTTGGTACCTGCTGAAGGTAAATTTGTAAGTGTCTGGTTTGAAATCTCAAGGCGATACCCGATCCCCCCGATATCAATCACTGCTGCACCGTCTGATTTATCTGCCAGTTTTCCCTCTAAATATGCAATCATACAAAGTTATTTACCTTTTACACGTTCCGGATTATCAGCTACAAACGCAGACCAGCTCGATTTTCTGTTATTCTGATGCATTTTCCTGGAACCTGAAAGTTTAGCTGTACTGCCGAGGTAAGTATAATGACACCAGGCCACGGCCAGGGCATCCGTTGCATCTGATTGCAATTTTTTAATATCGGTTCCGACAATTTTATCCAGCATATATGCAACCTGCTCTTTGCTTGCATTTCCATTACCTGTTATGGATTTCTTCACTTTCTTCGGATAGTATTCTGCCACCTCCAGCCCCTGGTTCGAAATTGCCAGCAATGCAGCAGCCTGTGCCCTGCCAAGTTTCAGCATCGCAAGAGGATCAACACCATAAATTGGTGTTTCAACAGCACAAGTAGTAGGTTTTTCCTTCTTGATCAGATCCGATATATTTTCAAAAATTGTCTGGAGTCTTTTTGTGTGATCCTCCTCTTTATACAATTGTAAAACACTACACGTTTCAACAGTCAGCACGCCATTTTTTTCAGATAAAATGGCATAACCCGTATGCCGTGAGCCCGGATCAATACCTAATATTTTGTGAGCCATTTGGGTTTACTTATATGATGCATATTTCCAGAAAAGAGAATGAGTCAATTACTACTCTTCATCTGCGTAAAGCTTTGCGAGCCCTTCTATCATCTCCTCGGAGATACCGGCTGTTACAAAACCACCATCATGATAGAGATTTTGCATGGTAACTTTTTTTGTAAGATCAGAAAAAAGTGTAACACAATAGTCTGCGCATTCGTCAGCCGTAGGGTTGCCCATCGGTGCAATTTTATCTGCAAATGTATACATCCCGTCGAACCCCTTTATACCGGAACCTGCAGATGTTTTGGTTGGAGCCTGTGAAACCGTATTTACACGAATGCCTCTTTCTGCAAGCCTGCTTCCGTAATTCCTTGCAATACTTTCAAGCAGTGCTTTTGCATCATTCATATCGGTATACTTAGAAAATATTCGCTGAGCTCCAATGTAACTCAATGCAATTACACTTCCGCCGTCATTCAATATGCCGGCTTTATCTGCATGATTTAAAATCTTGTGAAGTGAAATTGCTGAAATGTCAAGAGTCTGATTATACCAGTTGTACTCAATATCAGTATATTTTTTATTTTTCCGGATGTTGGGTGACATCCCGATTGCATGCAAAACAAAATCAATCGCACCGTGTTCTTCTTTAAGACTATTCATTAACTCTGCCACATTCTCCTCATCACTGACATCACACGGGAATATCCTGGAATTTGTTTCTTCGGCAAGCTTATCGAGTGCACCCAGGCGAAGGGCTATAGGTGCATTGGAAAGTGAAAATTCAGCGCCCTCACGGTGGCAGGCCAATGCAATGCGCCAAGCAATACTTCTTTCATCAAGCGCGCCAAAAATAATTCCTTTCTTCCCTTTAAGCAATCCAAAACCTTTCCGATCCGACATATATGTATCTATTTCTTTACGTTTTATTTAAGAGTCAACAGCCCAAAATAACACCTAAACCCGTGACATTGAAATACAAAAAGATGCTTTTTTTGAAGATATTGAAAAATTATCCACATTCTATGTTGATAAGACAATTATATGTCCGTATTTTTTGTGACTTTGCAACTTGCGAAAAAGCTATATAATAAACTATGTTTGAAGATCTCTCATCAAAACTTGAAAAAGCGGTTCAGTCTCTGAAGGGTGAATCCAGAATCAGCGATGTAAATATTGCTGAGACAGTGCGCGAAATACGCCGTGCTTTGCTGGATGCTGACGTAAACCTGGAGGTTACCCGAAAATTCACTGAAAAAATTAAGGAAAAGGCACTAGGTGAAGATGTATTAAAGAGTGTGAATCCTGGTCAGCAATTTACCAAAATTGTATTTGATGAACTTGTAAATGTACTTGGAGAAGAACGAGCTGATTTAAATGTCTCCCAAAAACCGCCAACAGTTATTCTTATAGCAGGTCTTCAGGGATCCGGTAAAACAACTTTTGTTGCAAAGCTGGCGCGATATCTTAAAAAAGAAAATAACAGAAATCCAATTCTCGCGGCAGCTGATGTTTACAGGCCTGCTGCAATTGACCAGTTAAAAACACTTGCGTCGCAAATAGATGTACCGGTATACTCAATAGAACAGAAAGATCCTGTTCGGGTTGCCAGGGAAGCTGTTTCAATGGCTAAAAGTCTTGCTCTCGACACGGTGATTATTGATACAGCCGGCCGAATGCATGTCGATGAGAAGATGATGAATGAAGTTTCCGATATTAAAAAAGCTGTAACTCCCGATGAAATTCTTTTTGTTGTTGATTCAATGACAGGTCAGGATGCTGTAAATACAGCCAAAGCTTTCAATGAGAAAATCGATTATCACGGTGTTGTACTGACCAAACTTGACGGTGATACCAGGGGCGGAGCAGCCTTATCGATTAAAACCGTTGTTCAAAAACCAATTAAGTTTGTAAGTACCGGTGAAAAGCTTGATGCATTATCACCTTTTTACCCTGATCGTATGGCTCAGAGAATTTTGGGCATGGGCGACGTGGTTTCTCTTGTAGAAAAAGCCCAGCATGAATATGATGAAGAGCAAGCTCAAAAACTTCAGAAAAAAATACGCTCTGATAAGTTTGATCTGGAAGATTTTCTGGAGCAGATTCAGAAAATTAAAAAGATGGGCGATTTTACTGACCTGGTAAGCATGATCCCGGGTGCAGAAAAACAACTGAAAGATAAAGATATTGATGAAGATGCTTTCAAACCGATTGAGGCTATTATCTATTCTATGACACCGGAGGAAAGAAAAAATCCGGATCTGCTGAATGGAAGCCGGCGGCGAAGAATTGCAAAAGGATCAGGCACAACTGTTCGTGAAATTAATGATTTAATGAAACAGTTCGACCAGATGAAAAAAATGATGAAGACAATGTCGAAAATGGGTAAGATGGGCCGCGCTATGCAGGGTCTGAAAAACCTTCCCATTGGACGATAAATACAGATTGATAAAAAACAAAAATACACAGGAGTAAATCATTGATTAAATTACGCTTACAACGAAAAGGACGGAAAAAAAGGCCTTTTTATCACATTGTGGTTGCCGATAGCCGGTCGCCTCGTGACGGACGCATTATTGAACGGGTTGGCCGTTTTGACAATGTCAGCGAAAAAAAAGAACTGACATTCGATGAAGATCGAATTATACATTGGCTCAAAATTGGAGCTCGTCCTTCAGAAACGGTTCGCAGCCTTCTGAAATCAGAGGGAATACTCTATAAAATGCATCTTATTCGATGGGGTAAAACTGATGAAGAGATAGAAGCAGCGCTTGAAGAGTGGAAAAGCCAGCGCGAAACCACAGAACCTGAATCGGAGAAGGCATCACGAAAAGAGCGTGAGAAAGAGCTGCTGAAGGCCGAAGAGAAAGAATACAAAAAACAGCTTGAACAAAAAGCCGCTGAAGCTGCTGCCGCTCTCGAGAAAGAGAAGGAAGAAAAAGAGAAAAAAGCTGCTGAAAAGGCAAAAGCTGAGGAAGCCGAAAAAGAAGCAGAAACTGAATCGGAAGAAGTTGCTGCAGAAGTCAAAGAGGAAGCTGTTGCTGAACCCGAACCTGAGGCTGAAGTAAAAGAGACCCCGGAAGAAAAAACTGCCGCTGCCACGGAGCCGGAAAGTAAAGAAACCGGAGAAACTGATAAACCGGTTGAAGTTAAGAAAGAGCTTCCTACTGAAAGCAAAGTAAAACCGGAAGAGACTGAAGAAGCTAAAAAAGAGGAAAAAACAGTAGCAGAAGGGGCTAAAGAAGAAAAAACTGAAACTGAAGCAAAAAAACCAGAAACTGCAGAAGAGGAATCAGCTTCATCTACAGCTATGAATGCGAATGAAGCGATTGATCACATAAAAAATACACCTCTTGAACAACTCGAAGGATTTGTCGGTGAAGATGAGGAACGTGTAACCGTACTTCGTGCCTGGGAAAGCAAACAGTCTGAAAAAGAATAAATATTTAAACCGGTATGGCTAAACCAGCTAACAGCCGGTTTGTTGAAATTGCCCGGTTCGGCAGACCGCATGGTCTTGAGGGTGAGTTAAAATTGTTGCCGAATGATTTATTTGATGTATCGCTGATTAAAGAAAACCGGGTTATTCGTTATTTGAATAAAAGAGGTGATCTTGTTCCGGCCCGTGTAACTAATCTGAGGGTCGAATCAAAAGCTAATCAGCAAACGTTCTTTGTAAAACTTGATATGATCAAAAACCGGAATGAAGCAGAATCATTCACCGGAAAAGCACTTTTTGTTGAAAAATCTGAAATACCCGTTTCTGAAACAGAAAATGTAACTGATATCTTTGATTTTATAGTGCAGTATAAAGGAGATAAAATAGGAAGAGTAACAGACCTGTTTGAAAATCCAGCTCACACCATTATTGAAGCTAATACAGAATATGGAGTTCTTCTGATTCCCTGGGTTGATGAATTTATCGATTCAATTGATACCGATAAACAGATACTCTTGTGTAAAAATCTTAACCAGTTTATTGAAGAATAAGAATTGATGCGTATCGATATTATATCAGCAGTTCCTGATCTCTTGCAAAGCCCGCTGAACCACAGTATCATAGGCCGGGCCAGAAAAGAGCATATCGTTGACATTCATATTCACGATCTGCGGGATTATACAGAAGATAAGCACAGGAAAATTGACGACTATCCGTACGGTGGTGGTCCCGGTATGGTGTTATCACCCCAGCCTATATTTTCCTGTATAGAAAAATTAAAAGAGGAACGGAAATATGATGAGATCATTTTTACTGCACCCGATGGCGATCTGTTTGATCAAAAATCGGCCAATGAATTATCAGTAAAAAAAAACCTTATTATGTTATGCGGCCATTATAAGGGAGTTGACCAGCGGGTAAGAGATACACTGATTACCAAAGAGTACTCAATTGGAGATTACGTATTATCCGGCGGTGAACTTCCGGCACTTGTTATTACTGATGCAATTGTTCGCCTTCTTCCGGGATCTCTTGGAGATTCCGAAAGCGCGCTGACCGACACTTTCCAGGATGAATTACTTGAAGGTCCGGTTTACACAAGACCGGTTGATTTTAGAAATATCAAGGTTCCCGGAATACTGTTATCCGGCGATCATAAAAAAGTTAAACAATGGAAGTTTGAAAAATCATTGGAATGGACACGTAAAAAACGCCCTGAATTATATAAAAAATATAAAAACGAATCATAACGACCCTACAAGGTAAATTACTATGGACAAATTAAAATTGATAGAACAGACAGTGGTACACGACAATATTCCCGCATTTACTGCAGGCGATACTATTAACGTGCACTACCGTGTACGTGAAGGTGAAAAAGAACGAATTCAGCAATACCAGGGTATTGTGCTAAACGACAGGGGCAGTGGTGCAAATAAAACCATTACTGTTCGTAAAATATCCGGTAATATTGGTGTTGAGAGAGTTTTTCCACTCTATTCTCCTTTTATTGCCAAAATAGAAGTGAAAAAAAGAGGAAATGTTCGCCGGGCCAAAATGTTTTATCTTCGTGAAAGAACGGGAAAATCAGCCCGTATTCGTGAAAAAGATACTCGCAACAAGGGCGTACAAAAGTAATTTCTCATATTTACTATAAATTCCGTGCTGCTTCTTGACTATACGATCAGCAACCATCATCTGAACCTGAAGCCGGGTGCGGTTATTTCATAATAAATCACCATTTTTAAAAAATAATCTGGTATGATATTAATACTTTTTGGACCTCCGGGTGCCGGCAAGGGAACACAAGCTGCTTTAATTTCAGATCACTATAACATACCCCATCTCTCAACGGGTAATATCTTCAGATCTGCAATAAAAAATGAAACGCCCCTGGGTAAAAAGGTAGAATCTATTCTTGATGACGGAAAACTGGTTCCTGATGAAACTGTTGTCGCTCTCGTAGAGGAGGAAATTAAAAAAGAGAAATATCAAAATGGCTATATCCTTGATGGATTTCCCAGAACTGTAGATCAGGCTTCCTCTTTTGACCAGATACTTGAAGATAAAAATGAATCGATTGATCTTTTTATTACACTTTCCGTACCTGAAGAAGAGCTTATAAAAAGAATTCTATCCCGCGGCGAAGGAAGAAGTGATGATACTGAAGAAAAAATAAAAACCCGCCTGGATGTGTATGAGAAAGAGACTAAACCAGTCAGAGATTACTATAAAAAGAAAAATCTTGTTGAAGAGATAACGGGTGTCGGCGATGTTGAGGAGATCTTTCAAAGGATTGTGTCCAAAGTTGATTTGTACACCGGCTGACAGGACAAAGATAACCTCACCTCTTATCCCGGCCGTGTTAATGATCCAGAATCTCAAGTATTATTCTGCAGACATCCGTTATGGATTCTGCCTGTACAGCAGAGTAGCGGCTCAATCCTGAAATAATCAGCGGAACCGGGTTCCTGGTATGCGTTTTTATTTCCAGATTTTCAAGATTTCCATGATCACTGCTTACAATAAGTATCTGGTCCTCTTTTTTCCTTTCGTTTATAGAAAAAAGAAAACGGTCAAGTTTTTCAAGAACCTGGAAAGCAAATTGTTCACTTTTTTTATGCCCGGCTTTGTCTGTTAAGTAATATTCATACAATACAAAGTCGTACTCATCTGATACCTTCAGAATCCTTTCTGCAGCTTTTTCCGGTGTAATTTCAGGTATGTTAATACCAAGCATTTCTCTCCATGACTCCTGGGTTATACCTGCAGTTAAAGCTCTCTCTTTAATTACATCATGCAGTCGATTCAACTGAAGTCCGGCAGATTTTGCCATTAACGTTGTACAACTCCACCGATTCTTTTTTTCTGATTTCTCAAAAAATATATCCGGATAAGCATTCATAAAATGGGATGTATATCCTTTTGAAAGTACCTTTTTAAAAATACTTTCATTTTTCAATAAAGGCCGTATTTTGGAATGCGGATATGGCCCGAAATGACGGCCTATCACCTTTGATGCATTAACACCGGTAAACAGAGAAGTTTGACCTGTACCGCTTTGAGGCAGGCCGTCCACATCAAGATTTGCATCAATTTTAAGATGGATAAGCCCTTTTCTTCTAATCTCCTTAAAATTATTAGTTAGCCCCGAACCATTACTTATTTTGTTGAAGAATGAGAGATTTTTATTGGTAAAAGGATTTTGCTTATCATTTTTTCCAAATCCGATCCCATCGACAAACACAAAAATAACACCCATCTTACCTCTCAAGTATTAAGGTAACCGGACCGCTATTCACCAGTTTAACATCCATCATAGCCGCAAATTTTCCCGATTCAGTTTGCAAACCGGACTCTTTTAAAATATCAATCATTTTGTTGTACATCGGCTCTGCTATATCGGGTGAGGCTGCTTCTGTAAAACTTGGCCGCGTACCCTTCTTTGCATTTCCGTAAAGTGTAAATTGTGAAACAACCAAAAGGCTGCCACCAACTTCACGGACTGATTTATTCATTTTCCCTTCCTTATCTTCAAAAACTCTCAGCTTTATAATCTTGTTACACACCCATTTCAGGTCTTCTTCAGTATCGTTTTTATGAAAACCCGCAAACAGTAAAAGCCCTTTATAAATCTGCCCGATTATCTCTTCACTCACTCTTACGGAAGCACTGCTGACGCGCTGAATAACAATTTTCATATGTGAATATCTTTGTTAATAATTCTCTATAAGATGTGAATTAAACAGACAACGATAAAATTTTGAATGTATTCCACACTCATTAACAAATAATATCTTGTATCAACAAATAATGATCATCACTAACACTCGTATAAAACATTATCCTTATGTTATGTCTGGTATATGTGTAAGTGTTGATTAGTTAAAAATAAAAAACCTTATTTACTAATTTTATTACACTTACTATTCACAAAGATATTCACAAAATTTTCCAATCAAGGATAAGGATGTTTATAAAAAAGTTATAAACATATCCACAGCTACCTACTACAAATATTAAAAACTCTAAATTTACTAATTACAGTTATTACCTGTGGATAACTAAAAAGATTATTTCTGTAAATGGATATATAAAGTTTCTATATTTAACAGACCAATCAAAATAAGAAAGCACTCGTGAGCAAAAAAGGATTTACATATAAAGATTCAGGCGTTGACATCGAAGCAGGTGAAACACTGGTTCAGTCCATAAAAGATGTTGTTAAAGAGACACATACGCCATCAGTTCTTACAAATATTGGTGGTTTTGGAGCTTTATTTGCACCTGATCTCTCAGATTTTAAAAAACCTGTGTTTGTAAGCAGTGTGGATGGTGTGGGAACAAAGTTAATTGTAGCGTTTAAGTCAGGTAAATACGATACAATAGGCCAGGACCTTGTTAATCACTGTGTGAATGACATAGCTGTCTGCGGAGCTGTTCCGCTATTCTTTATGGACTATTTTTCAACCGGTAAATTAAACCAGGAAGTTGCCTTTGATGTAATAAGAGGATTTTCAATAGCATGTAAAGAAAATGGTGTTGCATTAATAGGTGGTGAAACTGCAGAGATGCCTGATATTTATAAAGAAGGTGAATTTGATCTGGCAGGAACCATTGTGGGAATTGCGGATCATGATCAGCTTATTAACGGTAATGATATAAAAAAAGATAATATTATTATCGGTTTTAAAAGCAACGGTCTGCATACCAATGGTTATTCATTAGCACGGAAGGTATTATTCAGCAAATATAAGATAGATGACTATATTGATTTACTCGGCACGACACTATCCGAAAGCTTGTTACAGATTCACAAATCCTACCTCGACATCATAACTAAATTAAAAGTTATAAAAGGTGTTAACGGATTTTCTCATATAACCGGGGGTGGTATCATTGGAAATACAGAGAGAATAGTACCGGGTGAAAGGAATATAAAAATTGATTGGAATAGCTGGAAAAGACCCGAAATATTTAAGCTGATTCAGGAAACAGGAAATGTGCCTGAAGATGATATGAGAAAAACCTTCAATCTAGGTATCGGACTTGCAGCTGTTATTGAAAGTGATTCCCTGGATGAAGTAACCGGGAAGATGGAAAGTATAAACGAGGAGTTCTTCAGAATAGGAAAAATAACATAGCACAAG
>Ga0209942_1000049_pt1 | contig 74206 bp, 48 predicted proteins | sample SalPonR1_A_D2_MG_FD_185695 | JGI IMG/M metagenome (GOLD analysis project Ga0209942, IMG submission 185695) | Salt pond soil microbial communities from South San Francisco under conditions of wetland restoration - Salt Pond MetaG R1_A_D2_MG... ...
GAGGACAGTTATCTGTAACATCCTCTATATCGAAGTTAAAGATGTAATCACACTCTCCGGCATCTAAATTAATTGTAATGTCATTCGAACAACTTGCAAACGTAGGGCCTTCTGTATCATTAACGGTAACCGTAAACGTACACATATCTGGAAACCCATCCTGATCAAATCCAGAAACTGTTACTTCTGTAGTTCCAACTGGATAAAACCCTGAGGGATCGGAGGTGCCGTTGAAATCATTTGTTACATCGACACACTCGGCTCCAAGCGTTGGCGCTGGTATGTTAACAAAAGCTCCACACTGCCCCGGATCATTCTCCGCTATAATGTCAGCAGGGCAATCAACGGTACAATCACTAGTACCTAACAAAAAGGCATCACACAGTAAAGTCCCTGAGTTATTATTACCCCCGCAACTAACACCGGCGTTACCGCCAAAAAACGTATTACCGGGACCGGCAACATCGTCACCAAAACAAACAGTTTGGCCGCCGGAAACGATTTCAATATCGAAACCCTGCCAGTTGTCTCCGAAAAAATCATAGCCGTATAGCTCGTAATCACCGGGAGGTGCGTTGAATGTAATAGACTGATTTTCACCTAAGGCACCACCTGTGGATTCATAAGCAACAACTTCACCAGTCGTTACATTATAAAGTTCCCAGCCAACTTCGGTGTTGAAGATATCAGCTCCCGTGTTAATTGTAACGGGAGTCCCAGTTGTAGTACACGTAACTACCTGAGCAGTCATCGTACTCACACTAAAAGTGGCCAAGAAAGCCATGCAGAGTGTAAGTAAATTAGTAAATTTCCTATTGTTCATAAGATTATTGGTTTATTAGTTTATTGGTTTATTGGAAAAATGCAATAAAAAAATCTAGCTAAACTGATTTTTATATTCTTGCAAAATGGATTTAAAATTCAAGCCTGGTGCATAATTATTAACTATTGCAAGCTGAGCAGTGTATGCCGCGTCAAATGCGTCTGAAATTTCAAGGCCTGCTCTCACATTTTTAACAGATGCTCGCAAAAGTTTCTCGCGAACAATTTTCTCCTCGTTACTAAAGTCTGGATTGGAACGCACTTCTGCTATTTCAACTTCAGCTTCAGCCTCGAATTGATCTGCTAAATCACGATCAGCATTAGCTACTTGCTGGGAAAGAACTGCTCGGTCTTGGGCGTGTATAGTATTCACGCTGAAAAAGGTCATTGCGAAAACAAAAAAGGCCGAGAGCCCTAATGCTTTACATACACCCTTCTTTAAAATAGGTTTAATCATGAGAAATGGTTTAGTTGGTTTACAAATTATGACTTCACTTTGAAGCCATGGGTTTTTTATTGGTTATTGAACTGAAGATATTCAAACGAAGTCGTTTTAATTTCCAATTCAAGCGCTAATATAAAGATAATGTATGGAACATAAAATATTTTTTTCTTTTAATATGTTTTTTATTCACATATTAAAACATGTAAAAAACCAAAACGCATGTTAGATTTAACAATTCATAAACCCTACTAAGGAGTAAAGGCGCCAACATTAAATATCATCTCAGCTTTTAGGAGCTACTATTCCTTTTCAATAATTCCTGTTTCCTCTCCAAAATAATGAGCAAACTTTTGCATCTGATTCCCCATCTCAGTATTATTTGTCGCCCGAACATAAGCATCGGCCATAGATTTCAAGGAATGAAAAACAAAACGATCCATTTCAGCAACCTGGAAGTCCTTTGTCCAAAGATCCAATTTCATAGTGTCTTTTGTCTCTCCATCAAATAACGACAAAAACATTGCTTTCGATTCTTTAGAAACATTTTTACCTGCTATTTGGTCCGCATTCCATTCGATTTTGTCCGGACGCTTTTCATCATCCAAATGAACAGATATGATAACGTTTGATTTATTCGGTTTCTTCATTGCTGCTTATTTTTTTTATTTCTTTATTCGAAAAAGTTTTAGGAGTTATACTGTCATCTACAGCACAACTAATCATTGCTCGGGCAAGATCATTTGCTTTAGTGCCTATGTAAGTATTCAGTGATGGTTGCAGAAGCGCATTTATAGCGCCGTATGCTTTGCGCGCCCATAATTCGAATGCTCGATGTTCTGAACGATTGCCAAGCAACAAACCCGGTCGAAAAATGTACAGCTGTTCAACATTCATTCTTTTTAGTTCGTTTTCAGTTTCTCCTTTAATCCGGCTATAAAAAATCTTACTCTCCGCATTTGCACCGGTCGAACTAACTAAAAATACTCGCTTGCCGCCCTGAGCTAAAAATAGACGGGCAGAATTCAAAACATAATTCTTATCAATCGCTATGAACCGCTCCTTACTACCAGCTTTCTTTAAAGTAGTCCCCAAACAAATAAACAGATCATCGGCTTGAAATACCTTCTCAAATTTATCTAATGCTTCAAAGTCAATAATATAATGCTGGTGGTCGTTTGTTAAAAGCTTTAGGGGTTTCCTGGCCAAGCTTATTACACTCGCATAGTATTTCTTGCTGCATAACTCCGATAATAGCTCGTACCCCACTAATCCAGTTGCGCCTATTATAATAGCTTTTTGATTTAACATATATCATTACTTTTATAACTCGGGAACATATAGTACATATTCACTTGAGGAATATCCACCCCACACTCCCAGTGCACCAGAAATATTTGAGCTGACTCTAGTATAAGATGAGAATGGACCCTGGTTATTTAGATTAAATTCGTAAGTGTTCCAAAAATCAAAGTGATCCTCATCTATATTCAACCAACGAATGCGCACAGAATCCCCTCTCATATATAATCCAAAGTTTTCTGGTTGTAACTCTTCCAGATCTTCTTGAGTAACCGCCTTTTGAAGTGGAAAATCAAAAGTGCTACCATTAAAAAGCAAATCATCCGTAACAGAAGCAAACCCCGCTAAAAACGGCTCTCCCTCTCCGGCAGTCATATATCGATAAAAGTTAGGCTCTGGAGGATCTTTTACTGTAATTAATAAGCGAGCCATACTATCATTTTGATTTGCTCCTGGAGGAGAAGTAAATTGAAAAGAGTGTATTGGAACGTGGCTAGGGATAGTTGTTTGACCATTAATGCGATCACCGTTATTCAATTCTACTTTTAATTCATAAGGTGTATCCTTAATAATAGGGATTTCTCTAAGCAGATCAATGTACAAACAAAAATCTACTCCTTCAAATATAGGCAAGAACCCAATCTCTTGAGCAATTTGATCTCTGAATTCCTCTGGGATATCATTTAAACATAAGGGAGTTAATTCATAGGATTGACTATTGATGCGAACACTCACTTCCGCATCTTTAATTTGTAGTTCAAATATCTCTTGTGCAGAAATTTGACCGAAAAAGGGAAATGAACGGGAAAGAATAACATATGGAGGCAAACTATTTGGTCCGTCCTCAATATAACCCTCTACAATATATTCTTGATCAGATTCATTAATGTCAGGAATAAACTCTTCCTCACAGCCGAGTAAAATTATACTTGTGAAGCACAAAAAAAGGATGTTCTTTATCATTCTTGATTCCATTTAAAGTTCCACGTAACGGAAGGGATGATTGGAAACAGAGCAACTCTTATAGCCTTACTGTCAATAGTAGCAGATTCAGAATCTGTATCAAAAGAATTATAAATAAACGTAGGATTCATTCGGTTGTACGCATTATATATACTGAAATTCCAACTCGAGGAAAAACGCCCCTTGGCATTAGGTCTGCGTGTATAAGTAAAAGATAAATCAAATCTATGGTAGGGAATTAGTCTGTCACTGTTTCTAGGGCCGTAAAATACATTTACTCTATTTTCAATACTATAGGCACCTGCAACAGGCGTGTAAGCATTCCCAGTCCCAAAAATAAAAGTGCCATTAAATTCCCACTTGTCATTAATAGTGTACATCCCCACTAAGGACAAGTCGTGAGTACGGTCGTAAAAAGCAGGGTACCACCTCCCATCCTCAATGTCAGTGAAACTACGCTCAGTTCTGGAAAGAGTATAACTCAACCAACCCGTAAAATCTCCTTTTTTCTTTTTTGCTAATAATTCTAATCCATACGCCCGACCTTTACCGAAAACAAAGTCAAGTTCGACATCATTGTTCGGATTGTTAACGTAATCATCTCGATAGTCGATTTGATTGTAAAGGTCACGGTAATATACTTCCGCAGAAAATTCATAAGTGTTAGAACGCAAGTTCTGGAAATATCCTAATGAATATTGAATGCCTCGCTGTGGCTTTACTAATTCTGTACTGGGTACCCAAATGTCGATAGGTAATGTCGAGGTGGAATTACTCACTAAATGTAAATATTGAGCAGTATAAGCTATACCACCTTTAATTGATGATCTGTCTGTTAGTTTATATCGAAAACTCACCCTGGGTTCTGGAGTAAAGTACGTTTTTACATGTTCACCACTTGAATATAATCTACCATCAACGGGAGATGCATAAGGCCCAAATTGGGAGAAAAAGCTGAGACGAAGACCTCCATTTATGCTTAAACGAGTATTAACTCTATATTCATCCTGTATATATAATGCATACTCCCCACCATATTTTGTCAATAAGTCATTGCTGAAGTCCACCTCACCAGTAGTTGCCGTAATTAATTGTGGTTGGAGTCTATGTCTAGTATAAGTAGCACCAAACCGAATAAAATGATTGTTGGATGGGTAATAATCAAAATCCGCTTTCAACTGATAATCTCTGATTCCAGAAAACAACTCAGCACGAAAGTTCTCCTGTCCACCCTCAAAATTGAACTCATAATCATTATATATAGCAGAAATATTCATGAACAATTTATCGGAAAAAAGATGATTCCATCGTAAAGTTGCCGTAGAGTTGCCATAGGGTAAATCAAACTGGAAATCCTGAGAGGCTGAACGAAATCTAAATACGTCACGCCCAAAATAACCACTGAGATACAGCCTGTCTTTATCAGAAAAGCGGTAATTCACTTTAGCATTTAAGTCATAAAAATAATAATTTGTACCTTCAAAATTACCACCATTCAGAAAAGGCTGTGCTAAGTCTAAGGCGTATGTTCTCCTGGCAGAAATAATAAATGATGCCTTATCCTTTATTATAGGACCTTCAAGAGCAAAGCGACTTGAAATAAGCCCGATTCCACCTTGAGCCGCCCATTTTTTATTATTACCTTCTTTCATTTGTATGTCAACCACTGAACTCAGACGACCGCCATATTTGGCAGGCAAACTTCCCTTAATTAATGTTGTATTTTTTAATGCATCTGCATTAAAAACAGAGAAGAAGCCCAGCAAATGGCCAGGGTTATAAACAACGGCATCGTCCAATAATACGAGATTCTGATCCGCAGCTCCGCCTCTGACAAAAAACCCTGTGCTTCCTTCAGTTGCAGACATTACACCTGGCAATAATTGAAGAGACCGCAATACATCCACCTCTCCCATCAGTGCAGGCAGTTTTTTAATTTCTTCGATTGGAAGTGTGACAGTACCCATCTTTGTACTATTCACATTCTGATCCTCGGATTCAGATTTAACCACAACCTCTTCCATCGTATACCCGGGATATAATTCGATATTGAATGTGGTATCCCTCTTAATTTCAATTTGAAAATTGAAGTTCTCATACCCGGTATAACTCACCTCAATATTGTAAGAACCTGGTTTTAAACTAATAGAGTAAAACCCGTATAGGTTTGTAACGCCACCAACACTATTTCCCGGAGAAATGCTCAAATTTGCTCCAATGAGTTCTTCACCAGAATTGGCATCTCGCACATATCCACTAAGCGATGCATTCTCCTGGGCGAAAAGTGAAAGACTAAAAAATATTAAAAAATAAAAGCTAAAGGACTTCATAATTAGATAACAGATGACCCCTAGTAAGGTTTTTTATAAGCCAAATAAAAAAGGGGGCTATGAGAGCCCCCTTTAGGTTCGAGCTTAATACACTTTCTATTCGTAATCGTATGGTAAAATATTGTTTTGCTTAACATTTGATAAGGTCATAAGCGTTTTCAACCTTTCAATCTCATCAATTTGAGAAAGCGTCTTAAAAAGAATTTTCTCATATGTTGGGATATCCTTACAAATAATCTTTAAGAGGAAATCAGCTTCGCCCGTAATAATGTAACATTCCACGACCTCTTCGATCTCATGAAGCTTATTAATAAAGTTCTCCAATGCATCTTCTTCCTGCCAAGCGAGGTCAACCAGGACAAATGTTTGAACATTTAGGCCCAATGCAGTTGGATTTACTTTCGCTTGATAAGCGGTAACAACGTCCTGACTCTCCAACTTTTTAACTCGTTCTAAAGTTGGCGCTGGAGATAAACCTACACGCTTTGAAAGATCCAGGTTAGTAATTTTGCTATTTTCTTGCAAAATTTTTAAAATCTTAAGATCAACTTTATCTAATTTTACTTTTGCCATATTATATATTTTGCTATTTTATTAAAAATGAATGCAAATAAAACGAATTTAGCTAATAAATCCAAATATTGGATGGAATAAGTGCATAAGACATAAAATCCCATGAATTTGCCCCGTCCTCTCTTGAACATATCTTCTAAAGGCCTGTTTTATTATATTAAATTAAGGAAAAACGCCAAGGCTTTTGTAGTCACTTGCGATTTTTTCGAGCGCATTTATAAACGAGGATTGCCTTAAATTGGTTACTTTTTTACGACGCTTTTTTAGACCATTTATAGTATGATAAGCTGTTACCATAGTTTCCTCAAGTCCTGAGCGTACTAAATCAATTTCATCCCCGCCACGAGTCAAAAAAGCTTTTTCCTTATCTGTAACTGTTTTGTTCGAAAGCCTTTCAATAACATTAACTATACCTTCATAGGTATTTGCATTGAAGCGCTTCTCCATTCGGCCAAATCGCATGTGGCTTAAGTTTTTCAACCACTCGAAATAGGAAACCGTAACACCTCCAGCATTAATATACATATCTGGAATAATTAAAACTCCTTTTTTCTCCAGGATAGCCTCAGCATTTGCAGTAATTGGACCATTTGCAGCCTCTCCAATAATCTTCGCTTTCACTTTGTGCGCATTATCTGAATGGATGACATTTTCCAATGCTGCTGGAACTAAAATGTCGCAATCTAAAAATAAGGCATCATCTCGATGAGGTAAAGCCTTGGAATTAGGGAAACCCATAATAGAGCCCGTTTCTTCCCTATATTTAACCAACTCCGCAATATCAATACCCGAGGGATCGTAAATAGCTCCCTCGAATTCGGACACGCCGATAACTTTCGCATCGCCTTCGTCTTGAGATATCATCCCGACATAACGGCCAACATTTCCCAAACCTTGAATAACCATAGTTTTACCTGCAATCCCCTTTTCAAGTCCTAGTTTTTTCATATCGTCCGCATCAATGCAGGCCTCTCGGAGTCCGTAAAAAACACCACGTCCTGTGGCTTCCTCTCTACCTCGAATACCATTTTGATTTACGGGCTTTCCAGTGACACATGCAGTTTGATCTATATCGCCATTTTTAAACATCATGTAGGTGTCCACAATCCACGCCATCTCTCTACTTCCGGTTCCATAATCTGGAGCTGGTACGTCTAATCCTGACCCTATAAAATTCTTTCGGATAAGTTCTGTAGTATATCTGCGGGTTATGCTTTCAAGTTGCGATTCTGTGTATTCTTTTGGATTAATGCGAACACCACCCTTTGCACCACCAAAAGGAACATCTACAATGGCGCACTTATACGTCATTAGTGTAGCCAAGGCCATAACTTCTTCCTGATTCACATGAGAACTGTATCGAATCCCCCCTTTAGTTGGCAGCCGATGATGTGAGTGTTGAACTCTGTAGGCCTCCACAACCTTTATGGAGTTTCCAATTCGCACAGGAAACTTGACTTGGTAAACGGCATTGCACACTTTAATCTGCTCAAGTAGCCCTTTCGATATATCTGTCAAAGCCGCTGCACTATCAAAGTTGCGATTGACCGATTCATAAAAATTTGCCATAAATGTAATTTGTATTTAAGTTTTACTCTTTTTCTAGTTTCTTCAACTTTCTATCCAAATAGGCCAGATATATTACTATCCCTATAAAAATGGCTGTTATCACCGCTACAACTACCCATATTTTACCGTTTTGAATAAAAAATTCTTCCATAGTTGAAATTAATTGCAAATATGCCTAAAATTACAAATATAACATATGTGATGATGCATTTATTATGTCCAAACCGACATAAATTCTTCTTCTTTCTTAGACCGTAATACTAAGTACCTGGCCTTTAATTCACTAAGCCATAGTCCCATTAGAATCCAGCCAATTACAGCAGGGTAAAATACCCAGCGCATAGTAGAATCTAAATCCTCTCCACCCATAGCAGGATTACCACCATTTCCGGGATGAAGGCTGTCCGTAAGCCTGGGTATTATAAACAGAAGCGGAATCAAGAGTGCAAACGCAAAAATATTGTATGACGCTGTGAGACGGGCTCTTTTGTCCGGGTCCGAAATAGATGATCTTAAAATGAAGTATGAAAGATAAATAAGCAAAGCTACTGCAGAAGTAAACTGTTTTACATCCCATGACCAAAAAGCGCCCCAGGTAAAACGAGCCCAAATAGCACCAGTTATCAACCCTAAAACTCCTAAGATGATGGCAATCTCAGCATAAGATCGTGCCCAAATATCATGGGATTTCTTCTTGGTCCGCAAATATTTGATGCTCTTATAGGCTGATAGTAAAAAAAGAATAATCATACTAAACCAAAGAGGCACATGATAGTATGTGTTTCTAATGGTTTCCTTCAAAATATTTCGAAATGGGAAGGTACTCCCTTCAGGATAATCGATCTGGACTTGGGTAAACAACGGATTTTGAGTAGCATCTGCCGAATCCTGAAGCTTTTTCTGTATAATTATAGCGGATGGCAGCAACGCATACCCATGAATAGAGTCTGTGATAACTAAAGTAGCACTCATCACACTGGGATCAGATTCTTTAAAATAGGGTAATTGAAAAAATGCAACCGCTTTTTGAGAGCCTGTTATCTGAATATCTGTCGCCTGAAGAGTCCGTACACTATCCAAAAGTAACCAAGCTGAAACTTCAATTTCCTCGTCTTTTAAATAATCTACATTATAGGCTTCATATTCGATTTCTACATTTTGCCCTGCTGTAGCCTTTCTTGGCTCAACAGAAACAACTCCGGGTTTTAGGGGAATGAGCAGCCCCCAAATAAGAGAATATAAAATCAGAGCCGCTCCGAAGATTTTAAAAGTCCAGTTTAATTGCATATCAACCGATTAGGACTGCCAAATATAGCGAATTAACATCAGAGTCATAGCTAAAATCAGTGCATCAACAGCCAGTAAAATGTAAAGATCTGCTGCGTATTCAGTATCTATCATTGCTCCCGCAGAAATCGTTGATAGCTTTATAACTTCTAATAAAATAGGAAGAAGTAAAGGAAAAGATAATAGCGGGAGTAAGCCTCGCTGACCTTCAATTTTAGCATTCAGAAACCCCAAAAAACTAAATAGTAATGACAGGCCTATCCAGGCAGCTATATTGACCTCTAAAAATAAAGTGAAGTCACGAATGGGCATCCCTGAAAATAAGGAAAGGCACAAAAAGGTCAGTACAGCCATAAGGGCTAGAAGGAAAAAGTTTGCAGCTACCTTTGAAAAGAAATATTCTTCAACTTTACAAATGCTAAAATAGTACCAGCCTGACATTCCTTCTGAATCCCTAAAGGAATTCTGAGCTGACTGCGCGGCAGATAATACAAGAATGATCCAATATAGGACAACCCAATTACGTTCATCAATACGAGCAAAAGCGGAAAAAACAATAAATGTGGTACTAAGAACATATAAAATTATCGCAGGCAAACTAGATTGACTGCGCCACTGAGCTACCATCTCTTTTTTCCACATAGAATACCATCGCTTCATGAGTACAAGTATACCAACTTTTTTACTCTTAAAAATCAAACATATTACATAAATTAATAATTTGTTATCTTTACATTTGAATATCTAACTCTTATGATTAAATCTCTGACCTATGAGCTCAAAGATGCTTTGTCCTGATTATCCGGATAACTCTTTCTGTTTTTCACCTTTCCATGAAGAGGCAAAATTCCAGTCCCTGATCTCGGCTTTTATTATCGGACTTTTTTTTATTAGTTCCTCTTTATATGGTCAAGATAGAGCTTACGTGATGTACCAACCAAACACTGGCGAAACGATAAGCTCCATTTTAAACAAATTCCAACTACCCGACGACCAAAAAACCCTAAGGACTTTTTATCAGCTCAACAAGCTGGGCTTGCAGGATCCTATATACACACATAAGTCCTACAAGCTTCCTCTGATTCAATATACCTACAACGAGAAGAGTATTCGAAGTACGATTAATAACCAAGATTGGGATTTGGCAGTAAATATTCAAAATTATAACCTTAATTTGTACAGAAAAGGAATCAAATCAGGCGATTACAGGGTAGATAATAACCTTTGGGTGCCTCCGCATTTACTGAGATCAACATCTAAACCTCAAGTAATTCTCACCTCAGGAAAGAAAAGCCTTGAGATTCCTTTATTCGGACCAAAACATAAAGATTTTCCAGTGCTCAGCAGCAAATTGGAAAAAAAGGTTTTTTATTTAGTAGCTGGTCATGGAGGGCCAGACCCAGGTGCCATGTCCCGCTATAATAGTTGGGATATCTGCGAAGATGAATACTCATACGATGTCACCCTTCGATTAGCAAAGTTATTGATGCAACATGGCGCTCAAGTTGAAATCATTGTACAGGATCCTACTGACGGCATCCGTTCAGAAAATTATTTGCCTTGTGACAAAAACGAAATCACATTGAAAGGTGACCCACTACCACTGAATCAGTTGAAAAGGTTGCAGCAAAGAAGCGACATCATAAATAACCTTTACATATCCCACAGAAAAAGTGACCGCTCATTTCAGGAATATACCGCGGTAATGATTCACGTAGATTCCCGCAATAAGTCAAAACGTCAGGATGTATATTTTTATCATTTAGATGACTCAAGTCAAGGAAAGGAAAAAGCCCTCGGCTTATATCGAACCTTTAAAGAAAAATACAAAATTCATAGGAAAAGCGGTAAATATCGGGGATCTGTTTCTGCCCGTAATTTATTCATGCTTCGGTCCACATATCCCCCGGCCGTTTTTATTGAGCTCGGCAACTTAAAAAACCCAAATGACCAAAAAAGAATACTACTCGAAAGCAATAGGCAGGCTTTAGCGCAATGGATATTTGAAGGCTTGATCTCAGACTAAATCTAATCAGGTGCATACATCAGATTACAACCTCTTATTTCGGCATGATCCATTCGACCCAACACTTCAAATTTCTTCCCGCCCGGCTGCACACGACCAAGGTCAGAGCTTGCAATAAATGAACAACTATCAATATTAGCTAAATCAACTATATTCAAAGCGGCAGATTGCTCCCAGGCAGCGACCGCAAGCGGATCCGTTATTTCTCTAGGGAATACCCGCATAGTAGGCGCCGCCTCAAAATATCCATCTTTCCAATACGCCTGACTCATTAACTCTGTCATGCCATACTCTGAGCTTATGTTTACTCCTCTTAGGTTTTCCTTCAATTCCCGATGTAAAGCAGGTCTTACCAGTTCAGGCCCATGCCCCTTCATACCCCCCGTTTCAATTACTGTAAGGCCTTTATAATCGCCAGGATATTGTCGGGCAAAATCCAATAAGGCAAAGGTCACCCCCAAAAGGACTACGGGGGTTTCATCACTTAATAGACGATTTAATGTAACGGACAAAGCCTCAAAATCATTGAGAAAAAAGTGCTTTGGAAGCGGTTTCGATTGATCAGCAAACTCTTGGGCCATATAAACCAAACTGGCATCGTTGCGCTCTAAATAAGAAGGCAATAGCCCCAAAAAGTACATGTCCTTAAGAGGGTCCGAAAAAGCAGATGTAAAACCTCTGACCGCATTTTTAGTATACAGATCCACATCAGGAACGATATGCTGAGCTGGCGACTGTCCCGTGGTCCCACTGCTGCGAAATATCATGGGATCGCCAGGGTGAACACCCGTTTGCACCCTATGACTTTTGAAAAAAGAAATGGGCAAAAATGGAATCTCCTGAATGCAAGTCACCTGATCAAGCTCAACATTCAATAAGTTTACGTATTTTTGATATATGGGGTTATTCCAAAATTGGAATTCGAAGAGTTTTATCGATAAGGACTCGAAATCTTTTTCGAGAGAATCAGACTGTATAGCCTTTACAAAGGCCTCTCGATTTTCGACCTTCTTCGTTTTTTTCATGGCCATTTTTTTCATCTCATGTTCACAAGCTCCTAATCTTTCTGACGAACCGGAAATCGAATTTTTAAATATTTCCAGAACCGTCTTACCACAAGGTACATCAGGCGATGAATTTACACAAGTCACTATAGGTTTTTCGGACGGAGACGGTAACTTGGGTGAAGATGAAGAATTAAATCTATTTTTTGTGGATACTAGAGACAGTTTCGAAACTGAATTTGGGATCCCGTTCATTCCCGAGGAAGGCGCTGGAAATGGTATTACCGGTGAAATTCGGGTTCGTCTACCGACGAGTTGTTGTATCTTCCCCAATGAGCAACCTCCCTGCACCCCTTCCGACCTTTTTCCAACAGACACCGTCGTATACGAGGTATATCTCATAGATCGATCGGATAACCCATCAAATCGCGTCACACTGCCACCCATTATTTTGCTTTGTGATTAATCTTTGGGGGTGCCCCTCCGGCTATTCCTGCGATTTTTCGCAGACCATAGCCTTCGGGTCGGTCCCTTCCAGGGTTCGTTATTCACTCCGTACTTGGCCCGGCAGCATCATGCTGCCGATCCTGCGCACGACTCCCTTCGGTCGCCCCTTACAGGGCATGTACCGCTTCGCGGTACGCCTCACCCATTTTAATACCGTTTTATCTAATTCTATTCGTCGTTCCTTGTCAATGCTAACATCGCTACACAGGATTACGACATATACGGACTCTATTCGACTTAACATGGTTTAAAAAAGTTCGCTTCCAGACATCGGATAGAGATCCAGCAATTTCTAAAAAGAAAAAAACCTAATGCCTTAGTCTTCATCTCAAAATGCTATCACTCTCTGTGATTTCATTAAATAAATAAAAACCGTACCTTAAGCTAAATATTAAATAGAAGTATGACATCTCTACATCAAATTTCTACATTGCCTCCCTCTGATGCCAAGAAAAAGAAGTGTAAGAAAGCCCTTAAAAAGTTAAGGAAACAGTTATTTGAATTGCAAAATGTGTTTTACGCAGATGGAAAACAAGCTGTGCTTATTATTCTTCAAGGTCTTGACACATCAGGGAAAGATGGTGTTGTTCGCCATGTAATTCGAGCCATGAACCCAATGGGCGTAAATATAAAAGCATTTTCAGCACCCACTGAGGTTGAGAAGCAGCATGATTTTCTATGGCGCATATATCCGCACTTCCCCTCCAAGGGGATGATACAGGTATTCAATCGATCTCATTATGAGGATGTCATAGTTCCGATGGCAAAAAACAGCCTACCGAAAGAGCGATTGGATTATCGAATCGACCTCATCAATAGATTAGAAAAGCACCTCATCCGCAATGATGTTCATATTTTCAAATTTTTCCTTCATATATCGGCCGAAGAACAAAAGGAAAAAATTGAAAATCGACTTAAATTACCTCATAAACGCTGGAAGTACGACAAAACAGATGAGCAAGTAAATAACCGCTGGGGAGATTATGTAGATATGTGGGACTATGTGATTCAAAAAAGTGGTGCGGTGCCCTGGCATATCATTCCGGTAGACAAAAGGTGGTACAGAAATTATGCAGTAGCACAAACGCTAGTTGATAAGATGGAAAATTTAGATTTGAAATATCCTTCAATCCCAACTTAGAAAATCAAGTGGTGGGAGACCTTGGTTTAATTAGCTAAATAGACATCAACTAATTCATCTCTGAGCGCTCTTCAAAAAAAATCTAAATATGGAATCCTAGGGCCGAAACCTTCAGCCAAACTACTTTTGTAAACTAAGAAAGTAAACATAGTCCGTTCTCGGAGGGTCTGTGAGCCCCAACTGTCTACCCATGGTAATGCACTGTCCACGGTGGTAAGTCGCATGATTAAACACGGTGTGAAAAACTTCTGCCCGGGTCATTTTAAGTCCGTTACTTCTCTCGTGAACCACCTGCCAATCACTATCTTTCCAATCCTTTACATAGTTAAGCATTTCATCACTTTTCTCACAAAGCTTCTTCCAAAGCTCTGGGGTCGAGAGCTCCTCCCAGCTTTTATCTGCGGACTGCCACTCCCCTGTTTGAATCCAGGAAAACCAACCGTGCTCTGCATTATAGAGATGAAATAGTGTTTTTCTAATGGTCGGAAAGCTAGATACCATTTCCTCCGTTGCGCGGTCTTCAGAAAGTCCCGACAACCAATCAGAAAACTGTTTATTAGCCCAGGCATTGTATGCAGCATAGGATTTCAAGTGGTTAGCTAATACCGTATCAGAGTTGGACTTATAATTCGTTTGAGATAAATTCATATCACTTCGTTTAAGGGGATTCTCTGCATGAGTAGACACATTTAGAAATAGAAACAGAATCATGGAAATTATGGGTATTATCTTTTTCATACACTAAAAGTACTAAAAAACATATCGAAATTTTCACTTAAGCTTCACTCACTTATAGTTATCGGACTCAAATACTACCAAGTAAAGATGCTCACAAAAGTTTTGCTATAAATCAATTTCAAAATCTTTTATTTAATAATGATTTCATGCAATTAAGGACAACTTTTCAATTCATATTCATGTAAGAGGGAGAGGCTCAAACTACCATTAAATCTTATTAGCGTAAGGGATAGAAGCGGCAGGCAGTGCCCCAGGCGGTGCTTGCCATAACCCCTAAAACCGTATATTCCCAGCTCTGCCCTTCTTGCTTATATCCTGAATACTGCCAAATCAATAATCTTGCCGATGCAATAAGCAAAGTGGAATAACTATGTACTTTTCTTGGACCTTAATCTGTGAAATCGCAAATCTCTTGAAGACCTACTTGAGGGGTGATGGCACGGGCAGCCGTATGGCGAGGAAGTGACCTATGGAAACTCTACGCAGCCCTACGGATGCCATCGCCTGGGGAACTGGCTACGAGCGGATAGCCCGACCCCAAGCGTCAGCGAGGGGAACGCCCACATAAGTAAAAATAGGAGTAATATGAGAAATCCTTAGGAAAGTGGACTGCATACTGCGAAAATTGCCTCGGCTTGTGTATCTTTCCGATTGCCCGATTGGCAAAAATAAAAGTTGCTGATATACACTATAAACAAACCATGGCTAATCATTACCCAAAGTCTAATATTTCTGGAAGGCGGCTGGCTAAAGAGCGAGTGGCGCCGAATATTCAGCGAGTAGTCCGGGAAGTCGATAGCTCGGCTTTAAAACAGTTTTTAAGTGGTTATATTCGATTTCATCCGGAACTGAATACTTCAATAAAATTACTTCTGGGTGTACAGGTAGGAGAAGTAGCGGGAGTCGATGAAATTTATGGGTTTATAGATGACTTGTGGCGAAAAAATAGGCGGAAATTGGGCCAGAAACGATCGCAAAAGAAATTAGAGTTTTTGCTTTTAAGTTCTGTGGGCGTATCTGCTGATGCATTGAGTGAAAAAAACTATCAATTAGCTGCTGCTCAAAGTCTGGCGATGCATCAATGGATGACGGACGTAGGGGAAGAATTGCAAGATAGCGGATGGGCCATCCGACTGTATCGGCAACTCCTAGAAGTGATTCAAGGCCTGTTCAAATCGGATATGGCCCCTCAATTGATGAATGAGATGATCAAAGGGCTCATTCGCGATTATGAAAAAGCAGAAACACGTCCATATGGCGGCGAAGATATTTGGTGCCGACTTTATCAGTCAGGCAGGATAGACGAGGATAAATTTGCAATGGGACTCATGCAAAAGCTTTCGAAAAGTGATGACCCATTAGCTTTTTTCCCATCTTTTTTGGAATACATAGAGCTCACTACCGCAGAGCAGCGCGAGAAAGTCCTTGTATGGGTGAGGGCTGTGCCTGCTCTGGAGGTATTAGATCAATTAGAGCAAGCTGATGTCATCTTAAATAATGAGGCCCTATTTTTTATAATTTCTGTTAGTGAAAAATGGACGTATTTACAGCGCGAGGCCTTAGCTCCATACTTGCAAGCCCACCAAAAGTTAATTATTGATTTACACCATGATTCCATTGAGTCACCTGGTAGTGTATGGCAGGAGCTAAAACAAAGATCCAATTGGTCAGAAAAGGAAGAGAATTTACTTATCGCATACCGCCAGAAAATGTCTTCTCAGAAAATGATGGCTTTTGCCATAGACCAACTTCTTGCAGATGCTCCTCTTTCCATGCCTGAAATCGAACAATGGGAGTGGGAAGATCGATTACGCATTTTGCCTTTTATTACAAAAGAGGAGCGCAAGAGTCTTTTAAAAGACTTTAAGAGCTATTGCTTAGACTATGCTGAAAATCATATGGGTCAAAAAGCCATAGACCATATTCGAGATTTGGGACGCATTCTCATGCACATGAACTACCATAATGACTGGTCTAAGGTTCGCACCGCATTGCAGCGTGAATTTGGATACCGTAAATCGTTTCAGCATTGGTAAATATGTGATTTAGAAAGGGAATCATTTTATGCAAATCAAAATAATATCTGTCGGGAAAACCAAAGAAAAGTATCTGCAATCTGGGATACAGATCTACCTCGATCGGCTAAAACATTATGGACGAATCGAATATATAGAAGGTAAAGCTCCCAAGGGGTTTACAGGTGCTGCACAGCAGCGTAAAGCTGAATGTGATTGGATTGCAAAGAAAACAGGAAAGGATGACTTTGTTATTTTGTTAGATGAAAATGGTCGTCATCATACTTCAAGAAGCTTTGCGAAACAACTAAACCAATGGATGAGTCACCTTTCACAACCCATCTGTTTCGTCATAGGTGGCGCATATGGTTTTGATGAAGCGATCCGTTCCAGGGCACAGTATACACTTTCCTTATCCAAAATGACGTTTTCCCATCAAATGATTCGATTGATATTTACCGAACAGCTATACCGAGCCTTTACGATTCTGGCTGGTCAATCCTATCACAACGACTAATATCTTATGAGTTTAACGACCCTACTTGTTATTATCACAGCAGTTACTAGCTATATGGGCTTTCAACAGCCTGCTTTTCTTCATCGCTTTAAGCATTGGCCTTATAGAGAAAAGCATCAGGGAGAGTGGTATCGATTTGTAAGTAGTGGTTTTCTGCACGGGGGCTGGTTACATCTACTTATTAATATGTTTGTTTTTTGGCAATTTGGCCTAATCGTAGAGTCTGCCTATGAGTCGTTTTTTGGTCCTACCATGGGCAAGATATGGTTTATTGTTCTCTATATCACGACAATCATTGTAGCTGACATTTCCACCTACATCAAACACAAGGACAATTATGGATTTTCGTCGATTGGCGCCTCTGGAGCTGTATCAGGTATTTTATTCATTTACATTCTAATGATGCCATGGAACACCTTATATCTATGGGGTATCCTACCGATTCCAGCATTATTAGTCGGAGTAGGTTATTTATGGTATAGCCATAGAGCAGCAGGTCAGGCTGAGACAAGAATAGATCACGATGCCCATTTTTATGGAGCTGTATATGGCGTCATTTTCACTCTTATTTTAAAACCCGAAATGGCATTACATTTTTGGAAAGCTGTTCAAAATACTCCGTGGTAGTGTTAGATGACCACCACCTTATTATATTCTTTTAGTCGTTATGTGTATTAAGCAGATTATCTTATAGTTAAAGCATTCTACTTTAAGCAGTCAACAGGGTGCCTTGTACACGCTAAATCTCTTATTATAAAGATCAGTACGGTATATTCAATTTTTTGTAAATAAAGTGAAGCAGCCAAGCCGGGCCTATGAGTAAAAATTGAATATCCTTTAAAAAAGAAGGTTTTTTACCTTCAATTTTATGACCGTAAAATTGCCCCACCCAAGCCACAAAGAAAACAGCCAGACTGGCATATGTAAGATATAAGTTAGATTGATTTAGTGCCATCCAGAGGGCGTGATTCCCATAAATCAAAACCGCAGCAATACCTAAAAACCCTAAAAAGAGGGAAAAAGAAAGGCGTAAGTAATACAAAAGTGCTAGCAATAAAGTGATTGAACCCCAATTTGCCAATATGCTTTTTTCTGTCGGGAAGGGAATACTGAAAAGCAACCCGATCAGGCTAAACATAATTAAGGGTACACAAAGCCAATGAATCACCTTATTGGTAGGATTTTGGTGACTTTCTCCATATTGGCTTAAAAGCTTATCTATCGGTTTCATATCATTACTATTAGTTATTATTCTCTCTCAATGTGATGTTGGAAATACCTTTGTCGCCAATTCAAATGCTTTTAGAAATGCTTCCCGATCAATAGTCAGGTCTGCACGAACCTCCTCAAAATAGGAAATGAGGTTTTCGGTTTGCATATTACCGGTTAAATCATCTTTGGCCATAGGGCATCCACCAAAGCCTTGAATCGCTGAGTCAAAGCGCCGGCAACCTTCGTCGTAAGCCGCACTTACCTTTTCTTTCCAATTGTGCTTTTGAGTATGTAAATGTGCTCCAAAATTGACTTCCGGGTAAGCAGGTATTAATTCACCAAACAAATATTGTATGCTCTCCGGATTAGCAACGCCAATGGTATCGGATAGAGAAAGTATTTGTACTCCCATTTGAACTAGTTTATCCACCCACTTTTTGACAATCTCAGCATTCCATTCATCCCCGTACGGATTACCAAACCCCATAGAAATGTAGACTACTAATTCCTTATCATGCTCGCGCGTCATATCGTATATCCGCTGGACTCGGTCTACCGAATCAGCAATGGTTGAATTGGTATTTCTCAATTGGAACGTTTCAGAAATACTAAAAGGATAGCCTAAATAATCAATAGCTTCGAACCGGCAAGCATCCCTTGCTCCTCTTTCATTTGCTACAATAGCTAAAAGTTTTGACCTATCACCACCCAGTTCTAGCCCTTGCAACACCTCTGAGGTATCACGCATTTGAGGAATGGCTTTTGGAGAGACGAAGCTACCAAAATCTATAGTGTGGAAACCCACTTTTAATAATTGATTGATATACTGGATTTTATGTTCAGTAGGAATAAAGTCAGACAAGCCTTGCATGGCATCTCTAGGACACTCAATCAATTGAATCATTAGCGAATTATTTGCTTCTGAATATAAGATTAATTAGACGGAGAGACAAATAAATCTTACTTTTGAGATAAGGTAAATTGGTATAAAATACACAACTAAGCCGCGCTTACACTGTTACAGCTAAAAATATTCAACATGAAAAAGAAACCTTTAGGAGCATTAATCGGTTTTCTTCTGCTAGGGATTGGCTTAACTTCTGTTGTCCTAAATATGACAGGTCTTCAGCTAGAATTCATGTCGTTTATGCAGCGTTTTTCAGAGGGTGTTGGATTCTTCATTTACTTATGCATGATGCTACTGGGCGGTATCATCATGTATTTATCCCTAACCTCCTGGAAATCGTAATTATAGTTGAGTGCCTTCCTGCTGCAAGTCGTCAAAGGAAAATTGAGATCCGAAAATTAGACGACAGCCCGAATACTGTCCCTCTCTAAGACTCACAACAAAGTCTAACCGAAACATACGGAAAAGCCCCCACCCTATGCGGTCTATTCCCAGGCTTATTTCATTATAGTGCCCTATATCGTCGTGATATAGGTAGCTACCTTTCGCCTCCAAAGCCAAGCCTAACCTTCGAACGCCAGGTACTTTATTGAGTAGATAGCCTTGAAAATTATGAAGCCAGTGAAATTCCAGGTAATCATTCTGAGTACTAAACTGGTAATAGGGCAGATTCATAAAAACTTCTCTATAGTCTCCCTTAGAAACATAAAACGCATTACCGGCAAAATGACGGTAATCAAAAAAAGTCAAATCTTGGTTGCGGATAAAGCTCCCTGCCTTAATGACCCAATTTGAATACCCGGCAATGCCAATTTGGTAATTATATCTTAAATCTGCTTCCAATCGCAGAAAGTCTGCGCGAGAACTCCATCGATCAACTCCCCAGAAATAATTTAAGCCAAATTCAGGCCAGTTACCCGGAATTTCAATTCGATTTTGCGGAAGATCTAAATATCTTAAACCCGGGCGATATTTCAGACGTCCAGAAATGAGGAAAATATCATGTTCTGTCCATAAATCCGGTTCTAGTTCCAAATCAGCATGGTTTGGAATGTTTTGAGCATACTCCTCATCCTTCCTGAAGATAGAATAGTTTGAAGTATTTTCTACCATGGATCGCCGCTCGTAATTGAATTGCTGACTCCAGCTAAATCCTCCCCCTAAATTTTTATCCCATGCAAGCCGAAGGAAGCGCTGATCGTAGAAACTTATGAAGTGATTTTTAAAGAATAAGTTAGAAAACTGATTGGCATTTAAGCTAATTGGGCTTTCTCTCGGCACCTGATTGAGTCTATAGCCTCCTGTTACTTTAATGAGTAAAGGCTTTCTCATTCCTGTTTTATAAGCCAATTCACCCCATGATCTCCATACTTTATCACTGTTCCCATATTGAATTTGTCCGTAAGTCTCGAAGGAGGACCGTATACGCTGACTATTTTTCCAGTCTTTACGAAATCTACCATCTAAGGCTGCGTTCCATCCCTGAACTGGATTAAAAAATAGTGAAGTGAGCGGAGAGTTAATACTCCAACGAATTCCTTTATTCCTTTTTTGGTAAGTATAGCCAGTCAAGAGAAAATTAGATTGAATTTTATTCCGTTCCCTATCGATAGAGTCTATGAACTCAGGATCAGTGAATTTATTCTCCACACTGTCCTTAAATTGATAATCAACCCGCTCTTCGCTAGTCAGCGAGATAGGGCGTTCTGATTCCCAGTATAAACTATCTTTTGCTAAAGCATCTTCAGTATACGACAACACCGTCCGATCGAATTCTAGGGAAAATGAATCAGGAGAAAAAATAAGATCTTTCTTAACTCCTGTAAATCCCCCACGGATAACAAAACCAAAAGCGGAACCTGAGATTCGGTAGTCAATTTGAACTGCTGGGGGAATCGGTGCAGATTCTTTATCAATGAAATTTTGTCGAATTTGAACCGAATCTAAAAACTCTAGCTTGAGCCGGCGACCATCAATAAACAAATTCACCGCATGCAATACCCAAGTCTCGTCCACTATTTCAATATAGCCTTCAAAAAGTGGATCTCCGGGTCTTTTAGGTGAAACCCCAATCTGATGAACGGCGCTTTTAGCCGGATTCTCATACTGACCGAGATAGGAGAAATTATAATGGGAAAAAGCCCCATTAGCCAGTGGGCTTTTAGTTTTGATCCCAAAAATCTCAGGAGCTACCTCGTAAAAGTTTACATCTAAGACTGAGGCTCTGTTTATACTAGGGAAATTTTGCATCCCGGCCGTCTTAGAAGCTATTACTTTCTCTTTGACCTGGTTTTGAAATCGCGCATACAAGGACTGGGTTTCTGATAGGTAGATGATGTCTGACGGCATGCCATCTAAAATCGAGTCTACGCCACCTATCTCTATTCCCAAAATAGACTCTGGAGCATCTTTAATACGATAAACACCTTTGATATATACCCCTGCCTCATATTGATTAGATAGCTCCTCAAACTGGGCACGACGCTGAATGACTTCGCGCATAATTTCATCCGCTGGATTCCGGTCTCCGGAAACTGTCACGCTTTCCAATTCCAAGGAAAGAGGTTTCAATCGGACGTCGAGGTCTACAGTATCATTTGAATTTAAATCAACATTGATTGTCTGTTGTTCATAACCGAGATATTGAAACACAATTTTATCCTCTGCCGAATTAACGGAAAAAGAAAATCGACCCTTTTCGTCGCTTGAAGTACCTCTATCGGTTGTTGTCGAATAAATACTTGCAAAAGGAAGTACTTCCCCGTTTTCTGATTGTATGCTGCCCATGATGAGAGCTGATTGCCCAAAAACATCTCCCAAGCCCGTTAAACAGATAAGAGGAACTAAAAATACTAGAATCCATAGCTTCATGAATAGAGATTAGACCGCATCTTAGACCAATATTGGAGAGAGTATTTAACGAACGAACAGGAGTTCTCTGTACTTAGCGAAAGGCCATTCAGCGTCACTTATCAAATATTCCAGACGGTCAACAGCAATTCTAATTTCTTCCATAATCGGAACCAAATCATTTGCATAAATCTGAGCGCATTCCGGCTCTGACTTTTCATGAGCAGATCTTCGAGTTTCTGTCATATCATTTACACCATCTTTGATCTTAGATAACTGACCTTGAATTCGATTTATAATATCATATTGCATAGCAAGTTGGTCGTCTTCAAAGTCACACATTTTCATTTGATGGACATTTTGTGCGACTTCTTTCTGGTATTGAATAGCAACAGGTATGATATGGTTGTAGACCATTTCGCCTAAAGTGCGAGATTCAATTTGTCTCTTGAGGATATAATTTTCAACCATTACCTCATAGTGCGCTTTAAGTTCGCGTTCAGACAAGACCTTAGCTTTTCCAAATAATTCAATAGACTTATCCGATATGTAAGCAGGTAGTGCATCCGGCGTATTGGGTGTATTTGGTAAGCCTCTTTTGCTAGCCTCTTTTTCCCATGCTTCACTATAACCGTCGCCTTCAAATAAAACATCGCGCGATTCTGAAATATAGTTTCGTATTTGTTCTAAAATTGCTAATTGGAGATCCACACCATCTTCACGCAGTCTTTCCACCTTTGAGTAAAAATCCTGTAATTGTGAACCTACAATGGTGTTCATGACAGTCATAGGTGCCGCACAATTCATAGTTGACCCCACCATTCGAATTTCAAATTTATTGCCTGTAAAAGCAAAAGGGGAAGTTCTATTTCTATCGGTATTATCCTTTTCTAGATTAGGAATTTTGCTGAGCAAGTCCAGAACTTCTTCCACATCCTTTTCACCAACTTGTTCCTTTTTCTCAATGTTATTTAAAATTCTGGTTAGTGCCTGACCGATAAAAACGGATACTATTGCCGGCGGTGCTTCATTTGCTCCTAATCTATGATCGTTTGAAGCAGATGCAACAGATGCTCTTAATAAAGCACTGTGCTCCTTAACCGCGCGGATTACAGTAACGAAAAAGGTAAGGAAACGCAGGTTTTTACCGGGAGACTTACCTGGTGAAAGCAGGTTCTTACCCGTGTTGGTAGCCATACTCCAGTTATTATGCTTTCCAGAGCCATTTACCTCCTCAAAGGGCTTTTCGTGAAGAAGCACCCGTAATTTGTGTCGTATAGCAATCTTATCCATTAAGTCCATGAGCAGCTGATTGTGATCTACAGCTACATTTACTTCTTCAAACATGGGCGCCAACTCATATTGACCAGGCCCCACTTCATTGTGTCGGGTGCGCACGGGAATACCTAAGCGATGAGATTCAATTTCTAAATCTCTCATAAAACTATAAACGCGTTCTGGAATAGCGCCAAAATAGTGGTCATCAAGTTGCTGACCTTTAGGTGCAGATTTACCTACTAATGTTCGGCCAGTCATTACTAAATCGGGCCTCGAAAAAAACAAAGCTTCATCAACTAAGAAATATTCTTGCTCCCATCCCAGAGTCACATTGACGCGCCGTATATCTTTTTGAAAGTACTGTCCGACTTTTATGGCTGCATCCTCTAAAAAAGTTTGTGACTTTAATAAAGGAAGCTTGTAATCCATCGCCTCACCTGAATAAGTGACAAATATAGTCGGTATACAGAGTGTCTTGCCTCCATTCATTTCTAAAATGAATGCCGGAGATGTTGGATCCCACGCCGTATATCCTCTAGCTTCGAAGGTTGTTCGCAATCCACCGCCCGGGAAACTAGAACCGTCTGGCTCCTGTTGGGCCAACTCACTGCCATTGAATTCTTCAATCGCCTGGCCATTGGAGTCGAGAGTAAAAAAGGAGTCATGCTTCTCAGCTGTTCGCCCTGTTAGGGGTTGAAACCAATGGGCGTAGTGCGTAACTCCTTTATCCATTGCCCATGATTGCATCGCTGTAGCTACCTCGTCAGCTGTTTCTCTAGACAATTTATTTCCGCTTATTGTACACTCCTGAATTTCTTTATATACCTTTTTGGACATATATTCATGCATCGCATCAGAGCCAAAAACCAATGAACCATAATAAGTAGATATCTTTTCACCTACATTTTGATCTGATGCCAGGGGCCGTTCTTCTCGATTCAAAATGGTTTGAATAGCTTGTAATCTTCCCGCGTTCATAATATTATCTATATTTTAGATGTTAGGTTAATACCTTAGTGCCCTAATTTTAAATACGCCGCTAATTTAGAGATAAAAAACAGAAGATCTAATACTTACATATAAAATATTCAAAATCTAATTCTTCTTAACACGAAATGGATATCATATACCACAAATCGCTCTTTGTTTTGACGTTCATAAGGTTTATAAAATCAGTTTTTCAGCTTTTAGTATGTGTATTTATAGTATCAACTCACTCTTTTGCACAACCCCCTAGTCTCCATGATACGCTTATCATATATTTTGATCACGACAAAACTTTGATTAAGCCTAAGTATACTGAACCATTAAAAGCATTGAAAGATAAATTATTCAATACTCCAAATAAAATTCTATTGGTTCACGGATACGCGGACCATACGGGGTCAGACCCATACAATCAGGACTTGTCAGCACGTCGAGCTGCTGCTGTAGTTTCGTTTTTACAAAATATGGATATACCCGTTTCGCTAATTGAGTCTATTCGTGGAAAAGGAAGTATTCAACGATCGCTCCCTCCCAATCAACGCGTGCCCGAAGACCGAAAAGTTATGGTGGTTTTGGCAAATCGAACGGAGCCCTTGATATTCAGTGAATTCAATTTAAATGAGCTAAATCGAGGTGATAAACTTGTCATTGATAGGCTTTATTTCCGCCCTGGCCGACACATATTATTAACCGAGTCAATTCCTCGATTAAAGAAACTTCTTCACATACTAGAAAAACATCCTTCACTCCAAATTGAATTGCAGGGACACGTATGCTGCGCCCCAGCTGGCCGAGATGGCATTGATAAAGATACCCAAGAGGAACGGCTCTCAATTAATAGAGCGCATAACATTTATAAATATCTGGTTCGAAATGGAATAGACTCAAACCGATTGAGCTACCAAGGCTTCGCACGAACACAACCTCTTTACCCGCTGGAACGCAATGACCATGAGCGGAAAATGAATCGACGAGTAGAAATCGAAATCATTGATTTTTAATCCTGTTTATTTATTCTTTTTCCTTGCTCGCTGCTGCTTCTGTTTTAAACGATTGAGTTGCTGCTTTTCCACCTTTTTCCATGGATCTCTAAGCATAACTGTCCGATTAAAGACAAGCATTTCCGGTGTGCTAGACTGATCTACACAATAGTACCCTTTGCGCAAAAACTGATAACGTTCCATCGGTTTTGCATCTTTCATAGATCGCTCTACCTTCGCACCCTCAATTATAGATAAGGAGTCCGGATTAATAAATTCAGTAAATTCTTTATCATCATGACTCGCGGGTGTAGCGTCATTAAACAACCGGTCATAGGCCAAAATTTTAGCTTCTAATGCATCAGCCTTATTTACCCAATGTATCGTCCCTTTCACTTTAATACCGGAATCATCTTCTCCACTCCTACTTTCAGGGAAATGTTTCGCATAAATACGGCTTACATTGCCAGTTTCATCATCTGTGTCAAAGCCCGTACACTCTATAATAAAAGCTCCTTTAAGACGCACTTTGCGGCCAGGTCCCAACCGATAAAACTTCTCTGGCGGGTTCTCCATGAAATCACTACGTTCGATCCATATTTCACGGCTAAATTGAACATCCCGATCTCCTGTCTCTGGTTTTTCAGGATTATTCTCAATAGATAAGGTCTCTGACTTACCTTCAGAATAACTAGTAATCACAAGCTCTACAGGGTCGGTAACAGCCATAATTCGTGGTGCAACTTCGTTCAAATGTTCGCGAACGTGATATTCCAACAACGACATGCTAATCAAATTGTCACGCTTTGCAACACCAATTTCACGGCAGAAACTCTGAATGGCTTCAGGACTATACCCTCTCCTGCGCATACCTGAAATAGTAGGCATTCTGGGGTCATCCCATGAACTTACTATACCCATTTCAACTAGTTTTAGTAACCTGCGCTTACTTAAAACAGTATAATTTAAATTAAGTCGGGCAAATTCGATCTGTCGACTCGGAAATATATCGAGCTTTTCGATAAACCAATTGTATAGGGGACGATGATTCTCAAATTCTACTGTACACAAGGAGTGTGTTATTTTCTCTACAGAATCACTTTGTCCATGCGCAAAATCATACATGGGATAAATACACCAATCATCTCCTGTTCTGTGATGCGGTTCCTTTTTAATGCGGTATAAAATAGGGTCACGTAAATGCATATTGGGCGAAGTCATATCGATCTTAGCTCGAAGTACTCGGCTACCCTCATCAAATTTTCCATCACGCATCCCCTCAAACAACTCGATATTTTCCTCAACCTGTCGTTCTCGGAATGCGCTTTCTACACCAGGCCGGGTCGGTGTACCTTTCATGTCTGCCATCTCTTCAGGTGGCGTATCATCGACATATGCTTGCCCCTGTTGGATCAACTGTATTGCAAAATCATATAATTGCTGAAAATAGTCTGAGGTATAGTATTCACGGTCTCCCCAATTATACCCTAACCAACTGACATCGTGCTTAATTGACTCTACGTATTCTATACTTTCTTTAGTCGGATTCGTATCGTCAAAACGCAAGTTTGTAGTTCCCCCATGGGAAGCTGCCAGCTCAAAATTCAATACAATGGATTTGGCATGCCCAATATGTAAGTACCCATTGGGTTCGGGTGGGAACCGCGTATGCACACGTCCCCCGTGAAGACCATTTTCAATATCGTCTTTAACGATTTGCTCTATAAAGTTTAAACTTTTCTTCTCGCTCATATCTTTACATTCTTTGCGGCATCTCCATTCCTAACAACCCCATACTTTTTTCAATTACAGCTGCCACTGCCTGACACAACAACAAACGTACGTGCCGTACAGCCGGGCTTTCCGCCCGTTGAATGGAAATATCGTGATAAAACTTGTGAAATAACTTTGCCAATTCATAAGCGTAATGTGCAACATGGGACGGATCATATCGTTCGGCTGCCTCTGCAATAACAAGAGGGAACTGACGCAGAGCAGCCACCACAGCACGCTCTTGCGGTGCCCAATCGTAGGCAGAAGGTATCTGATTTACATCTGGACAACCTACCTTCCTGAATATGGACTGAATGCGAACATAGGCATTCTGTATATACGGACCGGTTTGGCCCTGCAAATCCAGGGAGGCTTCTGGATTAAAAACCATTCGCTTCTGAGGGTTGACCTTAATTATGAAAAACTTTAAAGCAGCTAAACCTACACGTTCATAAATTACCTTGCGCTCAGCTTGAGTGAGATCAGACAAATCCCCACGCTCCTTGGCATTTTCCTCCGCCTGCTGGACAACTTCATTCATCAAATCATCTGCATCGACAACATTACCTTCTCGCGATTTCATTTTTCCATGCGGCAAATCCACCATTCCATAGGATAAATGATAACACTGATTGGCATAAGAGGCTTCTAATAAATCTAATACCTCGAATAAAACCTGAAAATGGTATTCCTGTTCGTTACCCACAACATATATCATTCGATCCTGGCCAAAATCCTCAAAACGCTTTTGCGCTGTTCCTATATCTTGTGTTATATAAAGGGAAGTACCATCGGCACGACGCAGAATTTTTTCATCTAAACCACGTTCGGTAAGGTCTACCCAAATACTGCCATCCTGCTTCTTTTCAAATATGCCTGCTTTCAGCCCTTCGTCTACGTAAGTATTGCCCAATGAATAGGTCTTAGATTCGTAATAATTGAGGTCAAACTCAACATCCAAACGACCATAGGTTTGTTCAAAGCCTTCATATACCCAGCTATTCATCCGTTCCCACAATTTGATAACCCTTGGCTCACCGGCTTCCCAGGCTAAAAGCATGTTTTTCGCCTCTTTACCTAATGAAGAGAATTGATTGAAATACTCGTTTTTCCAGCGCTTAAAAAACACATCGCGAGCTTCACCCTCTTTGGATAAAGAATCATATACCTCTTCTGCCGCCTCCGTAGCCTGCCATTTCTCGTATTCTGATTTGAATTCTGTTTCAAAGCGAACATACAAATCCCCTACGTAATGGTCTCCCTTCTTCCCGACAGTTTGGGGAGACTCTCCATCCATATAATCGCGCTGAATGACCATTGACTTACATATAGCTATGCCTCTATCATTAATCACTTGAGTTCGAACAACTTCGTGACCGTTATATTCCAATATATTAGCCAGCGAACTCCCTAATAAAATATTTCGAATGTGCCCGAGGTGTAGCGGTTTATTGGTATTAGGACTACTAAACTCAACAATAGTTTTCTCGCCTTTAGCTTCCCACTTTCCATAATCTGGATCCAAACCGGCCTTTTCTATTGTCTGCAACCAAAAGGAATCTGTCAGCTTTAGATTTAAAAATCCCTTGACCACATCAAAAGATTTAACCGCATCACAATTCTCTATTAACTCTTCTCCAATTATTTGACCCAGCTGCGCGGGATTTGTTCGAGCAACTTTCAATAAGGGAAAAAGTACCACAGTAAGATCTCCGTCTACTTCCTGTCGAGTGGACTGCACCGATATATCCAAGTCAGATTCTACATTATACTTATTTACCATCAGCTTTTGCACCAGCTGTCGCAATTCTTCTTCTATCATGAATTTTTTCTTCATTGAAAGCACAAAAATAGTATATACTTAGGTCCCTCCCTCATTATGGCAATAAAAAATAGAATCTAAATTGGTTTTAGGGCGTGCCCCCCAAAAATTGGGGGTCGGTCCCTTCCAGGGTTCCGTCTCCGGCGCACTTTAACAAGCGCTTCGGAGACTCGCGCCAGGGCGCGACCGTCCAGGCACCTCACGCAGCATTCTTCCCGTTTAAGTTAGATTATATTCCTTACCGTTGAATTATTAGAGGAGCGGTAATTCGATCCTGATCTCGAATAATGTGTATAAAGTACATTCCGGCAGGTAGTCTATGCACAGATAGATACCTATTCGTACTACTCGGCCTCCAAACCTCTTTAATCGCGCCCAGGCTGTTATGAATTTCAATTCGTGCATCTGCCGGCCAGGGAGAAATAAAAACTCGGTCCTGGGCGGGGTTGGGATAAACTTGTAAGGATTTATCCTCAAATGAAGTTACACTAGTCGTCTGTATTTGAATGGTTTGTCCAGCAGTATCATTTCCACAAATATTGGAAACAACCAGCATCACATCATATACACCATCGGCTTCAAAAGTATGCGAGGGATTCTCTTCGCTTGACCCATTACCGTCACCGAAAAACCATTGGACATTTGTGATCTCCTCTCCCTCAATCTCACTCTGAAAAGAATAAGTGAAATCAGTCTGCGAAGAAAAAGTAAAACTCGAAGAAGGCAGTTCGATCACACGAATTGCATTTTGGAGTGTAAATTGATTTGAACCATTGGCATTATATGCAATTAGAGTGATTGGGTAAATACCTGCGCTGTCATATGTGACTGAGGGATTTACCGCATCTGAGCTGTCCGGGCTTCCACCTGGAAATATCCACTGATATTCAATACCATCTCCAGCTGTTTCATTATTTAGCTCCACAGTCAATGGAACACATCCCAATCGTTCACCTAACACATTGAACTTCGCTTGCGGTAATCCTTCTGTACCTACAGTCCGGGTTAGCCGTACAGTATCACAATCGTTCATGCCCATTAAAGTGACTTCATAACTGCTATCTACAGCATAGGTATGAGTAGGTTGAGCAGTTGTGTCTGATTGTCCATCTCCAAAGTCCCAATAATATCGGTCTACATAGCTAGATAAATCCTCAAAGGATATTGTGAGGCTATCTACGTCATAATCAAAAAATGGCTGAGGTGATGGATAAATATTAATAAATTCTTCAATCATTAGAGTATCCGCACCTGATGGGTTTGACACAATTAAAGTAACTGTATGAAGACCAGGAACAAAATAGATGACTTCAGGGTTTTCCTCAAATGAAACCTCTGGATCAGCACCGGGGAAAAACCATTGAAAATCTAAAGCGTTCTCCGTTGAGCTATTTTGAAACTCGACGACCAAATCTCCACAGCCTTCTGTTACACTTGCAGAAAAATCCGAAGTTGGTAGCGTAAAAACTTCTATACTCAAAGAAAAATTAGAGGTATCGCACTCATTTATCGCTGATAATTCAACATCATATATTCCGTCCTGTGTATATTCATGTGTAGGACTTTCTTCTGAAGATGAGCTACCATCTCCGAAATCCCAATAATAACTTGTACTATGATTAGATTGATTCTCAAGAGTTAGTTGTCGATCATTCACATTATAAGCAAAGCTAGCAGAAGGTAATTCATAAATTGTGATATAATCGACTACGGATAGAGTGTCACTACCATTTGATGAACTAGCAATAAGCGTAACATCATATGTGCCCGGAGAGTCATAAGATACGACGGGATCTTGTTCCGATGAATTAGTGGGCGAACCACCTTCAAAGATCCATGACCATTCAGTAGTATTTGCGGAAGACTGATCAATAAACTCTATGGTTACACCAGGACAACCCTCAAGAGTATTCGCAGTGAAGCCAGCTATCGCATCTGTTGAAATGATAATTTGTCTGACGCTTGTGTCAGAACCGCAACCATTCATTGCAATCAAGCTTGCCAAGTATGTGCCATCTGAAGCGTATTCATGAATTGGATTTTCTGCTGTAGAAGTATTTCCATCACCAAAATCCCAAGAGTAAGAAGTGCTAGTGCTAGAACTGTTGGAAAATTGAACGCTAGTTTCATTTGCAGTAAAAGAAAAACCAGCTGTTGGAGATTCATTCACATGGATGTAGTCTGACAAAGTAAGCGTATCAGTATACTGGGCATTCCAGGCTATAAGTTGGACATCAAAGTTTCCTTCATTTTCATATAACACAGAAGGATTTGTTTCTGATGAAGTATTTGGGATTCCGCCCTCGAAAACCCATTCAAGGGAATCCGCATAAACTGTGTTGTTTGCAAACTGCACAGCCAGAGCAGCGCAACCCTCTTCTGGGTTGGCTGAAAAATCAATCTCGACCGGAACATACACTTCAATTTCACGTAAAAAGGTATCTGCTCCACATCCATTAGATGCGACAAGTTGAACGGTATAAGTGCCTACGTCCTCATAGGTATGTTCCGGTGAATTAGAAGATGTGGTTTCACCATCTCCGAAATCCCAAAACACATCAGTGTAATCCTGAGACAAATTATAAAATGTGGCGGTAAGGTCATTTAAACCAGTGTTAAACTCTGCATGAGGAAGAGGATCCACAGAAATGTGGTCCACATAATAAATAGTGTCGTCCCCATTCTCATTAGAAGCTATAAATAAGACATCGTAAGTTCCTGGCTCGGAATAGGTAACATTAACAGTATCATTAGTAGATGAAGAAGGTGATCCTCCATCAAATTCCCAATAATAGTCATCTGTATTACCGCTTTCACTTGCATCAAAAAAGACCGATAAAGGCTCACAACCTTGAGTCGATGAAATATCTATTTCAGCAACAGGCAGTGTGGATATAACTACTGAAAGTTCGGTAGTTGCAGTTCCACAATCATTAGTTACTGTCAATTCAACATTATATTCTCCGTCTTCGACATAGGTATGCGTGGGATTCTCTTCTGTCGACCCGTTTCCGTCACCAAAAAGCCAATCGAACGATATAGCTCGTTCCCCAATGTATGTGAAATCAACTGTACGATCTGTTATATCAATCTCAAAGTCTGCCGTAGGGTCATCTCCAACCATTATGTAGCCGATCTTTGTTTCAGTATCTGTACCCTCTGGATTAGTAACTGTAAGTGTAACCGCGTACTCACCGGGTTGGTCATAAATAATGGTAGGATTGGGATCAGAAGAGTTGTTAGGAATGCCTCCATCAAAAATCCAATCGTGAGACTGAGGAAACTCAGTAGATAAGTCCGTAAACTCAACCACCATGCTCGCACAGCCCTCTGCTGGATCCGCACTAAAATCTGCAGAGGGAACATCTAAGTCATAACAATCCGTTTGTATCCAAAGACGATCAATAAATAAATTATTACCACCAAAGTGTTTATTTCGAATTTGCAATTGAACATTATCCTCTCGAGTAAATGAACTCAAGTCAATCTCTAAACATGAATTCCCTGTTCCACTTAAGCACCATTGATCAGCATTCTCTGGTGTGAATTCGCTATTTGTATTCGTATGAGTCGAATACGTTCCGGAGCCATTCTCAAAAAAGCCAACCACATGCTCAAAGCTTGCGCCTCCATCTCTTGAGGCATAAATGACCAATGAGTCACTTACATTATTACGTCTGGTTACCGCATAATCTATGTATAAAGTTGCAGAATTATAGGCTAGTAGACTAAATACAGGACTTCTCAACTCATCGAAATCTCCATTTGAATTGTTATAATTGTCGAGCCATAAAGCAGAAGCACCGTAAGTACTTCCAGAGCCATTGGTTGTGATTTCAAAACTCGGCCCAGAAGAGTTATTTACGACATAATCTCCCAATCCGTTTTCAAAATCCTGATAAATCAAAACTTCACTTCCGTTGTTATCCACTGAAATATAATCTGACATAACTAACTCGTCGGTTTCGCCTGCAGCTGAAGTAACTTCTAGTATTACATCATAGGATCCAGGGTTATTGTAGGTTATCAATGGATTTTCCTCAGAACTACTAGATGGACTTCCCCCCGGAAAACTCCAATCCCATTCTGTAGTATTCGCGGACGATAAGCTATAAAATTGGACAGTACTTTCTTCACAAAGTTGAGTCTCCACTACTCCAAAGTCTGCAGTCGGAATAGTTGATTCACAAGGTCCCAAGCAAGATGCATTACTAATTTCATCTTCAAACAAATCAACTACTTGTGGATGAAAACCTTCACCAAGATTTATCCCAGTTCCCCCAATCAGATGACAATAACTCATTACAGTTCCCCCAGTGGGTGGCAATGGTCCAACAGGACAATTGGGATTCTGCGGATATCCAGCTTCAGGACCACAACCATCAATCATAGTGTCATCTCCATTCCAGAAACAAGCGTGAGTATGAGGGGAGCCTATATTATGGCCGATTTCATGAGAAATTACCATAATGGTCCAGCTATATTGAGGAACCTCATTATAAGAGGAACCTATTCCACTGTAAGAAACACCAAAAAAATTATTGCATAATACATCCAAATAGGCTACTCCGCCACCTCCTCCGTATCCCAAAAGGGCAGCCAAATCTCCGTTATAATTCCCATCAAGTTCATTTCTAAATTGAACCAAATAATCACCACTACTCGGACCGTCATAAGGGTCTGGAACATCCCACACCAAAATTTCACTGACTTCTAAATTGATGTCCTCATTTTCAAATAATATTATAACCTGAGACAATGCACCATTAATATAATCAAGCGTTGCTGGCAGGTCACCTTTATCCAAAAATATATCATGAGTAACTTCGAAGTACATATGGACGCAATTATCCGTATTTGATGATTCGGACTGCGCTGGCTTTTTAGCAGACATATTGTGATTCTCCGTTATGTGGCATAAGTCAGGAAAATCGAGAAGCAATTTGGTGTTTGGATAAAATATATGCAAGTTTTCTCCCGGTTCTTGACTTTCCAATTTGCCCAAGGTGTAGCTTTGGCCTCCCCAGAAAAAAACACCCATGATTTCATTTCCCAAAATAGAAATACCTACACTTGACCCCTCCAGATCGCGAATTTCTCCTCTGTAGTGTACCGCTGAGGGTGCATTTACTAAAACCTCAGAAGAGGCCAAGCGAATTGAAGAATTATCTAAAGCCCCGGCTGTTCGAACTAAGTCCAATTCAATCAAATTGCCTTCTGGTGAAAGTAGAGAAAAGGATAATTTCTTTGGTTTTGTATTAAGCAAATTTTGCTTCCAATCTTCTTTAAAAGATAGGATTATACCAGACGAAACCTCACTCTCTAAAACCTTCAATCTTTCTGAATCCAATGAAACTACCTCAAAAGATAAACTGTCATTAGGTTTGTAATCGCCTTGAATGGCATTCCAGTTAGTAATAGAATTCTGTTGGGCTATTCCAAATGCAAAAGTCATGATTAAATAGCCTAGAGTAATTAGTCCTTTTCTCATCGAATTCATTTTATTTATTAACGGTTACATCACCGTGAATTATTTCCTGTGTTCCATCGGGAAAAGTGAGCTGGAACGAATAAACATATACGCCCGGATTAACAAGTTCTCCCTTATACCTGCCATCCCATCCAAGGGCAGGATCATTTGGCATAATATTTCTTGTTTCAAATACTTGATTTCCCCAACGATCGAAGATCAGAAGTCTATCAATATTTAACGAGCTGTCTGTAAACAAGGTGAAACCATCGTTCACTCCATCTCCATTAGGAGTAAATATATTAGGGATAAATATATTAATTTTCGGTTGGCGAACCAAAAGTCGAAAAACCGTCGAAGCAAAGCAGCCGCGTATATCGGTAATTGTAACTTCGTATTCCTGATCTGAAATAGCGGTAACAGTTGTTACCAGGCAATCTGAGCAACTCAAATTATCAGTCGGACTCCATATAACATTAGCTATTTCATCCTCTTCCAAGTTGGTTTGCACTTCTACCCGAACAGTTTCATCCTGTTCTACATTGGCACTCAAAGGTTCTAAACTAATTTCAATAGGCACCCCTTCTGAAAAAATAATTGTCGTATCTGAAGTACATCCGTTTGCATCTGTGGCCTCTATAGTGTAAGTTCCAGAAGACAAGTTGTCAACCCACTCACCAACTTCTATAGATTGTCCATTCAGACTCACTTGAATGGGTGGTGTACCCTCAACATTTTGTATGCGAATTCTACCAAGATCCTCAAAGCAGATAATAGAATCAATATCTATCACTCCAAGCGATAAATCCCCCGATGAAGTAACGTCTTCAGAAACTAAACTCGGACAAAACGATTCTGGATGAATAGCATTTACAGTATAAATCCCCTCCCCCACAAAGTTTACCGACTGAGACATTAAGCCTGAAGTGATTTGTCCATCTGCCGTTGACCACTCAATAGAAAGCGGAGTTAACCCACCTCCAACCTCGACCTGCAGCGAGCCTTCATTTACGCCACAGGGTAAATTTACATCCCCAACAATACTTAAGTCCAACAAAGCAAAATTTTCGCTGACGAATACAGAGTCTTCGTTGACACAGTCGTTTCCAATGTCTGTGGACCTAAACAAATACCAACCCGACTCACGCACTAGAATTTGATTCGTATCTGTTGCTATCGAATTATCATCTTCATCAAACCACTCATACTCAATGCCGGAAGCAAAATAGGAATTGGAAGCATCCAGTAAAACTGTTGAATCCATGCAATTAAGCATGCCGGGCGTCTCTATTTCTATACGTGGGAAATCATCAAAATCTGCTAAATCAATACTTGATGTATCTGCACATAAACTAATCGTATCTAATGCGATCAAAAACACTTCGCCTGCTCGGAATACATTAACACTAGGTTCTGTTGAAGACACCTCAGGACCTTGCCAGGAGTAAATCACATTCTCCTCGATGTCCGTAGATAAAGTAATGGTTCTTACAGTACAATCAAACAGGCTATCCGGATCGGCAAAAATGACAGCATTGGGTTGGTGGGTGTCGATATCTACGCGAACGCGCTCTACCGGTGACACACAATTAGATACCGTATCAATTAATCGTAATTCATACTCTCCAGGACCAAAAACCACCAAAGAGTCGGCATTGGAAACTATATTCCCGTCTGCATCCCGCCATTCCACGATTACACTTTCGCTCGTATTGCCAGACAAGTTTCGAATCGTAAATGAATCCGTTAAACAATTTAACAAACCGTCAGCACTAGCCACTGCTGTGGGGATATTATCATCCACCAATACTTCCAGACTATCCGTAATGAAACAATTGTCTTCAAATTCGGCGGTCGCTATGTAAATACCAGATGCATCCACTGTTACAGTTTCTCCACTCCCACTAAAATTATTGGGACCTGCCCACTGGATGTTCAGCGCTCCGATAGCTTCCGCTGAAATAGTAACCTCACTGATATCACAAGTCAACATTTGATCCGGGCCCATGGTCAAATTGGTATTGCACTCACTACATGATGCCGAGGATACCGTAATTTCGGTGTTACACTGAGAAGCAATATCATCTATTATTGTAAGTGTAACCGGATTCCCATTAGCAGGCAACGGACTTATCGTGACCACATCACCATAATCAAAGGGACCATAACTATTTCCTTCGGAATCTGTCACTCCATATCGGGTACCGGGCCCTTCTATCACCGTAACTACGATCTCCACTCCAAAAAAGTCATCGGTATCATCCGCTCCGGTTCCGTTATTATTGCAATCCAGAACCGTAAAGTCAATGCTGAGTTCACAAGGCTCTGAACAGGGCTCGGGAGCAGGTAAAATTAACTCGAAGCCGCAGTTCGGGTCATCTACATCATTGATTAGAATCCTAACATCTCCATTTGATATCAAATAGGGACCTAACTCTACTGTATCTCCATATGCGCCAGCGGAACCCTCATCTCCTTCCCAACCTGAATTGCCTAGATTTACCCCCGTAACGACCACGACCGCTTCAAAAGTGTCATCCAACTCATCATTAAGCGTGCCGCCATCATCACAGCGTATCTCAATGACTTCTGCGGTGATCGAACAATCATCAGAGCAGGAAACCAGCGGGCCCAATTCCTCACTCAACACACAGGCGGTAATCTGACTATCGGAAAAGTTGAGATCTAAAGTAGAACCATCTGCCGGTCGGACGATACGCACGGTATCTCCATACGAGTAGCTTCCCTCGATAACGCCATTCACTCGAAAAATATATTCGCCATTGCTTCCCACATTGACTCCAGCAATCACTACTTCTATTTCATAAAAATCATCGGATGCATCCGAGCTTGTTCCCCCATCATTACAAACGCTCGATATATAATCAATGATGAGTTGACAATCCGAAGAACAGTGGACCAAATCCTCTATTTGACCTGATACCGAGCAAGCTGTTTGGTCATCAGTAATGATGAATCCAAAGTCCTGTCCATTGGCATCGACCTCAAAGGTCACGGTTTCTCCATACAAAACGCCTGACTGATTCAATCCGGCGCCGTCAAGGGTAAAACTACTCCCAGAATTGCTGCTTACCAGTATTTCCACTGTATAAAAGTCATCTGTGGAGTCCACAGACGTTCCATTATCATTACAGACTAATGAGAGAATTTCAAAATCTATAATTTGACCGGAATCGATAGTCACCGTATCCATCCACTCACATCCGTTGGCATCCAAAACAGTAATCGTATAGTCGTCGGGCACCAAATCAGTAAAAATACTATCTCCTTGAGGACCATTTCCAATATCGTAAGAAAAGGGGAAAGCTCCCTGATTCGGATTAACCGTCAATTGTCCATTACTATCAAGCGCACAGGTTTCGGCTAGCACTTCCAAAGATGAAATGGGAAAGTTAACCACCTCTAAATCAACAGGTACTACGCTAAAGCAGCCACTTCCGCGGGTGACTCTTGCAAAGATTCGCTGAGAACCAATTTCCGTATTTTCGAAAGGAACAGCCAGTGGGTTGCTTTGATTTACGGCAGACAAGGAGTCTAGGTAAAATTCTACCGCGTGATTAATCCCACCCGTGATACTATCTTCAAATTGGGATAAGTCAAAAACAGCAAAGCCATTTTCTCCGCACTCTACAATATCTATAGGATTGGCTTGCGGAAGTGCGATGATCTCCAGGCTGACTTCAGTGAAGGTATTCGAGGTACAACTATCGATCAGATCATAGGTCTGAGTGTAATAGGTGTAAATTCCAGGTTCTGTTTCAGAAGGCGTATAAGTCAGCGATCCTGACAACAACAAATTACCTCCCGGACCATCTAACCAATTCACGCTATACAAAGCCGTATCGACCTCCACTGATAATTCCGGGATATCTTCTCCCTCACAAATCACCTCATCCGGACCAGCTGTCGGAGGCGGAATACTCGGACAATTGCAATCCGGGGCATTCACATTAAAAAAGCTCGGACATAATCCCGATGATAATATGGCATCTATAATTAAGTTTGCGCTGATAGGTATATTTTCGATGATATACTCTCCTCCTCCCAGGTCTGTATCTTCACCTGCATTGGTGAAAAAGATCGCTCCTGGTGTTATCGATATTCTAACGGAATAGAAATCATTGCCCCCCGTACATTCTACTTCTAAAATCTCCACCGTTGGACGTTCTAACACGGTGATAATCACTTCCGAAGAGTCGGCCGGACATGCTTCCGCCCCTGAAACAATGTAATAAAACGTGTAATCTCCACCGGGCAAACCGGAAAAGTTGACGTTATTGGGATTCGAAATATCAATTTGTGTGTGAGGTGTACTCCAGGAACCACCTGCATCAAAGGGTGGAATTAAAAAGGAGGGCAGCGAAGCACTTGTTTCATTGTCACAGACCTCTCCTGCCCCACCGTTCCCTGCATTTGGCGGCGTTTCTAAAAAGAGTACAAAGGGTACCTCATCTGAACAGTCATTCTCAATTGAGGCCTTAACATATACTACTGTGGAGGAAGACGGACTGTAGTTTTCAGGATCTTGAATTTCATTGGCTTCTGTGGCCGGTGTATTCGTGTGGAAGGTCACATCAAAGTCCGTATCATTGGCATCTGTAACTATGATTTGGGATAGATCATAGGCTTCACCTTCGCATATTAATCCATCTTCTGGCTCAATCGTTATCTCAGGCGCCAAAGTAAGTGTAACTATTTGGGTATGCGTTAGTTCACTGCCATCACATGGATTGGTGTAGGTCCAGGTGTAGGTCGCCTCAATATCATCAATTGTGACGTTCGGCGGTACCGTGCCTGCAAGCGCACAATCACCCAGTTCCCCGTTATCATATGCTAAATTTACAGGGTCGGAAAAGTCTTCCCCACAATCTAAAGTAATATCTGCTGGAGGGTCTACCCAATCTGGTGCAGAAGCTGGTTCAACCGTAATCTCACGTGAGTGCGACAACACATTGCCGCAAATATCGGTTCGGGACCATTCTTGAGTGAGTGTGCCTCCACATGCATCATAGGAGCCCAACAAAACTCCGGTTACCGTTCCTGAAATAAGACAATTCCCCGCATTATTATTGCTGTATGTTAACAAATCATCAATGTCGTCCACATCTGCACAGTTGACCGTTATATTTCCGGGCGGATTGTCCCAGGTTGGGGCAGGAGCTGGTAAAACTGTCACATTCCGACTCGCAGAAATCGAGCGTCCACAGGCATCTGTAAAAGACCAGTTCTGAACCAAATTACCTCCACAAGCTGTAAAACTACCGGCAGTTGTCCCGGCGACCGAACCCGATATAGAACAGTCACCACCTTCTCCATTATCATAAGTCAGGGAGGGGGGAGTCAATCCTATGGCTTGATTACAAGTGAGTTCAATATCATCCGGTACATTGGTAAATACAGCAGGTGATGCCGGGGTCACATTTACCGTCTGACTATGAGTAATCGTGCGACCGCAATCATCCGTATACGCCCATTCGAAGGAGATGGTACCGCCGCATGGATTAATCGTTCCAACTTGCACGCCCTCAACAGACCCACTGATCTCACAATCACCACTAGCTCCATTTGAATATTCCAGATCAGGAATATCGTAATCGTTTGCATCACTACAATCCAAAGTTATTCCTGCCGGGGGATTAACCCATTCTGGTTCAGGAGAAGGTTCAACCTCGATCGTCTGTTCATGCGTAATTACCCGATCGCAATTGTCCGTAAATGTCCAAGTGTAAATTAGTGTACCGCCGCAAGCATCCACTACACCGTCTACAGTAGCGGCCACGGAGCCTGCAATTTCGCAAACACCGGATTCACCATTGCTGTAATTTAACTCAGGTGCTGGAGGGAGGGGAAGGTCATCACACGTCAAAATTACATTTGCAGGTGGGTCTATAAACTCAGCTTCAGGTGCCGGTTCTATTTCAATAACCTGAATGTGTTCCAGCTGAGTTCCACAGTCACCCACCGCTGACCAAGTATAGGTAATAGTGCCACCACACTCGTCAGCCGATCCATCCACAGAAGGGGAGGCAATACCACTGATCTCACAATCCCCAATTTCCCCATTTGTGTATTCTAAATCCGGAGGGGTTGGAAGAGGTAGCGCATCACAATCTAAAACCTCATTTGCGGGTGGATCTACCCAATCAGGTTCGGGAACGGGGTCTACCGTAATCATTTGTGTATGCGAAATGGAATTCCCACAAATATCCATAAAGTCCCAGGTGTAGGTGACCGCCCCCCCGCAAAAGTCTACCGAACCATCAACCGTGGGAGAAACAGTCCCGCTAATTTCGCAGTCGCCTGTCTCGCCATTGGTATACTCCAAATCTGGGGGTGTCGGTAAAGGCAAGTCATCGCACGTCAAGGTCTCATTCGCCGGGGGATCCACCCAATCAGGGGCCGGAACAGGGTCCACCGAAATTACCTGGGTATGGGAAATCGTATTCCCGCACACATCGGTGAAATCCCAGGTATAGGTCACACTACCCCCACATAAGTCTACCGAACCATCAACCGTGGGAGAAACAGTCCCGCTAATTTCGCAGTCGCCTGTCTCGCCATTTGTATACTCTAAATCCGGTGGAGTAGGTAAAGGTAAATCAATACAGGTCAAAGTCTCATTCGCCGGTGGGTCTATCCAGTCGGGATTAGGTGCCGGCTCTACTGTAATTTCTTGCGTATGCGAAATCGTTCGATTACAATCATCGGTATACGTCCATTCATAAGTGAAACTTCCGCCGCACTCGTCTGCAGAGCCTGACACAGTAGCTTCTACCTCGCCGGCAATTTCACAATCGTCTATTTGACCATTATCATACTGCAAAAAGGGAGCAGTACCATCGGGTGCCATATCACAACTTACGGTTTCATTAGCAGGTGGATCATTCCAATCTGCTAGTGCAGGTGGCTCGACTGTAAAGGTCTGGACATGCTCTATAGCTCTATCGCAGCTATCTGTAAAACTCCATGTCGCTGTTATCATACCTGCACAGTCAACTATATCTTCCACAACATCAGGCGAAACAGTACCTGAAATTTCGCAATCGGGATTTGCACTTCCATTGGTATAATCCAAATCGGGAAAGCTGGTCGGAATGGTATTGCAGTCAACTGTTTCATCTGCTGGTGGATCCACCCAGTCGGCTTCAGGTAGAGGGTCTACGGTTAGGGTTTGGATGTGCTCTGCAATATTTCCACAACTATCTTCCACAGTCCAGGTTCGCGTGATGGTGCCTCCATCACATACATCCTGAGCGCCATCTTCCATCCCTTCAACAAAGCCACTACCCAGGCAGTTGTCATTAAATTCCAGGTCTTCCATGTCGGGAAGAAGATTAATGCATTCATAGGTTTCATCGTCCGGCGCGCTTACAAAAGTGGGTGCTTCATCGTCTTCAAAAGTAAATTCCTCTTCCAAGATTTCACAACAGGAATTGTTGCAATCCGGAAGATTAAAAAAATCACCAATTGTAGGGAGTGTTACCTCTGATGGAATGTACTGGTAAGCATAAGCTATGAAATCATCACACTCATCGTGAGTAAAGGTCGCAGCATCAGCTAAGTCCAGTTGTTGCACAATACCTGCCTGATCTGTAACGATAATTGCTAGTTCCAGCGCCGGATTATCATTGGCATCTATGACGGTAATATCAGTAATTTCTCCCGGGCAGAGTGGATTGGGATCAACAATAAGATCCCCAATAGATGGATCAAAAACTTCTACTGTCATGCAGATTTGATCTGGATCATCGGTAACCGGGATACAGGGATCATTACTTGCATCTACGCAAAGTTCAAAAGTCCCTTCCTCATCCCAGTCGATATCAAAATTGGGGTCCTCTGAGGTGCCCACTTCTACGCCATCGACATACCAATGATATAAGTTGGCGCCATCTAATTGGTCCACGATATAATTAGCCGGGTCACCCACACAAACTACTTCTGGCCCATCTACTGGATTTGTCCAATCCTCAATTTCTGGATCCCCACAAGTACCCACGACATTGATTGTGACATCACAATTTGATCCTGCACAGCCATCAATTATAAAGTGATATACGCGACCAATGACCAAATCAGTCATCACGAGTGATTTATCATCTTCATTCCCACAGTCCTCGACATTACAAGCTACTTGATCGGTATAATCACAATTCCCATAGATGGCAATTTGAGCTCCCCTTGTAAAGAATGGGAAGTTAAAGACCTCGGAGCAGTCATCAATCTCAACTAACAGTTCCAGTTCCTCACACCAGGCCACAAAGGAAAACCAGGTGGGATTATTAGGAACGGAGGGCTGATTAATACACAGCGGCTCGGGTCCATCCTGAGGATGCTGAAAATCTGACATGGAATATTCGAACCCATCCAGATCATCTATGGTACATAAAACGGGAGATGTTTCACATTGACAAGTCTCCTGGGATCCATCGTCACATGGGTCTGGTGGAGCCGTCTGAGCGAGAAGAGAGCTAGAATATAATAAAAAGATAGGGAAAAGCTGTGAAAATCGTTTCATGGGGTTGTAGTGTGTTAAGAAACATTTCAAAGAAGATTTTTAGCTTAACATTCATTAGGGGTGTTCACGGCCAAATAATCTAAAAAATATTGCATTCCCAAAGTAACTAAAATTTTTTAATCCTAAAAGAATGCTTTCACTAATATGCTAAGTATATATATGACTAGCAAAACAAATAAAACCTAAGGGATTGACTTTATGAAAAAATATATAAAACCTATAAATTTTAAGAAATAAATTGAACAGGCAATACAAAGGTACCTCTTACTCCTATTTTCTGGGCTTCGGACGGAATACGATCTAGAGGTGCAGATAAAATCCAAAATAAAAGTAAGTGGACTCAGCCCTAGATAGATTAATCAGAGGCTTAAGGCCTTTGAAAGTATAAAAAAATGAAATATTCGACGACCAGACAAAAACTATCATTCAAGAAAGTTAGCGAGTAAGCGATACCGTTCCTTTGAAATACTCAACAGTACCGCTGGCATAACGAACTAGAAAAGAATAAACATATACTCCGTTAGGCAACAGCTGCCCATTGTAACGACCATTCCAACCCAATTCTGGATTATTGGAAGACAAGTTTCTGGACTCAAAAGCCTTGTTTCCCCAGCGATCGAAAACTAAAAGTTCTACAATCTCTAAGTCTACATTTGCAAACAGGGTGAAACCATCATTCAGGCCGTCTCCATTTGGGGAAAATACATTAGGAATAAAAATATCTATATCAGGTTGCCTAACAAACAATTGAAATGTAGCTTGCCCGGAACAACCATTTAAATCTGTTACAGTTATGGTATACTCTTCTTCCATTAATGCATCTATAGTGGGACGCAGGCAGTCCGAGCAATTCAAGTTTGTACTTGGTGTCCATAAAATATCAACAATATCACCCTCAGTGCGGTTGGTCATTGCCTGAACGGTGATGGTTTCACCAGAAAGTACCTCTGCCGAAGAAGGAGTAATAGTAACATTTACACTATTTTCGTCAGCTATCCGGATCCTTTGCCGATAAATAGCTTCATTCCCGCATCCATCTGCAATTCTCCATTCACGGATAATCGTGTCGCCTTCCACGTAATTCTGAAGCCCCTCTTCTATCCCTTCTACTGACCCAGATGGTGCGCAATTATCTACATACTCTAAAGTTGTAAGTTCAGGAACTGCATCAGTGCAATTGTAGACCGTATCGGGAGGTAAGTTTTGGAAGCGTGGATCCTGATTGTCTACAATAGACAATTCGACTCGAACCAGATCACAGCAAGATTGGCTGCAATTGGGAGGACTAAAGAAGTCTCCTACTTCGGGCAGAACCAGAGAGGAGGAACGAAACTGTAATGCATATGCAAAAAACGATCCGCAACCGTTGAAACGAAAATTAGATTGTGAAGCTAAGTCAATCTGTCTAACAGTATCATTTTGGTCCACCACGATAATTGCGACAATAAATAAAGGATTTGGATTGGCCCCATTAGCGTTGATATTAAAAGTCTCTCCCGGACAAATCGAATCTGTATTTACAATAATGTCACTAATACCTGGATCTAAAACATTTACCGAAAGACAAATTTCGTCCGGTCCATCGGTTATCGGACAGCGTTCATTACTTGCTTCCACGCACAGAGAAAAGCTTCCCTCCTGATCCCAACCCAAATCTATATAGGGGTTCTGAGTTGTCCCGATTTCCATACCATCGATAGACCAAATATAAAGATTCGCACCGGCTAAACTGTCAACAAAATAGCGAACGGTATCGCTAAGACATAAAACATCTGGCCCTTGAATAGGATTGCTCCACTGTTCTATTATGGGATCACCACAGGTACCAACTACATTAACGCGCACCAAATCGCAAGCTGACCCTCCGCAACCATCAATGACAAAATGATAGGTTTTGCCTATCGTCAAATCCGTCATAGACAGCGTTTTATTATTTTCATTATTACAATCCTGCACATTGCATGCTACCTCTTCATTGAAATCACAATCACCGTATATTGCGATTTGAACCCCTGAGGCACAATTACCGAAGAAATCGCATAGAAAGTCACACGACCCACCAGTTAAGCAAACTTCGGAGCAATTATCTAGCTCAACTTCCAGTTCCAGCTCTTCACACCAAGCCACAAATGAAAACCAAGTTGGGTTATTCGGTACTCCTTCACCATTGCAAAGAAATTCCGGCCCATCCTCAGGATGTTGAAAATCAGACATGGAATATTCAAAGCCATCTAGGTCATCAATGGTACATAAAACCGGTGAGTTTTCGCATTGACAGGTTGCTTGTGACCCATCATCGCAAGGATCTGGCGGGGGAACCTGAGATAAAAGTTGTAGCCAAGGGCACAATACTAGAAATGCTGAAAAAAGGAGGATTCTCATATGGAAAGGCTATATCTATGTAAGGTAAAATAATTATATTACTACATGCTGCATTCGAATGAGGCTGTGTTGTTCGAATTTATCACATAAACGAATTGGGAATATTGATGGTTTGAAGGTTACGTTATAATAATTGAATTAAATTTTTACTGGTGGTAATTTCACCACTTTTCTTTAGAAAACCCAATCCGCTCAATAATTTTTTCTTTTGTTTTTGCGATAGCGATGTGCAGCAGTCACGCCTCAGCGTGAGATCCGAAGCAGAGCAAGCGGGTTGGCTGGAGCCGAGTGAAGCGCCGGAATCCCGCAAAGCAGCTTTGCGGGATGAAGGCGGATCTGAACGAGCTGCGAAACGTAGCGCCTCCTGCTGACGGCAGGAGGATCGCCCTCATAAATATTTTATTGCTTACAAAAAGAAATATTGATTAGATTTCAGCTATTCGAAGAAACTAATTTTAGTTCGGCCATAATGTCGCTCCTCCAAAAATCTAGCATGGGTATCAAAGTCAATAATTTTATCGTGCTCAATGGCTAGCTGTCCTTGGGGAAGTAAGCCCGGGCCCTGGAAAATCATATCGGGTAAGTCTTTCACATGAGGCCAATCATAAGGCGGATCAGCGAAGATAAGAGCATATGGATTTGCGTGTACTTTAAGAAATTGTTCGACAGACATGCAGTAAATTTTCCAGGCATTACCCGCCTCGAATTGCGCATGTAATTCCTCAAGATTTGCATGCACAGATGTATTTTGATCCACGCTGTGCACCTCTGGCACGCCTCTAGATAAAAACTCCAAACTAATTAGCCCTGTACCTGAGAATAAATCTAGAGCTGTGGTATACGCCCAGTCATACTCATGGTGCCACCTGTTGAACAAAGATTCACGAACGCGGTCCGTGGTGGGTCGTGTCGGCAATTTAGAGATATTGGGATTAACCTTTCGGCCCTTCCACTTACCAGCTATGATGCGCATTTCCAGAGTAGTTTTAAGTCGAACTGAAAAGAATCATCCGATGTTTCAAAAAGTTCCTGCTTAAGTGCTATCTGCTCAGAAAAAAGCTCAACGATGGTTTCATCATCAGATCTTGGACCTACCAGGTGCACCTCACATGAATCTGTAGAAACTGAAAATTGCTTCAAGCTAAAAAGAAAATGATAAAGCAGATCCTCCGCGGTTCTAAAGGGAATGACAGCATGATTCATAAGCTTATTAGCATGAAAAAGACTAAGTGCTGAATGCTGCGTACCAATATATAGTAAGGCAGTGCTTTCAGAACGGGGCGGTGCCATCGGACCAAACCACTCCTGACCAAAAATGGAAAGAAAAGGAACCTCAAAAATTGTCACCTCACTAGCGTCTGAATTATTAGCCGAAGTATATTTAGCGTAAGCAAGAACTTCATTGTTTTGATTGGGTAGATGAAAAAAACGCAATTGGGATCCCCATTTCTCAACAAATTTTTTGCGATCTGACCGGGAAATTATTTGCGCTCGCTTCAGAGGGAAACAGGTAAAATGCGTTCCAATATCTAACTTTGAGTCTGCATAGAGCTCGGAGCACCAATTTGCATAATCGTCTTGATTGTTCAGCTTTACATTCGTTGATATTAGTCTATGACCGCCGGGGACGCGGACCTCTGCCTGTATTTGATCCGTTGTGACAGACGTCAACAATATATTCACAATCGTACTTCTTTACTCCCAGTTTCCTGATACGGAGGGTTTGTTCATATCACCGAACTTCAACATGGTAGAAGGGTCGTACCGCTTATCGTATTTAGAAAAACGAGGATCTCCATATTTACCCATGAATTTTTCTCGTTTAACACCCACCTGGACAACAGCTGTTTTGGTTTGTTGATATTGGATGGTATCAGCCTGAATATCGAATGTAACGCCTTCTGCGTATGGGACATACTTGAGAGAATCCAAATTCCACCCCAATTTCTGTATGGTATCGTAGGCAGGAGTGTAAATTGTATCTAACTCAAATTCTGCGTCCGGATCGTCTGGATTTCCTGATACTTTTACTTCGTAAAAATCACCCGTTCTAAGCACTTGAGCCAATGTATCAAAGTCATCAGCAAACATTCCGGTAACATCCTTGTAGAATTGTTGAGCGGTACGTACTTTTTTTAATTTATTCACGACAGCTTTCTCGCGCTTTGCTTTCTCATCTCCAAACGAAATAGGTTCGCGGATACTCGAATACAATAAATAGGCAAGGAAACCAATGAGTATCAGAATGAAAATATTGGCAACGATTCTCATAAATCAGGCTTTATTAAGTAGGTTTGCACAATAATACGGATTTTCTGAAATTATATATGAAATTAGGGTGAATTTAAATGTGAAAAAGAAAACAAGCCAGTATCCAAATTGCATTTTAGCTATAGAATCTTCTTGTGATGATACCTCAGCAGCTGTCATAAGAGGCGGAAAACTACTTTCCAATGTAATTCATATTCAGGAAGTCCATAAAAACTATGGCGGCGTCGTTCCTGAGCTAGCCTCTCGCGCTCATCAATCTGCTATAATACCAGTTATTGAAGCAGCCTTGAATCAGGCAAATTGCAATAAAGGCGACATTGAAGCGATTGCTATAACTCGGGGTCCTGGTCTCATGGGGTCTCTCCTAGTCGGTGCCTCGGTCACCAAGGGTCTCGCCATAGCGTGGGATATTCCGATTATTGAAGTCCATCACATGGAAGCGCACATACTAGCTCATTTTATAGATGATCCAAAACCTAGCTTTCCTTTTCTGTGCTTAACGGTTTCCGGGGGACATACTCAACTAGTCAAAGTTAGTAGCGCACGGAGTTTTGATATTCTTGGTAAAACACTTGACGATGCTGCAGGCGAAGCATTTGACAAAACAGGTAAGATGCTCGGACTCCCTTACCCCGCAGGCCCCGAAATTGATCGTTTGGCTCAAGGTGGTCAAGCATTGTATGATTTCCCCATTCCCAAAGTGCCAGGTCTAGACTTCAGTTTTAGCGGTTTAAAAACAGCTATTCTTTACTTTTTAAGAGATCAAAAGAAAAAGGACCCGAATTTCATTTCCGAGCATTTGGCCGACATTTGTGCATCGGTTCAAAAAACCATCATACAAATACTCGTTGAGCGATTAATGGCTGCTGCTCATGAATCGGGCTCAACATCTATTGCTTTGGCAGGGGGCGTAGCCGCGAATTCAGGCCTGCGGAAGGCGGTAGAAAAGTGTGCTCGAGAAAACAACTGGAGCGTTTATATTCCTCAACTTCAATACTGCACAGATAATGCGGGGATGATAGCAATGGCCGCCTGGTACCGAAGGCTACAGGAAGACTTTATTGATTTGGGATTTACACCTTCCCCGCGCATGGCTATGAAACATCATTAAATTGATTCATCAGGCGCTCTTTAAGTTTCGTAAATTCTTCGTCGTTGATTACACCCTGTGCTTTTAACTCAGTCAACTGGGTTAAGCGCTTCACAATATCATTTTCAGATAATGGCTCATCCTTTTGGGCATCAGCCTCTGCATTTGGCTTTTTGTTGGTTTTCATTTTTTTTGCCATTTCCTTGCCCTTCTCAAATTTCTCCCGGTAAATTTTTCGCAAACGCTCCGGATCAAAATCCAAAAAGGTTCCACCTGTTTGAAAATGCTTCTTAAAAACCTCTCCAACAGCATAAGTCGAGGCTCCACTGAGCGCTGCCATAGTTAGGCCTCCAACCAAGGTTCCTATACCTGGAAAAAACTTGACGGCGTTTGCACTTAAACGTGCAACACCTGATCCGGCCAAAGAGGTAATGAGCGCTTTGCCTTGCGATTCTTTAAACTCTACATCATAAATACGGGAAAGACTTCGTACCATATCCATTTGAATCGCTGTTACCGCAAGCATATCAGCTATGGGAACCGGAATAAAACCTGCACTCATTGACCAAACCATATGATTTTTAATCATGGCATCTGCTCGAATTTTCTTTTCTATTTCACCCATATTTTTATAATTTTTTCTTGTCCAAAATTTATCGACGACCTTGTCTGTAGCAATATTAAAAGCTAAAGCACCAATTGCGTTAATCAACATATGTTTTAATTTTTTCTCCCGTACCATGCGTTTTAAACTCCGGCGCATAGAACGACTCCATTCGCGTAAATCCTGCAGCACAGGTTCCGGCGTGAACAACCCGTTCTTTAAATTCAAAAACATGATCTCCTTCCGGAAGTTGATCTATAAAGAAATGAGTTCCTTCATCTTTCACTGCACGGTAGGTTGACAATCCTTCCATATTCTCATAACCACTTTTTTGCACCATAGGTTCCAAATTGGACGGGCGAAACTGTTCGATATGTACAAAGTCCATGGTGCGATCGACGGATGCCAGCACTCGTGCTACTAAAACATCTCCCTTTTTCAGCCGTGTATCAGGAACGATAGGTTCGAGTACTAAACCTTCCGACCCCTTCTTCTCAAGATAATAGACAGTACGAACTTTCATGTTCTCGTCCCCTTGCGCCGAAATAGCATTGAGTGGGCTAGAGTATTGAATCTGCACACTACCCCAGATGGGAAAAGGATTGGGATTGTTTAATTCCAGTTTGTCTACTGGGGATTCAATTGTTCCATCAGGAAATGCACTTCGCTCCCAATGAATAAATGCCTGGCCTATTTCTAGATTGGGTTGGGGCTGATTACCAATCGCTTTCCATTTTACTTCTCGTGGTTTCTGCCACAACTGGTTTTGCCCTGAAAGTAATAATGCATGAATGGCTGCAGCTGTGGTTTTGCTATTGCCCCATTGCTGCACCTGCTTTTCCTTTATCAGATAAGTCTTAGCGGCTTGACTCATTTCAGTGGCCCCCACTCTCTCACATACTTCAATGATTAAAGCCTGCGCTTCAAGTTGACTATGAAAATAATCGAATCGCCCTCCAGTGGACCAACTCCAACCCAAATTAGTGTTCTTACGGGCTCTTTCCCTCCAGGATTTCATCAATTCTTCAAGCTGAGCAGTTCGTCCTTGTCTCTCCCAGGCTAAAGCCAGTAGGGCTTGCTGGGCCATAGTCAATGTAGACACGTTCTCATGTAAATAACGCTCTATCTGTGGTTTGAAGGTGGACCAGTTTTCCCAGGGCGCAAAAGATTTATTATCATATACATGCTCTCCCAGATAATACATATACACCAGGGTCTGCTTTGATAAAGTCTTCAAATATGTTTTCTTGTTTCTCGTATAATACTCCTCAAAGTATTTAAAGCAATACTGCAATGATCTATTAACCATTGGTTGTATCTCATCATCTGAAACGAGGTCTAACTCATACATGCGAAGCAATTCTTTAGCAAGATATTGAGTGACATAAATACTGGATCGCCCTCCCGGCATCCAGGGAAAGCCTCCATCACTATTTTGTCTCTGCTTCAGGTCTCTAAGGATTTCTCGGCGCTCAAGCATTTGCCGATTATCGTCCAACAAGGCAGCTATTTGCTCCATTTGCTGCGTCTCTCCAAGAGCCGATTGAACCCATGGTGTTTGGGCTAGATCTGTATTTTTCCACTCCTGAGATTGACTTAGTGGGCTCTCCCCCATTCCCGCTTGTGCAAAAGCATTTAATTGAGGGCCTATTTGAGGAATAGATTTGGCTACTTTTCTCGCTAAACTATTGGCAAATAATCGATTAACCTGTGCTGTAGCAGAGGCATTCCTGGGTTTTGAAAGGTAAGGTAAGGCCTGAATGGCTTGCCAAACCGGCTGCAAGTTCACATCCAATTTATACTTCATAATCCGCTGGCCGGATTCTACATTTATAGGTATTGATTCACTGGAGACGTCCCAGCTACCGGAATTGTTAGCTTCAAGCTCAAATGGCTGTGTGCGAAATAGCTGGACACGATCCGTCAAAACAGGTATTAGCTTAGATTCTCCATCACTACCCTTTTCAGAGTTGACTTTCGTGATGATTTGGAGCGCTGGTGCAAAACTGGGTTCTGGCACTATTATTTTCCAGCGGATTGCCTTAGGCGTACCTGCTTCAACCTTTGTTGACCGGGAGGTAGAGCCTTGAATAATTTCATCAGTAACTTCCATTCCGCTAATTCCATTTCTAATTTCTATGCTAAGCTCCGCATCCGCGAGATCTATTTCGCTTTCAACACGGGCTGTTAATTCAATAGTATCGCCTGCTCGCAATACCCTGGGCAAAAAGGAGCGGATGCTTACCTCTTGTTTAGATACCACAGAAGTAGAGAAAACACCTGAAGACAAATGCTCATCGTGTGCAAAGAGCAGAAGTTTCCATTTTGTTAAAGCCTCATTCATTTCAAAATCCACTTCGTACTGTCCATCTTCATTCTTTTGGATATTGGGTATAAAGAAGACGGTTTCCTTTAAGTTTTCCCTAATTGGACCCTGACTTTCCCGGGTGGCCTCCTGGTCCTCAAACTGATCTCCGGAAGTTCGACTTTCCATAGTCACAGGAGGCTCTTCACCCAGAGACTTCCTCACAATTGGGACCTCATAATCCATATGGGCTACGTCACTCATCATTCTGACCACAACTTGGGTTTCTAGAATGAAGGAAGGCCATTCAAGAGGTCGGGTATAGATCGATCTTGGATAATTAAAAAAGTCGAGCGTCCGCAAACTACGCGAACTAAATTGATAAGCACTAAACCGCATGGATGCGGTCTGATAGGCCAAGGGAAGTCTTGACCAATTGTGACTTTGGATGGCATCCAGAGACTGGTCATACATAGTTCCTACCAACTGTATGGGCCCGGAGTGTTTAATATCAAATCGATAAACCTCTTTTTCTCCCGGACGGCTTATTGAGTCTATTTGAAGCTTTTTGATTTCTATTTCCTTCTCCGGACGGCGCAATTGGATGTTGACTTCATCTGAATACACCCGGTTGTGTAAAACTGAAAAACTAATAGCTTTAATAGAGCCGATCGGAAGCGCAGCAGTTTTTATGGATAGCTCTCCGCCAGACTGTGAATAGATCGGTGATCCCCCTTGTTGATAGGCCACCCAAGTTCGTGCTTCTGCAGCGGGTTTGATAATTTCAAGTGTAACTGTGTCTCCGGCCACAAAATTTTGAGGTGATTTTCGCCAAAATAGTTTGGGTTCGGAAAGCGATGTGGTTTGAGTTGACGGATAATGATCAAACTGTTTTTCCACCAGTTGCTTACCCTGTAAATCAAATGCTCGAAGTGTAAATCGTCCGGCGGAAAGATCGGCAAATAGTTCTCTAGGCGGAGTAGTACTGCCATCTATCGTTACCTTCCCTTCTCTTACCATCTCTTCATCCCCATCTGAATGCAATTTATCGTCGCTTAAATAAGACAAATGAGGCCAGTTGGATATAAAAGTTTGACGACTCATTAAAATCGTGTCGGGCATGGGCCAATATCGGCTGGCTTTTTTTGAACTGGCTGCAGGGAGTTCATATAAGACCCATCGGATTTCTGCTTTTACTGGCTCTCCCATGGCATTGCGTAATGTCCAATCTTTGGACGGAAGTGATTCACCCCAAACCTGACCAGAAAGAGGTAAGCCTAAGGTGAAAGGACTCATACTCAAGGTAATATTTTCGCTTATTTCCTGTGTTTCTCCCGATTCATCTATTACAGTGGCGCTAATTTCGTATCTCGATGCTATCCCTGTTTTTTGTATCGGGTCAGTAGCGAATTGAACCGAAGCCCTTCCTCCTTGCTCAAGTTTTAAGTGTGCTTCGTGGACAAGTTTTTTTTGCTCACGTCTGTTTGGCCAAATCGCATAACGCCAAATAGGGGTATAGGTTCGATAAACGGTGAGATGAACATCGGCATCAGTAAGCGGAAACCCGTTGAAGGTCTCTGCTATAAGCTCAAGTGCAATTGAGTCACCTGCCACATACTGCACCCCCTGTGGCCATTTTGTTTCCACCGTGAAACTCGGTCGCCTGTATTCTGCAACTTCAACAGTCTTAGAGCCAAAAGGCGTCCGAATGCTGTAAGTTCCAGGCATCGCCCCCTGAGGTAGTCTAAAATCTAAGGTAAACGAGCCTAGTTTATCAGATTGAAGATTTATCTTTTGTATGACCTCATTATTTGGATCTCGCAAACTGACTTCTAATCCAAGGCCTTCCATAATTTGCTCCTTACCCATATCTGAGCGTTGAAAAACAATACCTTTTAACCTTAGGGTTTGGCCAGGACGGTAAATAGACCGATCAGTAAGTATTTTCACTTCAGTACGCAAGCGGCCTGGGCTTGGCCTGCCTGATGTATGGATGCGAATATCCGGGAACCATTGGCGATCTCCTTTTGTCGCGCGAACTAAGCGTGCACTTTCATCGAAAGCCACCTTTGTGCGTCCCTGATCATCTGTTTTGAGACGAAAGGTATCTTGATTTTCTGCACGCCAATCCACTTCCTCAAACTCCAATAGGACGTCAGCCAAACCTTTTCCGGTCTTACGATCGAGAATGAATAACTCGTTATCCAATCGTACTACTGCCAAATCACTTACTTGAAATTCCTGCCAAAAAGAAGCATTTTCAGCTCCCAATAATACCACGTAAAGTCCAGTTGGAAAACCCTCTATTCCAAACTCGGCTGTGCTCATGGTGTAATTGGGGTTATTAGGCAAACTAAGCTTTCCTTGTTTCTGTAGAGATTGCTTTTTAATCTGACGCATGAACTCTTCTCTATTCCTGCGGTTCAGCGTTTCCATTACCTGTTTTGAAACCCTAAATACTTGATAATGCAATTTTTCTACATTTCGATAGGTGCAAGAAACCAAAAGGGCTTGCTCAGGGAGCAAGACCGACTCAATCTGTGCACTTAAATGAGGGCGAAAAATTCCGAGCTTAAATTGTTTCGCATACTCTCCCCAAATATCAGTGCGCTCATCCAGCTTATACTGTTGAATAACCTTCAGAGACTTTTGATATCCCGAAAAACCCTGATCATCAAGCTCTCCGCCTTTATTATAATAATATTCAGCCAATTCTGTGGCTAAACGAGCCTCAATAGATTCCTGGCTAAATGAGCCTAGAAAGCTTTCTACAACATCCTTCCAACGGGCTTCCCTCTCGGGCTGCCAGCCATGTGAACGGATGAATTGGTAACGCATGAGATCAATATCCAGCAAAACCTTCGAATCTTCAACTTCAGACAAAGCCAACTGGAATATTTGGGCAATACGGCCGGCAGATTCATCTCGATAACCAAAATCATGATCCAAAAAGACCTCTCGGTCCGCCCACCACATGGAATCTCGAAAGACGGGGTGATCCGAAAAGGGAATGGATTGCAATAAGGAGCCCGACAGTTTTTCAGAAAGCGAATGGGCCACCACAGTGAATAAATGAGGACGAAATTGTATCGCGGTAGAGTCCTCTATTTCCTTCAATATTGAGCCCCAGTCTTTCACGGAAGCCTCTTTCAATCGAGGGTGAAAGGCTTGATCTGCTGAATGAAATATTGCTTCCAAAAAATGGTTTCTCGTCCATGTTTCTAGCGGATCATCCAGCGAAGAAGAAGCCAGGGACGTTCTCTCCTCGACCTTGTATTGTTTTTGCTGATAATAGGAAATCAAAGCTGTAACCCGCGCAAATTCCAGCAAGTGATGACTGATCGTTTGAGCTGGCACCTCTTTGTCCAACAAAAATTTAACAGGAGACTCATCGGGAATTTCATTTCTTCCCGCGCGCCTCAACAGCAAATTATATCTGTGAAAAATAGCCGCCATGCGATCTGACTCACTACCCAGAGAAATCGCTGCTTGTTCAATTTCTACCAACTGTTTTTCAGCAGATTCGGGATACCCCAGAATATCCATAGAGTCATAAACCTGCCAGAGGCTATCAATTGAGGGGCCGGAATAATTGCGATCTTTAGACATATCTACTGATTTACACGTACTAAAAAATAATCCTAAAACCCCTAGCGCCAAGACAGCAAATCCCTTTACATTCATTTTTTTACAATTTTCTCTAAAATACCAATATATATTTTTGCGCCGAGCATATACATTCAGGTGGATTTAACAAAACCTTATGCTTGCCAACATGTATTTAAGAAGCCTCATCCCATCTTCCTTTTATATCCACCTCCTGCATTAGTGATTGTCCACTCTTTATATGAGACACTAAATGTCGGGCAAAATAGGGAGCCAAAGAAGCCCCTTTTGTACCTAAGCCATTAAATACATATATATCCCGGTCGACACGACCGAGCAAAGGTTTTCGATCTCGAACGGTGGGCTTAATAGCTGCAAAATTCTCCATAACCGGCGGTCTCTGGCCGCTATACATTTCGATGAATGCAGCCATAATACGCTCTTGCCCTTCGTCAGTGGGTAAATCGTCCTCATAATTCCAGAAATTCGCTGCACCCAGCCACCATTCCCCATTTTCCCAGGGTACAGAAAAAATACGGCGCTTTATTACCGCCGGTAAAACTTCTAGCTTCTTAATGACCATGGCTTCTCCCTTCGACAAATTAAATGGCAGCCCCTTGAGCCAGGGGTTGTGAATGGCTGCTGCTCCCTCACAAAATATTATCTTTTGGCAACGTACACCCTTGTAAATCCAAGTATCTCCTTCCCGAATAAGTTGACTGTGCTGCCAGGATTCAGGTATCAATCTATTTGAATTCGTCAAATAAGCGCGGTAGTCGTTTAACATGCGACTGATTCGCAGTTGATGTCCCTTTAAAATTGAAATGTAGGGCACCGATCTCCGCAGCTCGGAAGGTATCTGATCTTCTTCAGCATCTCCTCCCACATATTCTGAATAAGCTGGCAAGGAAGATCGATAATCCCACTCATTCTCAGCCCTGCGATCAGGAAGAGCCCTAAAAATGGGCCGCTCATAAAAAAACCGAGTACCCAATGCCGATTCAAGTCCTCTATAAAAACGCACCGCTTCAGTCAGCAAATCATCAAATAGCCAACTTTTTACATATTTCCGCCCAGTTAATGGGTTCAGAATACCACTGGAAATCGAGGAACACGATACGCCTCCTGGATCCCATACGCAGGTCTTATAGCCTGCATTCTCTAAATACGCATGCAGTACAGTCCCAGCCAGACCCTGCCCGACAATCCCTACATCCCAGCATTCATTTTTCATAGATTATGAAGATACGGAATTTCATCTCAATAAGGTATTGGTTTATAATTTTTTGGGCGTACCCCAGCATGCTTAGCGTCTGATGGGAATCTGCCAGTCTATGAGAAAAAAAACGGCAAGTTGTTCAAGCGATATCCCAAAAATGCTGGGGCGGGCTATCCGCTCATAGTCAGGTGCTCATGCGGCGGCATCCCTGGGGCTGCGTGGGGCTTCCTGTGGTCGCCTACTCGCTTCAGGCCTGCTCGCCGCATGAGCACCTGACTGCCGCTTCTATCCCTTACGCAGACACTACTTTCCCAAAAGATATTCATAAAAAAGTATAATTCAAAAATACCACCAAAAGAAGTCGGAAAAGCTAAAGTAGGTCACTTTATATGTAAGATCAACTATTTATAGGAACTACGTACGGTAATTAACTCTTACCTATAGCGCTCAAAATACATGGTAATTTGGTCATCGAGAAACACAGAACCATTGCCAGTAGAATAGACATCAATATGTAAAGTTGCTAAATCTTCAGTGAATTCTATGTACCAATCAAACTTTATCCCATAGTAAACACCATCAATTGGCCTGAGATATTCCTGTGGACTATAATTTGCAGGTGATAAATCTGAACTACCCCGCATTGGAAAGTCATCATTTGAAGGGCTATTATTTTCAAAAACTAAAGCAATATGAGGTAAAGGATACTTATCATAATCGAATGTATCTGACCTAGATGCAAACCATTCTACTATGAACTCTTCAGGATACCGCTTCGACAATGAACTTGTAGATCTTGAATATATGGATGAACTATCAGGCATTTTCAATATATCCATTGGTTTAAAATAATCTATATTCCCCTCATGGCCTACACGTACATAAAAAGAAGCATTCAAGTCGTTACAAAGTCGATCATTATGTAAAAAGGGGGTGAAAAAATTTTCATCAGGACAAAGGCATTGACCATCATTGCAATCCATGTACGGATTTGTATCACAGTATGAATTGCAACGCAAATCATCCATTTTAGAAATATCGTCTTTACACGAAAAGAAAATAAGGCCAATGCATAAGATTACCGAGAAGTTATTTAAAATTGACATATACTTCGTTTGTTGGTTGATTTTTAGAAACAAAAAACTTCGATGTAATGAATGATCCGTCGGTTACATGTGCAACAATAAAAAACATCCCTGAGTATTCTGGCTTGTTAATCATAATTGCATTCTCATTAATGTTGATATAGTAATTCGATTCATCCACAAGCCTTCCATTTACATCAAATAGTTGGTAATAATCTATAGTTCGACCATTTAATTCGTTAGTAGAATCAAAAATCCCCCTTGCCGCAGACTCATCGGTCGGAGTAGGACAATTAAAATAAGAAACGGCAGAACCTAAATCATTTCCATCATATTGATGCCCTAAAGTAAAAAGGAATGCATCTACTGAGTTAAATAAGGCAAGATAGTTCACGGGGGCTTCTCTCATACTTGCCAGGCTCCATGTACTAAAACCATCTGAACAACAATATTCAGAAGGAGCATCAGCAACACCTCCATTAATGCCTGCTGCTAGCCTGTAATTACTCTCAATTCGCGAATTTGACTTCCAAGCAAGGGCACCTCCTGTTTCTGTTAATCCCGATGATACTAACATTAATTCAGTAAGCGAGTTTGGTTTAATTTGAAAAGTTCCTGTATTATTATTTAATAAAGTAAATGGAAGGTCCTTATTCTCAGCTCCGTCCTTTTCAACATAATCGTTCGTTATGATATTTTCAATTAATTCTGCAGTTGACTCAATTAAATCTAAAACACCGGTTGAATCACCAGCTGCTACTCTTACAATAGTTCCTGCAAACTCTAGTACAGTTAAAAACCACTCATCAGAGTAGGTGGTGCTTTCTTCAGAAGCTACTCCAGCTCTATTAACTTCAAGAACTTCAAAGCGACCATTATCATCCTTTAAAATTAATGCCGCATACTCTTCAGCTCTTGCACGAGAGGCCTTGTTTGTTCCACAAAACCAAGAAGCCCATCTTAATTGTGTAACCGCTTGTAATCTCGTATCATACTTCACTGAGTAATTTACTTGCTTTTCACATAAATCATCGGAGTCATCACACCACTCTCCGTAAGGTCCCGAAGAGAAAGACCAATTAAAAAGTAATGATGTAATGGTAGGTGAAGTTAATTCATCTCCTGTTCCCAAAATAGAGTATTTGCTTCCGGTACAAACCCCAGTACTATAATTATTAATATATCTTGCTGGACCAATATGAGCCATTGAATGAATAGTTCCCCATTTACTGAATACAGTTTCTTCGTTATTCTTTAATACATATGGAAAGTTGTATCTTACAAAACTGGATCCATAAAATTCCGGATCGCCATTTGTAAATGGCTCTTTCAATGGTTTTCCTTTGATTAGCTTGCAATAACATGGTAGAAGCCTATCATGGTTCACAGGCAAAGTATCAAGAATCCCCCCCGTAGATATGCTCCCACTTGAAAAAGCAGAATCATCAAAAAAGTATTTTTGCACAAAACTGAGTTTTTCTTCGAAAAGAACAGATGAGTCATTTTCCAATAGATCATAGAAGTTCAAATATCCATCGATATCACCCAAAGTATAAAATAATTTATTTGAAACCGGTACAGACGATGAATTACTTTTTGAAGAACTTACATCAGCAAGCAATAATGTATCTCCACAGTCATTTTGCGCCCAAAGTTGAAAAACTTCATTTAAGCCTGCTTGATTTACGGTTAATAAAAGCTCAGGATCTTCGCTTTCCAAGAAGCTAAGGGTGTCAACAGCAAAACTTAAGTTTGGATTATTACTAGAGCTAATAAAAAAACTCATCTCATATTCGGGTATTTCTGTGCGAAAATACACCTGAGCAAATTGATCATATCGCACAGTAAAACTGGCTTTGGCGTGAACTCCATCACAAACATCGAAAGTATCAAGAGGCAAAAGTGGATCTATCGTCAGAGAATCGAATTGCGCAGATCCATAATTATGAGAAAAAAGAAACAAAGCAACGAAGTAGCTACTAATTAAGGTAGTGCTTTGAAATGCTTTGAAGTGCTTTGAAGATCAATCATAGTTCTGAAATTAAAAGTCAATAATAAATTAAATATATTGAAGATTTGTTTAAAATCCAAATTTATGAGTATTTTTTTCTTACCAAGGATACTTAAGTATTGCAAATCACCATTTTTTTATCAAAACATTTAATAGTGGTTAATAATTATCTGTCAGAGTATTTCAACAGATACCAAATAGACATCGCGTAATGTCACTCTGCATTAATAACTTACAAACATGAAACCATACTTATAGAAAAATTAAGAAGTTCTAGCCTTTACAAATTACCTTATTGAATTTAGGGCTAAAGTGTCAAAAACATACAATCCAAATTATGCTTCGCTTCACAATATCATACTCAAGGAGGACCATAATGGATGCTGGGTATAAAGTCAGCATTTTTTGACTTTAAAACACAGGTGTTTTGCGCTGCTACATAAATAAAATTATGTCACTTTCGCTAAAACATATCCTGAATAAGAAATAGCAAATGAAACACTTACTCCCACTTATTTTACAAATTATTTCTTAAATTTGGAGATCAAAATAAGTTACTATGTCAGATCAACATACACAAGCTGAGAAAAAGGAATCTACAGGTAAGTATTGGCTACTATTTTTAGTGAGCACAGCTATTCTTATTTTTATGATGATTTTTGTAAATGAATGGTTTTGGGTAGTCCTCCCCTTTTCGCTGACCAGTTTAGTGAAAGGCCTTCGAGTTATTTAATCTTTTGCTCGATAATTTTAGGGTCATCCGATTCTAATGACCAATCTTTTACTTTTTCGAGATCGCTTTGGCACTATTCTCCGTGGCCATTGACCACTTCTTTTATTTGATTCGCAGATATCACGCCACTCTGACGCCATAAGGCTTTGCCTTTTTGAAATAGCATCAGAGTTGGTACACCACGTACCTGATACTTTTGGGCCAAGCCTTGATTTTTATCAACATCTATTTTTACGATCCGGACCTCATCTCCTAACTCATCTTTAGCCTCTTTTAAAATCGGAGTCATCATTTTACAAGGACCACACCAAGTCGCATGAAAATCGACCAAAACCTTTTTACGTCCATTTATTAAATCGTTAAAACTCAATTTTTTTGCGGTCTTCATATCTTATGTTTTTTTCTTTACGACAAAGGTAATTAAGCCTTACATCCCCTACAGTGACATTTCACACATAAGTTCCTACCTTTTCCTTTCAAAATACCGGCTTCTTTTGCAACAGCGTTGCAGTTAAATTTGTACCTTTGATGCCAGGCTCAAAAGCACCGGCCATGATAGAAATATTTATTGCAAGTTTTAGTTTAGCCGTTGTCCATGCGCTGATTCCCAACCATTGGATTCCATTAGTTACAATAGCCAAGGCTGAATCCTGGACACTTCGAGAGTCTCTAGGAGTGACCGCACTTACGGGTCTAGCTCACAGTTCCGGAACCATAGCAATCGGCCTGGCACTGGGTTTTGTTGGTATTCAGATTTCTAATCAATTTGAACTATTTACAGAATTAGTAGCCCCTCTCATTCTTGTCATTATGGGTATCTTTTATATCTGGTTTTCAAAAGGACATACTCACGACCATCTTTCTTCCGAAGTTGAAGACAAAAAAAGCAAAATCGCCATAATTTTTGCGCTTACCCTATCTATGTTTTTGAGTCCCTGCCTAGAGATGGAAACCTACTTTCTTGTAGCGGCTAAAGAAGGCTGGCCAGGCTTAGCCTTAGTATCTGTAGTGTTTCTTCTAGCGACTACCTCAGTAATGCTAATACTTGTTTATTTGGGCTTTCAATCTCTGAAAAATATGCACTGGGAGTTTTTGGAACGATATGAAAAGAAAATCACCGGAATTATACTGATCATTATTGGTATACTTACCTTAGTATTGCAATACAACCACTGGCACTTTCATTAATATGTTCGTACCATATATTAAACAACGACTTCATCGTGTCCTATTAGGGGCCTCAGCATTTGCTATAGCCTTAATTGCAGTTTGGTGGGGCGTTGATGGCTCGATCGCTTTTTATATCTATTTACTGAGTTACATCATCGCTGGCCATTTTGTTATCTTTAAAGCTTTGCAGCATATCATACGTGGCCAGGTTTTTGATGAATTTAGTCTTATGGCCATTGCTACTCTGGCTGCCTTTTTTATTGAAGAATACCCGGAAGCGATAACGGTCATGTTGCTGTATGAATTGGGTGAGTATTTCCAACATCAATCTGTTCATAGGGCTCGTGACCGAATTCGAAGTATGTTAGACCAGCGGCCCGAAGAGGCGCGCATCCTAAAACCAACAGGCGCTATTGTAGAGAATGCTGAAAACGTCAAGCTTGGTGATATCCTCATTCTTAACCGTGGAGAACGTTTGTCACATGATGGCGTTCTTATTTCATCTTCTTCAGCTATAAATACCGCGAAAATTACTGGTGAAAGCGAGATACGCACATTCCGATCTGGAGATGATCTATTATCTGGTTTTATCAACGAAGGCGCACCACTCAAAGTAAAGGTGACTAAAGAACTCAAAGACAGTACATTATCGCGATTGTTTACTTTGACACAAGAAGCACAAGCGCAAAAAGCACCGACAGAATTGTTTTTCCGCAAATTTGCTAAAGTTTACACCCCAGCGGTCGCTTTGCTCGCTGTATTAATCTTTGTCATCCCATATTTCTTTGTTGATCAGTACGAATATCAGGTTTGGTTGTACCGGGCGGCCGTCTTTCTCGTTATAAGTTGTCCTTGCGCCTTAGTACTTTCCATACCACTAACCTATTTTGCTGGTATTGGAGCAGCGAGTCGATCGCATATTCTTGTTAAAGGGGCACAGTTTCTTGATTTTATGACCCAGCTTCAATCTATTGGTTTTGACAAAACTGGAACACTTACGAAAGGGGAACCTTCACTTTCGCATATGAGCGAAAATTTATCCTCAGAAGATCCTCTAATGCCTATATTATTGACATTAAGTGGAGTCTCTCACCATCCCGCAAGCCGAGCTATTAATGACTATTTGAAACAAAAGAATATAGATAGCGCTGACGAAGAGCTTAGCCATATACTGGAAGAACCTGGAATGGGGATCGAAGCTCAACTATCCGACCACACCTATAGATTGGGGCGGCCGGAATGGGTTGACAAGTCATATGAAGCTACAGAACTACCATATACAGAGGTGGCTCTCAGTAAAGATCGTGCACACATTCTTTCCATTTTTTTATCGGACCCCATTAAGCCTGATGCCAGGGAGACTCTTTCCAAATTAAAAGATCAGAATATTTTTAGATTCCTACTATCAGGTGATCGAAAAACCGTAGTCGAGGAGGTCGGATCTAATCTTGGCCTTCATGAGGTTTTCGGAGAGCTACACCCGAAAGATAAACTCAACTATTTTGACAAACTAACTGCCGACCGCCACCCGGCTGCATTTGTCGGCGACGGGCTTAATGATAGCGCCGTTTTGGCCAAAGCAGAAGTGGGAATAGCCATGGGAAATACCGGTAGTGACCTTTCAATTGAGTCAGCAGATGTTATTCTCCCTGGAAGCCAGCTTTCGAAAATTCTAGACCTCATTCGGATATCAAAATATACCCGCTTCATCTTGTGGCAAAATATCGCATTGGTTTTTGCGGTTAAACTCGCCGTTCTTTTCCTTGGAGCATTAGGATACGCCTCACTTTGGGCAGCCATACTAGCTGACGTAGGTGTTTGTCTATTGGCCGTAGCTAATGCGAGTAGAGTGTTATATAAAAACCAATCAAGTGATTGAGTTGCGGTGCATCTTTGACAGAGGGTCTAAATGGAGCAGATAAAGTAATTTATAAAGAGCGAAATATTTAGATCTGTATTTCCCAGCTCGCATCTGTTGCTCTTGTTTTTGCATCCAGCGTTCAATCCAAAGCGTACTTAAAGCTCTCGGATAAAAAAGCTTACAACGCTCATACCATTTCCAAAGCGAGCTATACTTTCTCAATACATGGGGTGGCAGGCAAAAATGAATATGGGCTAAGTGCCTGACGGCCTGTTGAGTTTTTTCTAAAAATCTATAATTATCATCGAGACCCAGATGCAGGACAGGATTATCAATATGTTGAATAGCGATGTTTTTCTCTGCGAGCCGAATAGCAAATAAACTGTCCTCATGCCCGTAATGAGTCAAGCGCTCTTCGAAAGGATAGGACTCAAGTACATCCCGATGCACTAAAAAATTATTGGCATGAAAACTGCCAGCCGGATTCTTTATTCGCTGGTTCACTGGGAGCGCCTCCCGGTCAATGGCGTAACTGTAATGCAGTCTATGATTATCTTTTATCTCGCTGTTATATTTCGTTCCTCCATAAATCAGACCTGAATGAGAAGATGATCTGATATACTCGAGGTAATGCTCAAGAAAGTCTGGTCCGGCAGGCATGCTGTCTCCATCTAAAAACAGAAGCCATTCTGCTTGCGAGTATTTTAGAAAGGCATTCCGTGTTTTACTACGGCCGAGGTTGTTCTGCTGCTGAACATAAACAGCCTCAAACTCCTTTGCTGAGGATTCATTTTTCTCTCTAAGCACTAAATCTGGTGAAGCGTCATCGATAAGGTATACCTTAATAGTAGCATTGGAAATCTGCTTTTGCTGATTCCAAAGTACCACTAAAAGATCTCTAACCGATTCATCATAAATCGGTATGCATATATCTATTGCAATCGCCATCAGGAGCAAAGTACTAAGCCTGCGCTAAATAACCATTGAATTTTAAAAATTTTACGCTTGAAGGATGAAAACAGCTACCTGGTAGATTTTTTCGTTTTATGTACCTCTCCTGCTACAGAGTGAAAGATCTAAAGTGAAGAATATTTACTGCTGCTAAAGACCAACTAAAGCGGATCGAAATGCCGGATAAGGCGGTAATGAGAGAAAACCATTTTGTGAAGGGGTATGTGCTATCAAATACGCCCCTACCTCCCCCATATTAGGTTGGAACCTGCAAAAAAAATATGCTGGAATTAAACCTTACTTATTCTAAATCATCAAATAACTAAAATCAACTAGTTTGTTAAAAGTCATACCTTAAAATAAAATTCGTATCTTAAAATAAAAAACCATGTCAACCTCTTGTGCTGTCGTCGATTTGGCGCCTTACATGCCCCGCCCGGAAAAACCGTGGACACGTGAGCGCTTGTTACACTTGTTTGAACGTGCAGAATTTGGTCTTCCGCCGGATCAAATGGAATCTTTACTGCAAATGAGCCCGGCGAATATAGTATCTAACCTTATTTCAGAAGCGCAGGCAACGCCCCTTCCTCCGGAGCCTCCTTGGGCAAATTGGACTATATCGGACTACTCGAACCCTCAAACTCAAATTGGAGAACAGTATATTGAATGGCAAACGCAATGGATTGCTGACATGATGTCAAACGGTATGCGTGAGCGCATGGCACTAATGTGGCACAATCATTTTGTCACGCAAATCTCAGCTTATAACTGCCCGAGCTATATGTACCGCTACCACAAGTTGCTTCAAGAACATGCGTTAGGAAATTTTAAGACGCTAACGATGGAAATGGGCAAAACGCCTGCCATGCTCATCTATCTCAATGGCGTTCAGAATACCCGCTTTGCACCCAATGAAAATTATGCGCGCGAACTTTTTGAGCTTTTCACGCTGGGTCGGGATATTGGCTACACACAACAAGACATCACGGAGGCGGCGCGAGCGCTGACGGGATGGAATGGATTTACAGAAGCTTGTGCGCCCATAGGATATCTCCCTAATTTCCATGACAATGGAAGTAAGACCATATTCGGAGTTACCGATAATTTCGATTATGATGGCCTTCACGATTTACTCTTCACCGAGCGCGCGCAAGAGGTTGCTCAGCATGCATGTCGAACGATCTACCGAACTTTTATACATAGCGATGTAGAGGAAACAGCCATTGAAGCAATGGCTACGGTTATGATTGATAATGACTTTGAGATTGCTCCTGTGGTAGAATTTCTACTAACATCCGAGTTCTTTTTCGATTTGGAACAAATCGGTACTCAGATCACAAGTCCAATTGACACACTGATTCGTCACTCGACGAAATTGGGAATAGATTTGCCTCAACAGCAACGGTTAATTTTAGGAATAGCTGCCGGAGAGTTGGATCAATCACTCTTTGATCCACCCAACGTTGCAGGCTGGCCTGGAGACCGGGACTGGATTAACACCTCCTTGTTGACCTTACGATGGGATTTCTTAGATCGATTTACGGAATTGCTCTATTTCAATGATAGAGATGCCTTGGGCGATTGGGTCCGATTCATCGCAACCCATCCCACCAATGTAGAACAAGTATCTCGGGATTTAGTCAATTTTCTATTGCCTTGGGGATTGGGCAGAATGGAGGATTATGATGCTGCGCTAGATGTCTTCAAAGGAGATATTCCTCAGAATTACTTCGATAACGGTGAGTGGTCTGTCGATTGGGATACGGTGCCAGATCAGGCCGCCATTCTCATCCAGCACCTCACACACCAACCAGAATTTCAACTTAAGTAACCATGACGAAAAAAAATAAAAACCTCCGACACAAAGAAGGGCTGAGTACTCAAAACCCGGAAGCGCACCAGAAAGATCACATGAGTTGGTCCCGTAGAAATTTTATGCAAGCTATGGGACTCACCACCTCTGTCGGCTTGACTTTAGGACAGTGGCCATTACAAGCCTTCACTTCAAGGGTTGCCGATTATGTTGGTGAAACGGACAGGGTCCTTGTTTTGGTAAGGCTCATAGGAGGAAACGACGGCCTCAACACCGTTGTCCCTTTATTTGACTATGGAAAATATGCAAGTTGGAGGCCCGGCATAGCACATGCCGAGCAATCACTTTACACTTTACCCTCAGGTTTAGCACTGCCACCCAATGCGGATGGGCTTCACTCCCTTTGGGAATCAGATAAGCTGAAAATCATTCAAGGCGTTGGATATCCGGAACAAAACTTATCCCATTTTCGATCTTCTGATATATGGGCAACCGCTTCAGATGCTTCAGATGAAATTGATTTAGGATGGCTTGGCCGGCTATTGATGGTCGATAATCCAAATATTGAGATGGAACCACCAGAGCAGCCCCCAGCCATCCAAATAGGTAATTCAAATAGCTTTACCTTCCATAGCGGTGACAATAATTCTTTAGCTTTTTCTGTAAGCAATACTGAACAGCTGTTTCAATTAGCTGAAAATGGGCAGTTTTATCCCACTGAGTTTCTAGGTGACTGTTTACACGACCAACAGGAAAAATACTTGCGAGATGTTACAAACTCCACTTTCCGTTATGCCGATGTGATCCAACAAGCCTATGAGGGTAGTGCAAATGCACTGGAATATACGAATTCAGGTCTGGCTGAGCAATTAGCCATAGTGGCTCGTTTAATAAAAGGGGGCTTACAAACCTCATTTTATATGGTCACTCTAAATGGGTTTGATACCCATGCCGGGCAGAAACAAAATCACGACCGTCTTATTCGACAATTAGGAGCCAATATGGACGAGTTTTATCAGGACTTGGCAGCTAGTTCAGACGATCACCGAGTTTTGGGTATGTCCATTTCCGAATTTGGCCGGCGGCCCCAACAAAATGCATCGCAGGGTACAGATCACGGAGCAGCAGCGCCATTATTTTTATTTGGGCCAGCCGTCAGCGGGTCTGGTATTGTAGGCGATCACCCCGATCTTGACGATCTTGATGACGCAGAGAATTTGAAATTCACCACTGACTTTAGGGACGTTTATCAAACGGTACTCACCGATTGGCTCTGTTTTCCACCCAGCGTTGGAGAAGATGTATTATTTGAAGAATTCAATTCCCTTGATTTAGGTCTTGAATGTCAGAGCGTTCGGGCTGCAGATCGGGTTGATTTTTCGGCGGGGATCACCAAAATGAGAATGGGCATTCGACATCACCGTTTTGAAGTGAAAAGTTCAGCAGCCGCGCGTGGCTACATTGAAATTTACAGCTTATCCGGGCAACGCGTAGCTCGATTGTTTCGCGGGCAGTTTCATCCGGGGCCGCAAAGTTTTGATGTCTACGCAGATCAACATGGAATGCGTCCGGGAATGTATGTTTTTGTCGTGCAGTTAGGGCGGCGGTTGTTGAGAGAGAAGTTTGTTGTGGCGGGGTAGGCATTTCGCTTTTAGGTTTAGGAGAGAGAGGTTGAGATTTTTGGTGTAGAGACGTTGCATGCAACGTCTCAAAATCTATGGTCCTTCCAACACAGACGTTGCATGCAACGTCTCTACATCCAATTTTTGGAAATGAGGTAAACGTTCCATACAACGTATCTAAATTGGTGGTTCTTCCTTTACAGCCGTCAGACCTAATTCCGTGCCCTTTTCCAGCATAAATTTCCAGGCGGCCGCTTTCTCGTTCGGAATATCGCCATCGAGAATGCCTTCACGGATAGCGGTTTTGATCTCGCCAACCGCGCGGGAGGGTTTGAGGTTAAAGGCAGCCATAATCTCGTCGCCACTGATGGGAGGCTCCCATTGTCGAAGGCGATCTTTCTCCTCGACCTCCTCAATTTTGGCGCGCAAGCGCTCATAATTCTGTAGATAGCGTTCGACGCGTCGCGGATTCTTGGACGTAATATCGGCCTCGCACAGTAGCATCAATTCATCAATGTCCTCGCCGGCATCAAAGAGTAATCGACGCACGGCTGCATCGGAGATATCCGCCTTGGTCAGACTAATGGGACGCAAGTGTAAGCGGACCAGTTTTTGGACAAACTTCATTTTATGATCCAGGGGTAATCGGAGTCGCTTGAAAATCTTAGGAACCATCTTCGCTCCGACCGCATCGTGCCCATGAAAAGTCCAGCCACTTTTAGGATGAAAGCGTTTGGTGGGTGGTTTGGCAATGTCGTGAAGTATGGCAGCCCACCGCAACCAAACAGATTCTGTTTTCTCCGCTACATTGTCTAGGACTTCAAGCGTATGATAGAAATTGTCCTTGTGCCGAATTCCATTTCGCTCTTCTACACCATGTAAGGCTTCCATCTCGGGGAAAAACTGCCCTAACAACTTTGATTGTGACAGAAGCTGAAAGCCTATAGACGGTTTAGGCGAAAGTATGATTTTCTGTAATTCTACAGCAATGCGCTCCGCCGATACGATTTCCAGTCGACCAGCTTGATCGCGAATTCCGTGGAAAGTTTCTTCAGAAATTCGAAAATCGAGTTGGGTCGCAAAACGAACAGCTCTCATCATGCGTAGCGGGTCATCTGAAAATGTTTGACCCGGCGGTAAGGGTGTACGAATGAGTTTATTTGCCAGATCCGAACGTCCGTCAAATGGGTCTAACAACATGCCCAGCTCATCTTTCTGCAAGCTGATCGCCATTGCATTTATGGTAAAATCTCGGCGATATTGATCATCCCCCAGCGTACCGGGTTCTACATCCGGTTTTCTCGAGTCTGAAACGTAAGATTCTTTGCGAGCACCGACAAACTCCAATTCTAGATCGCCCATTTTGATCATAGCTGTACCGAAGCGCTTAAAAATATTCACTTTTGTAACTTCGGGAAAAGCATCCGCTACCGCTTGAGCTAATGCCGGGCCGTCGCCAACTGTAACAATATCAATGTCTTGCTCGCCTTTTTTTCGTTGGAGTAGCCGGTCGCGGACAAAACCTCCAACCACATAAGCCTCTTGTTTCAGATTAGCAGCAATATCGCCAATCCGCGACAGTAATATTTCTTCTGACGAAGTTAAGTTCAGCGTATCCGACTCTTTCATGCACCCACCATGTTTTCCGCTGAATAAACCTCCTGAATCTCAGATAAGGTATCCAGGACCTCGTTTCCATCGTCAGCTGTCACTAAGCGCGTCCGATACTGCTTGATATTTGTAAAGCCCTTAAAGTAATTCGTGTAGTGCCGGCGCATTTCTAAAATGCCCAGCTTCTCTCCTTTCCAGGCTACGGAGTGCGTAAAATGTTGTCGCGCAGCTGCGACGCGCTCCTCAACTGTAGGCGGAGGTAAATGCTCTCCTGTTTTTACAAAATGCTTGATCTCGCGAAAGATCCACGGATACCCAATGCTAGCTCGACCTATCATGATGCCATCTACACCGTATTTGTTTTTGTACTTTAAAGCTTTTTCCGGAGAATCAATATCTCCATTTCCGATTACCGGAATGTGGATCCGGGGATGGTTTTTCACTTCCGCGATCAAACTCCAATCCGCTTCTCCTTTATACATTTGCTTTCGGGTTCGACCGTGAATTGAAATGGCCTGAATCCCTACGTCTTGAAGACGCTCAGCTACCTCTACTATATATTTTGTATCATCATCCCAACCCAACCTGGTTTTTACCGTAACCGGCAGTTTTGTAGACTTTACTACCGCAGAAGTCAACTCCACCATAGCATCAATATCTCTGAGTATACCCGCACCAGCATTTTTACATACTACCTTCTTAACCGGACAACCATAATTAATATCAAGCACTTCCGGGCCTGCCTCCTCTACAATTTCTGCTGCTCGCATCATCGAATCTATCTCAGCTCCAAAAATTTGAACTCCTATCGGGCGTTCATCGGGATAAATGTCAAGCTTTTGTACGCTCTTTTCTGCATCCCGGATTAAGCCTTCTACACTCACAAATTCCGTATACATCATGTCGCAGCCTTGCTCTTTGCATAAGGCACGAAAAGGGGGATCACTAACATCTTCCATAGGCGCTAAAAAAAGCGGAAAGTCTCCAAATCGAACATCTCCTATTTGCATGGTTTGCTGAATTTCTTTGCACAAAAATACAATCCTATTGGTATATCCCGAGATAATTTGAAAAAGTTAACTCAAAAGACCGAGAAAAGTCTTTTAATATCGGATTTTAGACGGGAAAAAGTGTAAAATTGTCTTACGGAAAGTGATTTCTCATAAAATGGGATTTCATTTCAGAAAACGAACACTCTAATAATTATGTTATCAGCCGTCATTATAACGTTTCTGGTGGGCTATACGCTGATTGTATTTGAACACCCCCTCAAGTTAGACAAAACTGTACCTGCACTATTAATGGCGGCCCTGTGCTGGGCCTTCATTTCCTGGGGGGAGTTACCGAGTTATAACTATCACATGGAGGAAGTGGAGCTTAAAGAATCCTTACTTCACCATCTGGGAAGCACCGCTGAGATCCTTTTCTTTTTGATTGGGGCTATGACCATTATAGAACTCATCGAACTACATAATGGCTTTTCCATCATTACAAATCAAATCAAAACCCGCGATAAGGCAAAGCTGCTTTGGATCATTAGCATTATGGCCTTTTTTCTATCTGCAACGCTAGATAATTTAGCTTCCATACTTGTCATCGTCTCACTCCTTCGCCGTATCGTTCCCCGCCGCAAAGAGCGCATATGGTTTCTCTCTATGGCCGTCTTGTCTGCCAATGCCGGCGGAGCCTGGTCACCAATCGGAGATGTGACCACTACTATGCTTTGGATTAACGATAAAGTAAGTACCATTGGTCTTATTAAAAATCTGATTCTGCCCTCTGTTATCTGCATGCTCGTGCCCACCTTTCTGGCGGCGCGCATGAAGCCCTTTCGAGGAGACATCACTGCTACTCTAAATCTAGGTCCAGATGTTGCAGGCGAGAAGAAACTGGACTCGAGTAAAACCATGTTTTTTATCGGAATCTCAGGTTTGGTTTTCGTTCCCATTTTCAAAACCTTGACGCACCTTCCTCCTTACATGGGCATGATGCTCTCACTTGCTATCGTTTGGATGGTCGCTGAATACATAAAGCCCTATAAACCCTTTGACAATAAAAAACGCTATTACTTTTCTGCACAACGAGCGATGACAAAAATAGAAATGCCTTCCATTCTGTTCTTTTTGGGTATACTATTAGCTGTGGCTGCAGTGGAGTCACTCGGTATTTTACATACTTTGGCCGATCAACTCGATACCTATATCCCAAATCGGGATGTAGTTATTATACTCATGGGTATGTTCTCCGCTCTTTTTGATAATGTCCCTCTGGTTGCAGCCAGTATGGGAATGTATGACCTCCCGATGGACCACCGAATATGGCACTTTATAGCCTATTCTGCAGGTACTGGAGGTAGTATGATGATTATCGGATCGGCAGCTGGTGTCGCCGCAATGGGCATGGAGAAAATCGACTTTATTTGGTACTTCAAGCGCCTAAGCTTTCTAGCCTTTACAGGTTTCATCTCCGGTGCCGTTGTGTATTTACTACTCGCCCCCTATTTACATTAAATTAAATTGTTTAAGGTGGTGCTTCGTATGCATTTCATGGAACTCTAGCCACTCTAAATAATTAAGAGGACCAAAAACAGGGTGTTCAATTTTTTGATAGGGTTTAGCCTCAAAAGCCTCAAAAAATTGTTTGACCGCCTTTTGTAAGGCGGCTTTTGCATGATATAAATCTTCAAACCGCAAGGGCATCGGCTCCGCCGGCAATACAGGACTTTTTATGCCCGGCGTAAAGGCAAACTGTCCATTGGTCAGCTTGCGATACATCGCCTGTTGCTTTTCATTTGGTAGCCCGGCAACACGGATTTTACCCGAACTGATTAGAAAAACGCTTCCTAGGTGTTCCACCATATGCTGCGGAGTCATCTGTCCCCACTTCGGCTTGATATCAGCAGTTATCTGATCAATCTTCTGCGGAAAGTCTTCCGCTACGAAATACACATTAGGTTCCATAATTGTATTTTGAATCAATATACAAAATTCGCTATTAGGGCGTGCCCCCGAGTCTGCGCCCTTGGGCAGATCTCGGGGTCGGGCTATCCAGGGGTACCGTCCCGAGGATTTCTCGGGACCCCGCCAGCCGGCGGGCCCTTACTATCCCTCACGCGAAATAAGGTTAAAGTGGGCAAGGGTAAAGGATAAAGTAAACCAAGGTTAAAGGATAAAGTAAACCAAGGTTAAGGGAAAAAGTCCTAGGTCGGAAAGTAGAAAGTCCAAAGTCAAAATACGAAGGTCCAAATTCTGAGGCAAGGTACATTCTCTGTGCCCTTCGCGACTTCGCGGTGAATAATACATAGTCGAAGGTCAAAGGTCGAAAGTCGAATCCAGCCTTCGCTCCTTCGGAGCTTCGTCGGTCAAAGAAGGTCTGAGGCCCAATGCCAAAGAGGAGAAAGATGTCTCCTCCAGTATTTCAACAGCGAAACAACTCGAGCTATCATTCGCCCTGTCGTTTCAGTTGCTTTCACCAGATTTTAGAATAACACTACAGCAAGCTTACCACACCCTGTCGCCTGCGATCCGCGGCACCCGTCAATTGTCCGTTGCGCTGCGCCATGGCATTCACACCTCCAAAGAATAGAGACCCCTTGCCCCAGACTTTCGATTGTTTATGATTGGTAGCCCAACGCTCAGGCTCTAAAGGCCGTTCATAGTGAAAAACATCTTCCGTAGCAAAAATTCGGGCCTGTTCAACCAGTTCATCGAAACCGGCTCGAGGATATTGAAGGAAATGCCCCAGCATTTGAGCAAGAACAAAGGGTATGCGGCCCGCACCTCCTGTCCCCATGACTAAAAGGTCTCCGTTTTCATTTTCGGCTATGGTCGGGCTCATCATAGAATTTAACCGGCAATCCGGCCACCAACTATGCAATTCACCCGGCAACAGAGCTAACTCGCCCAACATATTATTCATGTGAATTCCGGAGCTCGGCAGAAAAAGACCGCTTCCCTCCCCTATGGACGTCGTCAGGCTGACAGCCATACCGTCGCCATCCACCAGACTAAAATGAGAAGTAGATCCTCTGTGCTTCGGAAGTGGAGGACGCTGTTCCCGAAGCGCCTCCTCCAGGTGAGACTGACTTTTCACCATGGGTAGAACCTGACATATAGCCCGATACATCGAAGGGTAGAATTCCATTCCGGAATCTATAGCTTTGAAAAAGGTATGAGATAGAAATTCAAAAATCGCACCTCCTAAAAAGGGATGAGGTACCGTGTGAATCATCCAATCCCGTGCTCGAAACGAGCGGGGCTTTCGTTGGAAACACTCGTATTTTTCAAAATCACTGCGTTTAAGCAATCCGCCTTTAGCTTCTAATATTTGGGTGCATTCTTTTGCGATTTCACCCCTATAGAATAAATCTAGGCCCTCAATAGCCAGGATTTCCATAAAGTCTGCCAGTGCTGGCATTTTTACTCGTTCTCCTTCTCTCTTTAGACGCTCATCTTTCATGAAGAGGGACTGTCCGAAAGGCTCCATTAAAAAGATATCTTCTAATAAGCTTAAGTCGAAGGCCTGGAAAGCATTGAGGTCTACCCCTTCCTTCATCAGCCGAATCGCAGGTTTGAATAATTCCGATAATGGAATGGTACCCTTAAATTCATGCATGGAGAAAATCCCCGCTATTGCACCTGGTGTGGATGTGCTACCATTACCAGCGTAAAAGAGCTCTGTATCATCCCCAAAATCGACCGTGATCGGTCGATAGGATACTTCATCAATGGGCTTTTTATGCCGGGGAGTATGACAAAAGAAATCAAACACGAGAGGTTTTCCTCCAGGGGCCAAAACGGTAGCGAAGCCCCCACCCCC
>Ga0209942_1000053_pt1 | contig 72133 bp, 62 predicted proteins | sample SalPonR1_A_D2_MG_FD_185695 | JGI IMG/M metagenome (GOLD analysis project Ga0209942, IMG submission 185695) | Salt pond soil microbial communities from South San Francisco under conditions of wetland restoration - Salt Pond MetaG R1_A_D2_MG... ...
GCTCCGGCTCTCCGAGGACTCGCGGGCCGTGCGGTTCGCCTGGTCCGGCACCTTCCACTCGGTCGCCAACCGGCTGCTGCGCCACTATGCCCGCAACGTCGGGCTGGATCCTGCGTTCTCCGTGCTGGACCGCGGCGACGCGGCGGACCTGATGGACCTGGTGCGCCACGAGCTGGGCCTCAGCGCCAAGGCAAGGCGATTCCCGAGGAAAGACACCTGCCTCGCCATTTATTCCCGCTGCGTCAACGCCCGGGAAGACATCGGCGACTGCCTGCGCACGTCCTATCCCTGGTGCGGCGACTGGGAGCAGGAGCTGCGCGAGCTCTTCCGCCGTTACGTGGAAACCAAGCAGCAGCACCAGGCGCTGGACTACGACGACCTGCTGCTCTACTGGTATCACCTGGTGTCGGACCCGGAGCTGGCGGCGGCCATCGGCGCGCGCTTCGACCACGTGCTGGTCGACGAGTACCAGGACACCAACATGCTGCAGGCCGAGATCCTCCACGCGATCAAGCCCCGCGGCGATGGCGTCACGGTGGTGGGCGACGACGCCCAGTCCATCTATTCCTTCCGCGCCGCCGAGGTGGAGAACATCCTGTCGTTCCCGCAACGCTACGCGCCGCCGGCGCGGGTGGTGACGCTGGAGCGCAACTACCGCTCGCTGCAGCCGATCCTCGATGCCGCCAACGCGCTCATCGCCGAGGGCGAGGCGCGGTACGACAAGCAGCTCTGGTCGGAGCAGGGCTCCGGCCGGCGTCCCTGCTACGTCACCGTGGAGGACGTGGACGCGGAGACCGATTACGTGGTCGGGCGGGTGCTGGCGAACCGGGAGGCGGGCCTGGAACTCAAGCAGCAGGCCGTGCTGTTCCGCGGCGCGCATTCCAGTGACCGGCTCGAGCTGGAGCTCGTCCGCCGCAACATCCCCTACGTGAAGTACGGCGGCCTGAAATTCCTGGAGGCCGCCCACGTCAAGGACATGCTCGCGGTGCTGAAGTGGGCCGACAACCCGAAGAACCGGGTGGCGGCCTTCCGGGTGCTGAAGTTGCTGGAGGGCATGGGGCCGGCCCACGCCGGGCGCAGCTACGAGCACGTGGCGGCGGCCGACTATTCGCTGTCGGCGCTGTCGGCATTCCGCCCGCCGGCCGCCGCGCGGGAGGACTGGCCGGCGCTGGCGGGACTGATGCGCTCGCTGGCCGGCCAGCCCGCGGCGGGAGCCTGGCAGACCCAGGTGGCCGAGGTTCGGCGCTGGTACCAGCCGCACCTGGAGCGGCTGTACGACGCCGCCGAGCCCCGCTCGGCGGACCTCGAACACCTCGAGCGCATCGCCGGCAAGTACACCACGCGGGAGCGGTTCCTGTCCGAGCTAACGCTGGACCCGCCCCAGTCCACCGGCGACCTGTCCGGCGACCCGCTGCTGGACGAGGATTACCTGATCCTCTCGACGGTGCATTCGGCCAAGGGCCAGGAATGGGACTCGGTATTCATCCTGAACGTTTCCGACGGCAGCTTCCCCTCCGAATTCTCCACGGCGAGCCCCGCGCTCATCGAGGAGGAGCGGCGACTGCTGTACGTGGCCATGACCCGGGCGAAGCGCGATCTGCACCTGATCGCGCCGCTGCGCTATCACGTCACCCAGCAGCACCGCCACGGCGACCGGCACGTCTACGGCGCGCGCAGCCGCTTCCTCACCGAGGGCGTGCTCGGCACGCTGGAGCCCGTATTCCATGCCGCTCCCGGCGTCGGAGACGGCGGCGGCCTCGGCACCAGCGACCGGCGCATCGACGTGGCCGGCAGGCTGCGCGGCATGTGGTGACGCTCCGCTGCCGGCGCCCGCTGGTAGACTAGGCGGCCTGTTGCCGCATTCGGGCAGAGACTGCCGGGGGATTCAGACCATGCACCGAAACCGACTCTTCTTGCTTTCGCTCATCGCATTCGCGCCCGCCCTGGCGAGCGCGGATCTCGCCGAGACGCTGAAGGCCGGGGCGCAGGCCGCCGAGCCGCAGGTGATCGAGTGGCGGCGCCACTTCCACGAGCATCCGGAGCTCAGCAACCGGGAGTTCGAGACCGCGAAGAAGGTTGCCGAAGAACTCCGCGCCATGGGGCTCGAGGTGGAGACCGGCATCGCTCACACGGGCGTGGTGGCCTACCTGGAAGGCGGCCGGCCGGGCCCGCTGGTGGCGCTGCGGGCGGACATGGACGCGCTGCCGGTGACAGAGCGCGTGGATCTGCCGTTCGCCTCGAAGGCGAAGGGCACCTTCCGCGGGCGCGAGGTCGGCGTGATGCACGCCTGCGGCCACGACACCCACATGGCCATGCTGCTGGGAGCCGCCCGCGCGCTGACGGCGGTGCGCGACGAACTGCCCGGTTCCGTGATGTTCATCTTCCAGCCGGCCGAGGAAGGTGCGCCGGAGGGCGAGGAAGGCGGCGCCGAGCTGATGCTGAAAGAGGGCATCTTCGACGAACGTCTGCCGGAGGCCGTGTTCGGCCTGCACGTCAGTTCCATGCTGCCGGCCGGCATGGTCGGCTACCGGGCCGGCCCGGCCATGGCGAGCGCGGACCGGTTCGAGATCGTGGTGCGCGGCCGCCAGACCCACGGCTCGCGGCCCTGGGGCGGCGTCGACCCGATCGTCGTGGCCTCGCAGATCGTCACCGCCGCCCAGAGCATCGTCAGCCGGCAGGTGGACATCACCGCGGCGCCGGCGGTGCTCTCCTTCGGTGTCATAGAGGGCGGCATCCGCAACAACATCATCCCCGACGAAGTGACGCTGATCGGCACCATCCGCAACTTCGACATGGACATTCGCAAGTCCATCCACGAGAAGCTGGAACGCACGGCACGGCTCACGGCGGAGAGCTACGGCGCGACGGCGGAGACCACCATCGACCTCGGTTATCCGGTGACGGTCAACGATCCGGAGCTCACCGACGATATGCTCGACACCGTGGTGCGCGTCGCCGGCGAGGGCCGGGTGATCGAGTCGCCGCTGATCACGGGTGCCGAGGATTTCTCCTACTACGCGCAGCGCACGCCCGGCCTGTTCCTGTTCCTGGGCGTCACGCCGCCGGGCGAGGACCCGGTGACCGCACCGTCCAACCACTCGCCGCTGTTCTACGTGGACGAGAGCGCGCTGGTCACCGGCGTGGAACTCCTCACCGGGCTGACGCTGGATTTCATGCGCTCGCAAAAAATGTAGGAGGGCCTTCAGGCCCGACCCGGCTTTCTTTTGGCGTAGGCCCGCCATCGGCCGGGGTGGACTGCTGGGGACGCTCACCGTGGGAGGGGCTTCAGCCCCGATCTTCGCTGCAGGTGGCCGAGCGCTGATCGGGGCTGAAGCCCCTCCTACATGCCCATCGAAGCTTGCAGCGCGTTCCGGACGACCCCGCAACCCTTACCCACCCGCTGACCGGCCCGTAGCCGAGACGTCTGGCACACGTTAGCTGACGCTTCTGACCGGTATGCCCTACACGCTACCCCGAGGCGGCCGTCGTGCGGGGGCATCCATCGCCGCGACCTTTTGTCGGGAGCAAGATGGATGCCCCCGCAGGGCGGCCATGAAAGAAGGTGAAGCGGTTGGAAGGCCGGGTCGGGCCTGAAGGCCCTCCTACGGAGTTATTGACGTCTGCCGGCGGGCTCTGATTAATATAAAGGCGGTTGCACGGGCCGGAACTGTGAATTTCTTCACGCTGTCACGGGGGGCAGACGTGAAGCCGGTCACGACAACTGCCCGGTTTCGGACCGAAACTGGGATTGCGCGGTTGGCTCGGGGGATGAGCCTTCGCTCAGGCCCTGCGCACACCTCTGTGCGAAGTGGACGTGCAGTTCATTCGCCAGGCCGGCCGATATCGTGCTCGCGCGAGCCGAGGAGGTGTGGCGCATGCAAAAAAGGGGTAGGAGGGGCTTCAGCCCCGAGCAGCGATTGGATGCCCGTGGCACGGTCATCCCGGTCAGCAACCTGCAGCAATATTTCCACGAGAGCATCGAGGAAGTCGTCTCCCGCCAGTCGGTGGAGATAGACCCTCACGCGACTCATTACGTCGTCAACCTGCTCACCCTGTATTCGCGCTCCGAGGCGCTGTACGAGGACGCCGGCGGCCACTACGGGCTGAAGCCGCTGGCCTTCATGATGCGCGACGCGGTCGACGCGCCGACGCTGGAGGAACGCCGGTTCGCGCTGCAGCGCCTCGGCGACGTGGCCCTGTTCATCGCCGGCTGCTTCGCCGACAGCCTGGCCGAGAAGCTGGTGGACCTCGACTACTACATCTACATGGGCGGCAGCGCCTACGGCTCGCTGTCCGACGAGATGCGCGGCAGCATACGGGGCCGGGCCTTCTCTGCGATCTTCGGGGAGCTCGCGCGCAAGTTCCAGGTCATGGTGGACGTGCTGAACGAAGTCAGCGAGTCGGCGCGCGACAGCCAGGATCGTGACATCCTCAGGCTCTACGAGGTGTGGCTGAAGACGGGCAGTCAGAGGGCCGAGGCATTGCTGCGCCGCGAAGGCATCGAGCCGCTCTCCGACAGCCGGTCCGGCACCCGGCACTGAGCCCGTGCAAGTCGGCGATCTGCAGCAACGTCTCGCCACGCTCTATCGGCTCGAGCACGGGCTGGCCATCGAGGACTTCCTCGTCACCGATGCCGCCACTGCCGGCGCGCTGACGCCGGCCGGGGCCCGCGGGCATCTGGACGAGCGCCTGCTGCTCCGCCACGACGGCGACGAGGTGTCGCTGACGCTGTACCTGGACGACGCGCTGCTGCAGCGGCTCCGGGAGCGCAATCCGCTGGACGAGCTGGACGACGAAGACCTCGACGACCTCTGGACTGCCGTGGAGGGCATCAGCCACTTCAATTACGTGGTGCACAACGCCACCGCCCGGCGCGAGGTCACGCTGCTTGAGCTGGAGCTCCAGGCGGAGGTGGACAAGTTCGTGAGCACCGTGCTGCTGGCCCGCGAGCAGGGCAGGCGGGCGGTGGCCTCACGCCTGCATCATCTCCTGTTCGAGCGGATGTCGCTGGACCGGGAACTGGGCGGGGAGGAGCGGGAGCGCTACCGGCTCGCCAACGATTACGCCGGACGCTTCTGCCGGCGCATCGGCACGCACCTGCACGATGCCGGCGAGGGGGTCATGGCGGAACTCAGGAAGTTCTACCGCTACTCACAGCGGCAGAAGATCAGTCATATCCACGCCCGCGCCTGGGGCTGAGAGGCCGCCGGACCGGCAGCCGTCGCCGTCGGGCGGCAACAGGGGCACCTGATCCGGGCAGGTGCGTCACCCGGAGCGACGGCTCCCGGTCCGGCGCGCCGTCAGGGGGTTTCCTCCTCGCGGGGCTCCTGTGGGGTCTCCCCGCCGTCCTCGCTGGCGACGGCCAGTTCCAGGTGCTCGCGTTCTCCCACGTGCGCCGCGTCAAAAGCGGCGATGGCGGCGAGAGCGGCCGCCAGCAGCAGTAGTCCCAGCGCGAGTGCGTCGCTTACCTTGCGGCTCGTCGTCATGGTCTCTCTCCCTCGTTGTCCGTGGCCATACAGGCGCCCTGTATCCGGCTAGATGCACGCGCTGTCGAAATGGTTGCAACGGGCAGGGTGCGGACGATGTCCTATACTCGGGGTTTCAGCCACGCCGACAGAGGGGAGGGAACGATGAGCACTGCCGCCGAGACACTGACGGTGCGTGACCAGGTATCCGACGAGGAGTGGGCGACGCGGGTCGATCTCGCCGCCGCCTACCGACTGGTGGCGCTGTACGGCTGGGACGACCTGATCTTCACTCACATCTCGGCCCGGGTACCGGGCCCTGAGGAGCACTTCCTGATCAATCCCTACGGCCTGCTGTTCGAGGAGATGACGGCCAGCAGCCTGGTGAAGGTGGATCCCGACGGCAACAAGGTCATCGACAGCCTCCATCCGGTGAACCCGGCGGGCTTCGTCATCCACAGCGCGGTGCACGAGGCGCGGCCCGAGGTGCAGTGTGTACTGCATACCCATACGCGGGCCGGAGTCGCCGTATCGGCCCAGAAGGAGGGGCTGCTGCCGATATCGCAGCAATCGATATTCCCGCTGATCGCCCTCGGCTATCACGACTACGAGGGCGTGGCGCTGAACGAGGACGAGAAGCCCCGGCTCGTGGCCGACCTGGGCGAGGCCAATTCGCTGATCCTGCGCAACCACGGGCTGCTCACCTGCGGCACGTCCATCGCGGAGGCGTTCCTGGCCATGTACGTGCTGGAGACGGCCTGTCAGATCCAGATCGCCGCGCAGTCCGGCGGCGCGGAACTCACCCGGGTGGACGACCGTATCCTCGCCGGCGCCCGCGCGCAGATGCGCGAGGCGACGAAGGGGATGGGCGGCGCGCTCGCCTGGCCCGCGCTGCTGCGCAGGCTGGACCGGCGGGACCCTTCCTATCGAGACTGATCGAGACTTCACAGCAACCGCAACCGACGGAGAGAAGCCCATGCGTGACTATTTGACCGGACGACGGCTCGCGCCGCTCGCTACCCTGCTCCTGCTCGCCGGCGTCGCCGGCGCGGCGGCCGGCGACGCCGGCGACGCCATACGGGCGGCGGCGGACGGGGAGCACCGCTCGGCGGAGAACCGGGCGCGGGATCAGTACCGCCATCCGGTGGAGACGCTCACGTTCTTCGGCCTGGAACCGGACATGACCGTGGTCGAACTCTGGCCCGGCGGCGGCTGGTACACCGATATCCTGGCGCCGGTCCTGAAGGAGGAGGGCAAGCTCTACGCGGCCAGCTGGGACCCCACCCTCGACAGCGAGTACGTGCAGACCAACCTCGCGAAGTACAAGGAGAAGATCGCCGACCGCGAGGTCTACGGCGACGTGGAGCTGACCGTGCTCGGCCGTGGCAAGACCGACATCGCACCGCCGGGCAGTGCCGATCTGGTCGTCACCTTCCGCAACCTGCACAGCTGGGGCGACGAGTTCGCCGCGGAAGTGTTCGGTGCCGCGCACACGGCCCTGAAGCCGGGCGGCGTGTTGGGCGTGGTGCAGCACCGGGCGGATCCGGATTCGCCGCCGGACCCGGAGGAGCGCACCGGCTATTTCAGCGAGGCGCGTGCCATCGAGCTGGCCGAGGCAGCGGGTTTCGAGCTGGCCGCGAGTTCAGACATCAACGCCAATCCGAAGGACACCAAGGACTACGAAAGCGGTGTCTGGGCGCTGCCGCCGAGCCTGCGCGACGGTGCGGACCCGAAGTACCTCGAGATCGGCGAGAGCGACCGCTTCACGCTGAAATTCGTGAAACCGGAATAGGCATGTAGGAGGGGCTTCAGCCCCGATCCCGCAGCGTCAATGGGCATGTAGGAGGGCCTTCAGGCCCGACCGGGCAGCGGATCGGGCCTGAAGGCCCTCCTACAGGGTTCGTACAGCTTTCGTTACGCCTCGTAGTTACCCGACACGAAGTCCCAGTTGATGATCTTCCAGATCTCCTGCAGGTACTTCGGACGCGCGTTGCGGTAGTCGATGTAGTAGGCGTGCTCCCAGACGTCCACGGTCAGGAGCGGCGTCTTGCCGTCGCGCAGCGGGTTTTCGGCATCGTCGGTATTGACGATGGCTACGCCGTCGCCGTCCTTCACCAGCCAGGTCCAGCCGGAGCCGAAGTTGCCGGCGCCGGCGTTGTTGAATTCCTCCTTGAACTTGTCGAACGAGCCGAAGGCCTTGTCGATGGCTTCGCCCAGCGCGCCGCCGGGTTCGCCGCCGCCGTCCGGGCTCAGGCAGTTCCAGTAGAAGGTGTGGTTCCAGACCTGCGCGCCGTTGTTGAACAGGCCGCCATCCGCCTTGCGGATGATGTCTTCCAGCGAGGCATTCTCGAACTCCGTGCCCGGGATCATGTTGTTCAGCTTGTCGACATAGGTGCTGTGGTGCTTGCCGTAGTGGTACTCCAGCGTTTCTGCGGAGATGACGGGCTCCAGAGCGTCCTTTGCGTAAGGCAGGGGTGGCAATTCGTGGGCCATGGATGACTCCTTCCGGATCGAAATGAATTTACGCGAAATGGGTTGACGCCGAGGTCGTGCGAGATCGCTGATCCTGCGGCGATATCTGGAATCATTCTAAGCACGCGCCGATACGCTTACAAGGAGCGTCCCGTCGCGGTCGAAGATCGTGCGTCCACGTTTAGCATGCGGGAGCGCCGCCGTAACTGCGCTATCGCAATCGGGACCGCAATGGCGACCGCCATCGCGACCACCATCGCTATGACGATCTCAGTCTCGACCGCCCTCAGGCGAGGAACAGCCGGTAGGCGGGGTTGTCGCTCTCGTCCCAGTGGGGATAGCCGAGCTTCTCCAGGTGGCGCTCGAACTCGTCGCCGTCGCCGCCCGGCACCTGGATGCCGGTGAGGATGCGTCCGTAGTCCGAGCCGTGGTTGCGGTAGTGGAACAGGCTGATGTTCCAGTCGGAGCCAACCGCGTCGAGGAACTCGGCCAGTGCGCCGGGGCGTTCGGGGAACTCGAAACGCAGCAGCCGCTCGTCCGGCAGCCCGCCGGCCCGGCCGCCGACCATGTGCCGGATATGCAGCTTGGCCATCTCGTTGTCGGTGAGATCTTCCACCGGGTAACCCCTGGCGCGAAGATCGGCCACGAGCCGGTCCTTCTCGGCGCGGCCCTCGGCGAGTTCCAGGCCCACGAAGATGTGCGCCTCCTCCGTGTCGCTGTAGCGGTAGTTGAACTCGGTGACGTTGCGCCGGCCGATGGCCGCGCAGAACTCGCGGAAGCTCCCGGGGCGTTCGGGAATGCCCACCGCCAGCAGGGCCTCGCGATGCTCGCCGACGGCGGCGCGCTCGGCGATGTGGCGCAGCCGGTCGAAGTTCACGTTGGCCCCGCAGTTCACCGTGACGAATTCTCGCCCGGCGGCCGGTGCGCGATCCTCCACGTACTTCTTCATGCCGGCGACGGCCAGGGCGCCGGCGGGCTCCACGATGGAGCGGGTGTCCTCGAAGATGTCCCGGATGGCCGCGCAGATCTCGTCCGTGTCCACCAGCACGATCTCGTCCACCAGCTCACGGCAGAGACGGAAGGTCTCGTCGCCCACCCGGCGAACCGCGACGCCGTCGGCGAAGATGCCGACCCGCTCCAGGGTCACCGGCTCGCCGGCGGCGATCGAGCGGCTCATGCCCGCGGAATCCTCCGGTTCGACGCCGATGATGCGGATGTCGTCCCGCAGCGCCTTGATATACGACGCTATCCCGGCGATGAGGCCGCCGCCGCCCACCGGCACGAACACCGCGTCGATGTCGCCCGGGTGCTGGCGCAGTATCTCCATGGCGATGGTGCCCTGGCCGGCGATGACGTCCGGGTCGTCGAAGGGGTGAATGAAAATCAGGCCGCGCTCGGCCTCCAGCCGGCGGGCATGGGCGTAGGCGTCGTCGTAGGTATCGCCCTCCAGCACGACCTCGCCGCCCAGCTTGCGCACCGCGTCCACCTTGATGCGGGGCGTGGTCAGCGGCATGACGATGAAGGCCTGGATGCCGAGCCGCCTCGCCGCCAGCGCCACGCCCTGGGCATGGTTGCCCGCCGAGCTGCAGATGACGCCTTTCTGCAGGTCTTCGTCCGCCAGCCGCGACATGCGGTTGTAGGCGCCGCGGAGCTTGAAGGAGAAGACCTGCTGCAAGTCCTCGCGCTTCAGCCACACCGCGTGGCCGAGACGCGCGGAGAGGTTCGGAGCGGCATCCAGCGGGGTCTCCTCCGCCACTTCGTAGACACGGGCGGTGAGGATGCGCTTCAGGTAGTCGGTGGGGTCCGGGCTCATCCGGGTACGGTAACCTGCTCCGCCGCAGGCGGGCAAAAAAATGTAGGAGGGCCTTCAGGCCCGATGGATTGTCCAATCGGGGCTGAAGCCCCTCCTACATGCCCATCGAGGGGTCGGGTCGGGCCTGAAGGCCCTCCTACACGGGGGGCTACCGGGCGTCGTCGAGCACGTTGCCGTCCGCGTCGATCGGGACGATCTCGCCGATCTCCAGGGCGCGGATCTCGCTTTCGATCTTCGCGCGGTCGCCGACGACCACCCAGATGAGGTTGTCGGGCCTGACGTACTCGTCGGCCGCCTCGCTGACCTGCTGCAGGGACAGGCCGCGCACGTTCTCGGCGTAGGTGTCCCAGTAGTCGTCGTCGTAGCCGAAACGAACCATCTCCACCAGCGAGCCCGCCACCGCACCGGCGGTCTCCCAGCGGCCCGGCAGGGACAGCGTGTTGTCGTCGAGCACGCGCGCGAGTTCGTCTTCGGTGGGCGGCCGTTCGCCGACGATCTCCACCATCTCGCGCCGCATCTCGGCCATGGCCGGGGCGGTCTTGTCCGTCTGCACCGGTGCATAGCCCAGGAAGGGCCGCGGGCCGGCGGCATCCAGGATCAGCGTGCGGGCGCCGTAGGACCAGCTCTTGTCCTCGCGCAGGTTCATGTTCAGCCGCGCCGAGAAGTCACCGCCGAGCACGTTGTTCATGGCGTCGATGGCGAACTCGTCCGGGTTGGCCTTCGGCGGCACGATATGGCCGGCGAAGATGATGGACTGCTCGGCGTCCGGCCGGTCGAGCAGGTAGATCTTCTCCTCCGGCCGCTGGGCCACCGCGTCCACGTTCTTCACCGGCACCGAACCGGACTCCCAGTCACGGAAGAGTTTCTCGAGCTTCGGCCGGATGCTCCCCATGGTGGTGTCGCCCACCACGATCATGGTGGCATTGTTGGGCCGGAACCAGGTCTGGTGATAATCGACCAGCGTCTGGCGGTCGATTCGCTCCAGCGACTCCAGCGTGCCGGATCCGGTGAGCGGCAGGCTGTACGCATGTCCCTCGCCGTACATCAGCTCGGGGAACACCCGCAGGGCCATGGACACCGGCGTCACCTTCTCGCGCTGGATCTGTGCGCGGAACTGCTTTTTCAGGCGGGCCAGATCGGCCTCGGGGAACGACGGGTTCAGGACGACGTCGGCGTAGATGTCCAGCGACTCGTCCAGGTTCGCGGCCAGCGCGTTCAGCGAGACGGTGGACATGTCCAGGTTGGAACCGGCGCCCAGGTTCGCGCCGAGGCGCGAGAGTTCCTCGGAGATGGCGAGCGCGTCGCGCCGCTTCGTGCCCTCGTCCAGCATCGACATGGCCAGGCTGGAAGTGCCGGGCTCGCCGAACTGGTCGGAGGCGTAGCCGGCGTCGAGCATCAGCGTGAAATTTACCACCGGCACGGCATCCCGGCTGGCCACGATCAGCTCCATGCCGTTGTCGAGGGTCGCGCGCTCGAACTGGGCGAAGGCTACCGACGGGAACTCGGCCGGCATCGGCGGCCCGTCGCTGCGTTCGGCGCCTTCGCCGCTGGCGGCGAACTCGGGGAACGGGTGCACCTCGAGGGTGTAGGAGCCTGCCTGGTACCAACGCCGGGCCGCTTCCATCACGGCCTTCGGCGTCGCCTCTTCGATGCGGGCCAGAGATACCTTGTAGAAAGCCGGGTCGCCGGCGTAGACGGCGTTCTGTGCCAGGATGTCGGACTTGCCGCCGAAGCCGCCGATGCGCTCGATCCCGCGCACGAAACTCGCGATGTACCGGGTCTTGGCCCGCTCGAGCTCGTCCCTGGTCGGCCCTTCCTTCAGGAAGCGGGCCAGTTCCTCGTCCAGGGCCTTCTCGATGTCAGCCAGGTCACCGCCGGGCTGGGCGGTGGCCTCGAGCCCGACCACGCCGGCGATCTCGGCGAAATAGGGTGTGGCGTCCACCGAGGTGGCGATCTGCTCGTCGTAGACCAGCCGCTTGTACAGCCGCGAGGTCTTGCCGGAGGACAGGACGCTGCCGGCCAGGCTCAGCAGTTCCGCATCCGGATGGCTCCAGTGCGGCCCCACCCAGTTTTTGTAGATGCGCGCCTGCGGCACCCGGTCCTGCATGATCTCCCGGGCGTCGGCCTCGCGCTTCGGCGACCAGGCCTCGAACTTGGCGATGGGCGGCCCGGGCGGGATGTCGCCGAAGTACTTCTCGGCCTTCTCGCGGGCCACCTCGGGGGTGACGTCGCCGGCAATCACGATGACGGCATTGTTCGGGCCGTAATAAGTCCTGAACCACTCCTGCACGTCTTCCAGGCTGGCCGCATTCAGGTCCTCCATGGAGCCGATGGGCAGCCACTGGTAGGGGTGACCTTCGGGGAACAGGTTGCGGAAGATGTGATTGAAGACCTGGCCGTAGGGCTGGTTCTCGCCCTGGCGCTTCTCGTTCTGAACCACGCCGCGCTGCTCGTCCAGCTTGTCCTGGTCCACCGCGCCCAGGAGGTGGCCCATGCGATCGGACTCCATCCAAAGCGCCAGGTCCAGGGCGGTCGACGGCACGTTCTGGAAGTAGTTGGTGCGGTCGAAGTTGGTGGTGCCGTTCTGGTCGGTGGCGCCCACCTTCTGGAACGGCACGAAGTACTCGCCGTCGTAGTTCTCGGTGCCGTTGAACATCAGGTGCTCGAACAGGTGCGCGAAGCCGGTCTTGCCCTCCGGCTCGTTCTTCGAGCCCACGTGGTACCAGACGTTCACCGCCACGATCGGGGCCTTGCGGTCCTCGTGGACGATCACCGTGAGGCCGTTGTCCAGCGTGAATTCGGTATAGGGGATGTCGATATCGGATGCCGGCGCGGCAGCGTTCGCGGTCAGCGCGGACAGGGACAGAGCGAGGGCGGCGAGCCCCCGGCCAAGGGGTGTAATGAGATTCATGGTCTGCCTTCTTCTCTCGGGTGCTTCGGAAGGCCGCGCATTCTAGCAAATGGACCGGCGCGACCCAGGGTCGTGTACCGACCCCTGTTCCGACAGGCGGTCCGCCCCCGGGTTCCCGAGTGTCCTGGGATCCCGAGCCGGCGCTCTATCCGTAACCGCGCAGGACGTTGACCACGTTGTCGCCGATCTCGGGCACCGCGTACCCGCCCTCCAGGACGAAGACGGTGTGGAGCCCGAGACCGGCGATGCGCTCGCCGAGCCGCGGGTAGTCGTCGCTGCGCAGGCGGAAGGTCGAGATGGGATCGCGCTCGTAGGTGTCGACGCCCAGCGAGACGACGAGGGCGTCGGGGGCGTAGCGCCTCGTCGCGTCCAGCGCGCGGCCGAGGGCCCCGGACCAGACCGCCCAGTCGCTGCCGGGCGCCAGCGGCAGATTCAGGTTGCAGCCCTCGCCGTCGCCGCGGCCGGTCTCGTCGGCATGGCCGAGGAAGTAGGGGTATTCCAGCCGCGGGTCGCAGTGGATCGAGCAGAACAGCACGTCGGCCCTGTCGTAGAAGATCTCCTGGGTGCCGTTGCCGTGATGGTAATCCACGTCCAGGATGGCGACCCGGTGGGCGCCCCGGTCCAGCAGGCGGGCGGCCGCGATCGCCGCGTTGTTCAGGTAGCAGTAGCCGCCGAAATAGTCGGCGCCCGCATGATGGCCGGGCGGGCGGGACAGGGCGAACGCGCCTCGCTCGCCGTCGGCGACCCGGTCCGCGGCGGTGAGCGCGATGTCCGCGCCCGCACTGACGGCAGCCCACGTGCCCGCCGTGATCGGCGTGCCGGCATCGAAAGAGTAATAGCCGAGCCGGCCGTCGATATGGTCGGGCTCGACTGGTTCGATCATGCGCAGGCCGCGGGCCGGCCAGGCCAGCGGCAGCGCATCGGTGTCGCCATGCAGCGCGTGCCACTCGTGCCAGGCGGACCGCAGGAAATCGAGATAACGGGGGGTGTGCACGCGTACCAGAGGCGCATCGCCGAACGCATCCGGCTCGACGATCTCGCCCAGAGCGGCGTCGCGCACGCGCCCGAGCACGGCATCGGCCCGCTCGGGGCGCTCGAAGACCGGCACCAGCGCGCCGTCGTTCAGCTCGCCGCGGCCGTGATGGAGCCTGTGGCGGTCCGAATAGACCGTGATCATTCGGCGGTCATTCCGCAACCTCGGGCACCGGTCTCTCGATGCGGTAATGCCGCGAATAATTGTGGTCCATGATGTTCGCCCGGTACCCGCTCACCCAGGGCTTCACGAGGTGCCGGGCCACGTAGAAGTAAGCGAAGATCACCGGATAGTCGTTGATGAGCAGTTGCTCGGCGTCGCGCAGCAGGCGGGCCCGGCGGCCCATGTCCACCTCCTCCGAGGCGTTCTCCAGCAGCCGGTCGAACTCCGGGTTGGCATACCAGGCCGGATTCTGCGGGCTGTCGGAGCGGAAGATCTCGAGGAAGGTATACGGGTCGTTGTAGTCGCCGGTCCAGCCGTAGCGCAGTATCTCCCAGCGGGAGGGCTCCTTGCGGGTTTCCAGCATCACCTTGAACTCCTGGTTCACCACGGTGATGTCGGCTCCCAGCGCCGAGCGGATCATCTCCTGCACCGCCACCGCGATCTTCCTGTGGTTGTCGCTCGTGTTGTAGAGGATGCGGGCCTCGAGCGGGTTGTCGGCGGAGTAGCCCGCCTCCCGGTACAGCCGGCGCGCCTCGGCGAGACGGCGCTCCTCCGGCCAGTCCCTCCACTCGTACTCGGCGGAGGCGTAGTTGTCGACGCCGGGCGGCACCAGACCCCAGGCGCCCTGCTGGCCGCCGCCCAGCACCTTCTCGACCAGCGTCTGCCGGTCCACGGCCATGGCCAGGGCCTGGCGCACCCGGGCGTCGTCGAAGGGCCGCTCGGTCAGGTCCAGCACGAAGAAATAGGTGCTGAGATAGGGCGTGACGTGCAGCTCGTCGCCCAGGTTGGCCTGGATCCAGTCGTACTGGTTGTTGGGCACGGACTGGGTGAAATCCAGTTCGCCGGCCCGGTAGCGCTGCAGCTCGGCGCTGTGTTCCTCGATGGGGTAGTAGTAGACGGTGTCGATCTGCACGTTCTCCGCGCCGTGGTAATAGGGGTTGCGCCGCAGCCGTACGAAGGAGTTCACCGCCCACTCGTCCAGCGCGTAGGCGCCGTTCGAGACCATGTTGCCGGCGCGCACGAAGTCCTCGCCATGGACCGCGAAGCTCGCCCGGTGCAGGGGATAGGTGGCGGAGTGAGTCAGGAGGGAGAGGAAGTAGGGAGTCGGCGCGGCGAGTTCCACGACGAAGGTCCGCCCGTCCGGCGCCGAGACGCCGAGTGCCTCGGGCGGGAGGTCGCCACGGTTCACCGCCCCGGCGTTCTTCACCGGGAACAGCACCTGGGCGTAGGTCGAGGCCGTCGCCGGGTCCACCGTGCGCCGGAAACCCGCCACGAAATCCGTCGCCGTCACCGGATCGCCGTTGGACCAGGCGGCGTCCGCCCGCAGCGTGAAGGTCCAGGTCAGTCCGTCCGGCGACACGTCCCAGGACTCCGCGGTGCCCGGCACCACTTTCGCCTCGACGGTCCCGGTGGTCAGGCCCTCGTACAGGTCGCGCAGGATCTCGAAGGAGGCGCTGTCCTCGGCACGGTGGGGGTCCAGCGTCGCGGGCTCGGCACCGTTGCCCCGGTGGAAGGTGACGCCTTCGTCGGCCACGCGCGAGCCGTCCGGCGCGCGATCGCCGCAGCCGGCGGCCAGCAGGGCCAGCATCAGGAGGGTGAGGAGTCTCGGCATGGTTCGCACGGTCCGGTGGGGAACGCGCCGATGATGGCAAAGCCGCCCGCCGGGGGCAACGCGGCCGGCGCGTGGCATTCCGCGTCGTCGCTGCCCATAATCCCGCCATGGATAAGGCCGCGCAGATGCCCCGGCGGGAGCTCTATCCCGCCCTCGAGCCCAACCACTCCGGCACGATCGCCGTCGGCGACGGCCACGAGCTGTATTACGAGGAATGCGGCAACCGGCGCGGCAAGCCCGTGGTACTGCTGCACGGCGGCCCCGGCGGCGGCTGCTCCGCCAAGATGCGCCGCTTCCACAACCCCGACGTCTACCGCATCGTGCTGTTCGACCAGCGCGGTGCCGGCCGCAGCCGCCCTCACGCCAGCCTGCAGAACAATACGACGCAGCACCTGGTGGACGACATCGAGGTCATCCGCGAGGCGCTCGGCATCGAGCGCTGGCAGGTGTTCGGCGGCTCCTGGGGCAGCACCCTGGCGCTCGCCTACGCCCAGACGCACCCGGAGCGGGTCACGGAACTGGTGCTGCGGGGCATCTTTTTGCTGCGGCGCAAGGAGATCCTCTGGTTCTACCAGCACGGCGCCAGCGAACTCTACCCGGACCGCTGGGAGCAATTCCTCCACCCCATACCGGAGCGGGAGCGCGACGACCTGGTCGGCGCCTATTACCGGCGCCTCACGGGGGAGAACAGGGAGGAACGCCTCGAGGCGGCGCGTGCCTGGTCGATGTGGGAGGGCGCCGCGAGCTGCCTCATCCCGGACCCGGCGCTGGTGTCGGATTTCGGTGCGGCGGCGCATGCGCTGGCCATGGCGCGGATCGAGTGCCACTACTTCGTCAACGGCGGCTTCCTGGAGGACGAGCAGCTGCTGCGCGACGTGGATCGCATCCGCGACATCCCCGGGGTCATCGTGCAGGGCCGCTATGATATCGTCTGTCCGGCCACCAGCGCCTGGGAGCTGCACCGGGCCTGGCCCGAGGCGAGGCTGCGCATCGTGCCGGACGCCGGCCACTCGGCCTTCGAGCCGGGCAACGTCCACGAACTGGTCACCGCTACGGATACCTTCGCCTGAATTTGGTCCGAATCATGGAAAAACTGCTGATTACCAACGCCCGCCTCGTCAACGAGGGTGAGATTCGCGACGCCGACGTGCTGATCGACGGCGAGCGCATCGAGAAGATCGCCTCCTCCATCGAGGCCGGCGCCGGCACCGAGGTGCTGGACGCGGAAGGCCGCTACCTCATCCCGGGCATGATCGACGATCAGGTCCATTTCCGCGAGCCGGGACTTACCCACAAGGGCGATATCGCCACCGAATCCGCGGCTGCCGTGGCCGGCGGCATCACCAGCTACATGGAGATGCCGAACGTCGACCCCCAGACCACGACCATCGCGGCGCTCGAGGAGAAGTACGACCGCGCGGCGGGCCGGTCGCGGGCGAACTACGCCTTCTACCTGGGCGCAACCAACGACAACATCAGCCAGATTCGTGCGCTGGCGCCCGGCACCGCCTGCGGCATCAAGGTGTTCATGGGCGCCTCCACCGGCAACCTGCTGGTGGACGATCCGGATGCCCTGGAACTCATCTTCCGCGACGCGCCGGTGATCGTGGTGACCCATTGCGAGGACTCGCCGATGATCTGGGAAGCCGAGGCGGCGGCCCGCGAGGAATACGGCGACGACGTGCCGATGAGCGAGCATCCCCGCATCCGTTCGGCCGAGGCCTGCTACAAGTCGTCCAGCTACGCGGTCGACATGGCCCGCCGCCACGGCACCCGGCTGCACGTGCTGCACCTCACCACCGCGAAGGAGATGGAGCTGTTCTCGACGGCGCCCCGCGGCGAGAAGCACGTGACGGCGGAGGTCTGCGTGCACCACCTCTGGTTCGACGAATCGGATTACGAGCGCCTGGGCGCGCTCATCAAGTGCAACCCCGCCATCAAGAGCCGGGAGGACCGGGATGCGCTGCGCCAGGCGCTGGCCGACGGCCGCATCGACGTGGTGGCCACCGACCATGCGCCCCACACGAAGGAGGAGAAAGCGAACGCCTACTTCGCCGCGCCGGCCGGCCTGCCGCTCGTGCAGCATGCGCTGCCGAGCCTGTTCGAGCATGTGCACGAGGGCCGCTACAGCCTCGAGTTCGTGGTGGACCGCAGCAGCCACGCCATCGCCGATATCTTCGGGGTGGAGCATCGCGGCTACGTGCGCGAGGGCTACTACGCCGATCTCGCCATCGTCGACATGGATGATCCGTGGACGGTCGCGGCGGACAACCTGCTCTACAAGTGCGGCTGGTCGCCGTTCGACGGCGTGACCTTCCGCTCGCGCATCCGCACCACGCTGGTGAACGGCCGCGTGGTCTGGGACGACGGCCGCATCGTCGGGGATCCCGCCGGGCAGCGCATGAGCCTCGGGCCGCCGGTCCGCTAGCTGGCTTCGCCGGCGGTCCCCCAGTCGTCTCTGATTCCGACATCGCCCGGGGCTGATTGCCGGCCGCTCGCCGGCCCCCTATCATGCTGCGCTCAACGTTTCAGCACGGCGGGGGAGAGAGACCATGCTGCACTTGCCTCAGGTCGACTACAGTCTGGCCCAGACCATACTGCGACGCGCGGAACTGGACCCGGACAATCGGGCGATCGTCTTCGAGGAGACGGAATACACCTATGCGGAACTCGTGGATCGCATCCGCCGGGTGGCCGCCGTGCTGCAGGACGGCGGCGTTTGCCAGGGCGACCGGGTGGGTTATCTGGGCGTCAACCATCCCGCTTTCCTGGAGACGCTGCTGGCGGCAACGACCCTCGGCGCGGTCTTCGTCCCGCTTAACTTCCGTCTGACCGGACCCGAACTCGAGTTCATCATCAACGACGCCGGCGTGCACACGCTGATCGCGGACGACATGCTGCGCCCGGTCATCGAACCCGTGCGCGGCTCGCTCTGCGTGCGCCGCTATCTCGGCGCGGAGAGCGCCGCCGACCGCTGGGAGGACTACCAGGGCCTCCTGGCGAACGCGGAGCCGTACCCGGGCCACATCGCCGCCGCGCCTCACGACACCGCCGTCATCATGTACACGTCGGGCACGACCGGCCGTCCCAAGGGGGCCATGCTCACTCACGGCAATCTGCTCTGGAACAACGTGAGCGCCGCCTTCGCGCTGTCCTCCAACCCGGACGACATCACACTCACCGCGGCGCCCCTGTTCCACATCGGCGGGCTGAACGTGACCACGCTGCTGGCCATGCAGGTGGGCGCCTGCGTGGTGCTGCATCGGGCCTTCGACCCGGGCAAGGCGCTGGAGGACATCGCCCGCTACCGCTGCACCACCATGTTCGGGGCCCCGGCCATGTTCCTGTTCATGGCCCAGCAGCCCCGCTTTGCGGACACGGATCTCTCGAGCCTGCGCTCGCTGGTGGTCGGCGCCGCGCCGGTACCGAAGTCCCTGCTGGAGATCTACGGCAACCGGGAGGTGAACCTGGACCAGGGCTACGGGCTGACGGAGACCTCGCCGCTGGTGAGTTTCCTGAAGTCCCAGTACACGGCGGACAAGCTCGGCTCCGCCGGCAAGCCGGGCCTGTTCGGCGAACTGCGCATCGCGGACGCCGACGGCCACAGCCTGGCAGCGGGTGAGGTGGGCGAGATCCTCTACCGGGGCCCCAACGTCATGAAAGGCTACTGGAACCGGCCCGAGGCCACCGCCGAGGCCATCGACGAGGACGGCTGGTTCCACACCGGCGATGCGGGCTACCTGGACGAGGACGGATTCCTGTTCATCAGTGACCGGGTGAAGGACATGGTCATCAGCGGCGGCGAGAACGTCTATCCCGCCGAGGTGGAGGGCGTGCTGTACGAGCACCCGGCCGTGGCCGAGGTGGCAGTCATCGGCCTGCCGGACGAGAAGTGGGGCGAGGCGGTCAGCGCCGTCGTGGCGCTGAACGAGGGCGCCGAACTCACGCTGGACGAGCTGCGCGACTTCGCCGACGGCAAGCTGGCGCGCTACAAACTGCCGCTGCAGCTGCACATCGTGGACGCGCTGCCGCGCAACCCGGCGGGCAAGGTGCTGAAATTCGAGCTGCGGGAAACGTTGGGGTAGGAGGGCCTTCAGGCCCGATCCCGGTTCAGGCCAGATTCCGATAATGAATCGGGGCTAAAGCCCCTCCTACGGGCGATTTAGACGCCCCCACACCATCACCGACACCGCCGGCAGCACGACCTGCGCCGCGTAGGTGCCGAGATTGGCCCAGAAGGCGGCGCCGATGTAGTTGCCGCGCGTTCCGATCGCCCAGCCGGCCGCGGCCAGGCTCGGGATCAGGAACATGGCCGTATAGGCGACCAGGTGCCGGGGCTTCAGACGGGTGACCAGGTAGCCCGCGCAGACCGCCAGCAGCGCCGTCAGGAACGTCTGCCACAGCGCCTGGGCCCAGTAGATGCCGCCTTCGAAGTCCAGGGCTCGCTCGGCGAAGGGTACCGGTACCCAGATGGCCGCATAGGTGGTGAGCTGCACGTAGGCCAGGCCGAGGGCCAGCGCGATCAGCAGGTTGACGTACACCGGCTCAGCCCGCGAAGGTCACGCCACCGTCGACGGTGAGGGTGGTGCCCACCAGATAGTCGCCGGAGCGGGCCGCCAGGAAGATGGCGGCCGCGGCCATGTCCTCGGCCGTGCCCACCCGCCGCGCCGGGATGTGCTGGCTGACCACGTCCGGGTTGTCCCGCGCCCAGATGTTCATGTCGCTGGCGAAGGCGCCGGGCGCGATGGCGTTCACGCAGATGTTGTCGGCGATCAGCCGCTTGGCCAGCCGGCGGGTCAGGTGGATGACGCCGGCCTTGCTGGTGACGTAGGAATAGGTCTCGAGGTCCGGCGTGCGCAGACCGTCGATGGAGGCGATGTTGATGACTTTCGCCGGACGGTCTTCGCCGGCCGCTTTGCGCAGCATGGGCGCGAAACGCTGGGTGAGGAAGAACAGGGACTTCGCGTTCAGGTTCATCACCTTGTCCCAGCCTTCCTCCGAGAACTTGTCGAACGCCTCGCCCCACGCCGCGCCGGCATTGTTCACCAGGATGTCGAGGTGATCCTCCCGGGCGTGCACGTCGGCGACGAAGGCGTCGATGCCCTGCATCGTGGAGACGTCGTGGGGCAGCGCGATGCACTCGCCGTGCTCGCTCATCTCCCGCGCTGCCTGCTCGCAGGCGTCGGCCTTGCGGGCGGTGATGTAGGTGCGCACGCCGCTGCGCACGAAGCCTTCGGCGATCATGCGGCCGATGCCGCGGGAGCCGCCGGTGACCACCGCCACGCGGCCCGAGAGATCGAACAGGTTATCCATCGTCGCTCCTTGTGTCTGCCCCGGAAAGAGAAAGGCCCGCCATGCTACAACATGACGGGCCTTCGGGCGGTCGGGCTGTCCGGCTAGCGCCGCAGTTCGGTGAGGATCTCCGGGTTCTCCTCTTCCCGCGCCAGCACGGTGTGGCAGGTCGAGCAGCGGCGCGTGATACGGTCGCCCTCGACGGTCTCGAGGTCCCGGTTGTGGCAGCGGAAGCAGCCCGCCGACTGCTGATGGCCGATGTGGTCCGGATACGTGTTCCACCAAACCTTCATGTGCGGGAAGACGTTCACCGCGTACAGATCACCCAGCGTCTCGCCGGCCTGTTCGATGGCCACGGCCTTCCCGGCCGCGATCTCCGGGTAATTCTCCTCGTAGAAGGCGGCCAGCTCCGTGGCGATGACGGTGCGGGCTTCCTCGTGGCTGTCGAACTGCTGGTCGATGATGCGCACGCCTTCGCGCTTCACGAACGGCAGCGACTGATCGATGCGGCCGTCGTGGATGGCGTTGTCCACTTCTTCCTCGGGCTGGCGGTACTGGTGGCTGGGCCGGTTGTGGCAATCGACGCAGTCCATGGTGCGCCACAGGCCGTCGTCCTCCGGCGCGTCAGGCTTCAGCCACACCTTCTCCGTGCCGTCCGGACGCACCAGGCGCACCTCGTAGATGTCCTCACGGGTCTTGTCCGAGCGATAGCGCACCTCGTTCTCCGGCGCCACGTGCCAGTGGATGCCGGTGGATTCACGGCCGTTGGCGCCGCCCACCTTCAGCAGGACGGCCGTCTTCAGCTCGGTGTTCTCCTCGTTTTCGTCGTAGGTGGTCGTGATCTCCAGCTTGTCGCCGTGGAACTTGGAGGGCCAGTGGCACTGCTCGCAGGTCTCCCGGGCCGGACGCAGGTCGTGCAGCGGGGTCTCGATGGGCCGCGGATAGAGGTCGAAGGCCACGGCGACCATCTGCCATGCGCCGTCCAGCTTGGATTTGACGAACCAGTCGGCGCCGGGGCCGATGTGGCACTCGGCGCAGGTCACTCGTGAGTGGGGCGAGCGCTGGTAGGCCGTGTACTCGGGCTCCATGACGCTGTGGCAGGCCATGCCGCAGAACTCCACGGATTCCATGACCTCCACGCCCTTGTAGGTGGCGCCCGCCAGCACGACGATGTTCAGTACGGTCAGGCCGAGGAACACCATCAGCGCGCCACGGGTCTTCGGCGTATTGAGGTCGATGACCGGGAACGGCCCGCGGCCTTCGTATTCGGGATGCTTGGGCAGCCGCCGCCGCTCGAAATAGATGCCGATCGGCACCATGATCAGTCCCAGCGCGAAGATCGCCGGGAGGATCAGGAACGTGAGGATGCCCAGGTAGGGCCCGCCCTGATGGCCGATCGACTCTATGAAATACAGCGTGATGATGAGCACCGCGCTCACGAGCGCGATTGCACAGCCGGCGAGGCTGATCCAGTTACGGGTGATGGAGGCGAAGAAGTGTCTGGACATGTGTCCCCCCGGTCAAAAAAACGTCGCCGCGGCAGATGAAGCTGCCGCAGCACCGGAAGATGCTACGGCAGCCCCGCCGTCAGGGGAGTAAGGGTTCTCCGTAATGCCGTCGCGGCACGCTCAGTGGCTAGGGCACCCCCAGCCCATGGGTGAACAGGGCCACGAAGATGGCCACGGCCAGTGCCAGCCCGATGGCCAGCATCATGAAGCCGAATATGTACACCCACATCATCTCGTAGCGTGTCGGCGCGGGCCTGAGGTTCTGCTCCAGCGTGCCGTTCTCGACCATGCGCTGATACTCCCTGGGCCGCTCTTCCTTGAACTTCTCGAGCGGCATCCGGCCGGTGAAGACCACCGGATCCATCGGGAAGCTCTCCGGACGCAGGTGCGTATGGAAGAAGTGGAACAGGAAGATGAAGCCGGTCGCCAGTAGCGCCTCGTCGCTGTGCACGATCAGGGCCGCGTTGATGCTCCAGGCCGGCAGGAAGCTGGTGAAGAACTGCGGGAACCAGAGCATCAGGCCGGACAGGCCGATGATCATGACGCCCCAGAAGACCGCCAGATAGTCGAATTTCTCCCAGTAGGTCCAGCGGTCGCCTTCCGGACGCGGACCGATGTAGAGGAAGTAGCGGAGGTTGCCTATCAGGTCCTTCACGTCCTGCAGCTGCGGCGTCATGGAGTTCGGCCCCCAGAACAGCCCGCGCTCGTGCTTCATCACCAGACGGAAGATCAGGTGCACCACGTGGAAGCCCATGTAGCCGAAGGTGCCGATCGCCGCGATGCGGTGGATGATGCCGGCCGCCTCGACGCCGCCCAGCAGATTCATCAGATTCTGCGCCCAGGGTGCCGTCGGGAATTTCAGCGGCAGGCCGGTGAGAGCGAGCATCAGGAAGGTGACGATGATCACGATGTGCATGAATATGTACACGCCGGAGAAGCGCCGGACGTACTGACCTTCGGCGACATGGCTCTTCAGTGCGCCGTACTCGCCTTTCAGCGTGCCGACGAAGGAACGCTGCAGCCAGAGCAGGTCGTGGATGCCGAAGAAGGCGAACACGCCGACCAGCAGCACCAGCATGAACATGTAGATGTAGAAGACCCACGGATTGTCCTGCGGGTCGCTCGGATTGTTGTGGACGTCGATCTTCAGGAAGTTGCCCGAGGCGCCCTCGTGACAGGCTCCGCAGGTCTCGCCCAGGTTATCCGGATGGATGCTCGAACGCGGGTCGTCCGCCGGCAGATTCCTGTGCGGCGTGTGGCAATCGGAACACGTGGCCGCCGTTTCCAGGCCGAGGGAAGTGAATTTGCCGTGGAAGTTCCACTCGTAGCTGTTGTACAGGTCGCCGTGGCAGTCCCCGCACTCGCCGGACATCATCAGCCGTGTCTCGCCGATCACCGGGTCCTGGATGTCGTGGGAACTGTGGCAGTCGGTGCAGACCGGCCCCTCCATGTTGCCTGCCTGCCAGATTTCGCCGTGCTTGTTCTCGTTGAGCCAGGTCTGGAATACGCCGACATGGCAGTCGCCGCACATCTCGGGTGAGTTCTTGTGCGAGGTGGGCGCCCGCTCGTTGTCGATGGCGAAGATGCGGTGATCACCGTGGCAGTCGCTGCAGGAAGGCGCGGCCACGAGGCCGGAGCGTAGCAGTCCGCGGCCGTGGACGCTGTCGATGAAGCCGTCGATCAGGTCCTCAGGTTCACTGTGACACTGGCCGCAGGTTTCGACCTGGTGGAATGGTGAGACCTCGGAGGCGAGATCGTCCACCTTGTGCACGGCATGCGCCTCGCCGTGGCAGTCCAGGCAGTTGGCGTTCTCGTGGTGGACGCTGCGGCTCAGCGAGCGGTCGGAGAGCTTGTGGCACTGGGCGCAGATCGCGTCGCCGGTCAGGTCGGTCAGATCCTCCGCCCGGTGGCGGCGGCTGGTCACATTGCTGTGACAGGCCTGACAGTCGGTGTCCTGGTGCGCGGTCGACAGGACTTCAACGTCCTTGTGACAGCCCGCACACTTGATGGGCCTCGCTTCCTCCTGCGCGCTCGCCAGCGGCGAGAACAGGATGAAGACCATCGTTGCCGAGAGTATCGACAGACAGAACGTGACACGCTTGCGCATTTTCTTATCCTTCAAGACCGCAGCCCGCAGCAGGGCCGGACACACGTAGTGCCGGAAATCACGCCCTTGATAGGCGAAACGGGGGTTGGCGGGCAATCGGGGAATACCGCAGCCGGCTTTCGCGGCGGTGCCGGCCGAGGGCCGTCTCAGCTGACCAGGACCGCCTCGTGTCTGATCAGATGGCGCATCTCGTCGCGGAAGATGTTCACGCCGATGAAGAACTCCCGCATCATCATCACCCACAGATAGTAGCCGCGCTCGGTGAGCTCGAGTCTGGATCCGCGCCGGCGCACGGCGCGCAGGAGCCGCAGGCCGGCCAGTTCCGCGAAGAGCACGCGCCGAAAGCGGCCCCCGAATCGCTTCTCGGCAACGTCGAGATCGAGCGACCCGCTGAACAGGAACATGAGCAGGTAGTAGCGCATCTGGTCGCGCTCGCTCATACGGCGGCTGCGCACGATGCCGGTGCCGCCGCGGTCGGCGAGTTTCAGGTAATGATTGATGGAGAAGGTGCTGGCGTACATCGTGCCGCCCATGTAGCTGAAGGCGCCGCTGCCGAGGCCCAGGTATTCCTCCTCCTCGGTGATGTATTCGTCGATCATCGACGAATCGGAGCGGGAGAAGCACCAGGCCGAGGAGCGCCCGTAACCCGCGGCCAGCATATGCCCTACGATGCGGTGATACAGCTCGCCCTCCCGGGAGAAATCGACATCGCCGATGTGCTTCTCCATCGATTTCCGGGTGGCATGCGCGGTCATCAGCGGATACCAGGAGATCTGATCCACTCCCAGCTCGTCGGTGAGCGTGTGCATGTCGCGCATCAGGCTCTCGTCCGACTGGCGGGGCAGGTTGAAGATCATGTCCACGTTGATGGTATCGAACAGGTCCCGGACCGCATCGATCCGCTCGCAGATCTGCTCCCCGCTGCCGAATTTCTCGTAGCGCTGCATGTCGCGCAGGATGTCGTCGTCGAGGCTCTGGACACCCACCGAGAGTCGATTGACGCCGGCGCTGCGGAGCATGGAAAGGCGTTCGTCACCGAGATCGTCCGGGTTCGTCTCCACCGAGACCCGGCTGACCGGGTGGTCCCGGCGCACCAGCTCGATGGTCTCTGCCAGCTCTTCGGGCAGCACCGTCGGCGTCCCTCCGCCCACGTACAGATCGCCGAAACGGTAGCCGTGGTCCGTGGCGCGCTGGATCTCCTTGCGCAGCACCGAGTAGTAGCGGCGAGTGCGCTCGGGCTGGTATTCCACCCGGTGGAAGGGGCAGAAGGGACACAGCACATCGCAGAAGGGGATGTGCAGGTACAGGAGATAGACGCGGCCGGCGGTCGGTTCCGGCAGCGCGTTCGTGACGGGGGCCGTCTCGAAGCTCATGTAGCGGCGGGTCATCCGCCGCAGCAGTGGTGTCAGGAGAGATTGCATGGGCAATAAAAAGGCTGGCGGCACCGCAGTGCCGTCAGCCCGTTTTTCTCATTCTTTCCCCGGCAGCGCAAGCCGGGGAAATGAGAGTTCCGCGTTATTCGACGCTCGCGAAGTAAGCGGCGAGGTTGGCCACCTCTTCGTCGCTCAGGCCGGACAGATCCGGATCGTGATCCGTCGCCTCCTTGAGCATCGTCTTGATCTCGTCGGCCGGAATGCCGGCGAAATCGTCTTCGTAGTGGCAATCGGCACAGCCCTGATCGTTGTACACGGCCTTGCCGGCTTCCGCGTCGCCACCAGCCCATGCGGCGGTGCCGAAGAACATCAGCGGCGCGGCCATTGCGATCCAAATCTTCCTCATCGTGGGTCCTCCACTCTTGTCTCGGGTCGTGTTAATCCTAACGCGCCTCAATTGCCGCATAAAGACAATATTGCTGCGTTGTTCAGCCTGCATTCAGCTGGCCGGGGCGCGACAAGAGTCCCTGCCGGCGCCCGGTGCGGCAATCCGTAGTTTCCGCGGCCGCCTGTCGGTCCGGCACGAAAAAGGGCCGGCAGCGCATGGCACTGCCGGCCCCGGCGTTCGCTGGCGGGACGGGACGATGCCCCGTCGGCCGTGACGCTTACTCTGCGCTGGCCATGTAGGCCGCCAGCGCCTTGATCTCCTCGTCGGTGAGGCCCGAGAGGTCTTCGTCGTGCTCTACCTCGCCGGCCGCCACGGCCTTGATCATGCCTTTCATCTCGTCTTTGGGCGTGCCCGCGAAGTCGTCGTTGTAGTGGCAATCCGCGCACACTTCCTCGAACTTGGCCTTGCCGGCCTCCATGTGGCCGTCCGCGAAGGCGGAAGCGCCGAAGAAGACCAGCGGAAGGGCGAAGAGCGTAATCAGTTTTCTCATGGTTCCGACTCCAGTTTTTTCGAACCTGGGAATGATGATAGCGCGGTGGTCCGGCCGATCAAAACAAATATTCGCGCACCGTTCAGCGTCGATTCAGGTTAGAGGAGGCCCTCGTCCGCCAGCCGCAGGATATCCTCCTGCTGCATTGCCGAGAGCTGGCCCCGGCCCGGTTCCACCACCCTGCCGTCTTTCAGCAGCCGGTTCTTCGGCCGCATGCGGATGCCCGCCATGGCCTCGGCATAGAGCTCCAGCGGCTGGCGCGAGAGCAGGTTGCTCATGCCGGCGCGGTGGCGGGCCTCGCGCAAGCCCGCCAGGTCGATGGTGGCGTGGGCCACCATGCTCTCCGCCGCGGCCGGCGCCTCGGCCAGCACCCTGCCGCCGTGATCGATGATCTTCGACATCCCGGTCGACGACTCGGCCGGGATGGGAATATTCCCCAGCCGCGCCGAGTTGGCCGAGATCACGTACGCCATGTTCTCCACGGCCCGCGCCCGCTTGCACACGTCTTTCGGCGTGAGTGCGGGGCTGCCCACCTCACTGGTGTGATGCAGGAAGACCTCGGCGCCGCGCACGGCGTGGCAGCGGGCGATCTCCGGGTAGAGGATCTCCTCCGAGGCGATGGCGGCGAGATTGCCGAGTTCGGTGCGGGCGACGGGGAACACCGCCTCCAGCCCGTAGACGTCCAGGTAACGGTCCCAGACGTCCCAGGGCGTGGGCGCGGACAGCGAGATCAGGCGGCGGTAGCGCAGCACCACGTCGCCGGAGGGGTCGATGACGAAGCAGGTCTGGAAGAACAGGGCGGGGAAGTGCTCGTCCTGTTCGTAGGCATTGCCGGCCAGGTAGATGCCGAAGGTCTGCGCGATCTCTCCCAGCGCCTCGTACTCCGGGCCGCCGGGCGCGAGCGCCGCTTTGTCCCGCCACTCCGCCACGCTCTCGCCCATGGGGAAACCGGTGAGGAAATATTCGGGCAGCACGACCAGGCGCACGTCGGTGCCGGCGAACTGCTTTATGAAGGCCTTGCTGCCCGCGATCAGCCGGCGCGCGCCGGCCAGATTCGACTGCATGCGTTGCCGGGCCGACGTCCGGTCCGCGCAGCCGTTCACGCAGTCGGTGCCCATCTGCAGTGCGAGGGCGGTATAGCGTTCGCTCACCCGTCTGTCTCCCGTCCCGCGAAGCGCAGAGTGTAGCCGAACGCCCTGCCTCCCGTTCCCGACGGGCCCCGGCAGTGGAGAAATCGTATGACGCGCGTCACGAAAGCAATGAAAAGCATTGCGATTTCCGCTGCCTCTAGTAACCTTCGCACCTACACGGTGCAAGGGTGCTGATTTCCTCTCCGGGGGAGAGACTCACACCACAGGAAATGAAGCCGACCGACACCTCAAACCCCGATTTCTACCATCGGGTCGTGGACTGCCAATGGGCCTGTCCCGCGCATACCGACGTCCCTGAATACATCCGCCTCATCGCCCAGGGCCGCTTCTCGGATGCCTACATGGTCAACCGGGAGTCGAACGTCTTCCCGGGCATCCTCGGCCGCGTCTGCGACCGGCCCTGCGAGCCGGCCTGTCGCCGGCGCCGGGTGGAGGAGAAGCCGGTGGCCATCTGCCGCCTGAAGCGGGTCGCCGCCGACCACAAGGACGACATCGCCGACCGGCTGCCGAAGGCGCCGGCGGAGAAGAACGGCAGGAAGGTGGCGCTGGTGGGCGCCGGCTGCGCCTCGCTCACCGTGGCCAACGACCTCGCCCCCCTGGGTTACGAGTGCACCATCTTCGAGGCGCTGGACGAGACCGGCGGGCTCATGCGCACCAACATCCCCCAGTTCCGGCTGCCGCCCAAGGTGCTGGACGAGGAGATCGGCATGATCCTGGACATGGACGTCGATCTGAAACTGAATCACCCGGTCGGCAGCCTGAAGGATCTGCTGGACGACGGCGGCTTCGACGCCGTGTTCGTCGGCACCGGCGCGCCCAAGGGCAAGGAACTCGAGCTGCCGGGACGCTACGACACCGACCGCATCCATATCGGCATCCAGTGGCTCGAGTCCGTGGCATTCAAGCACACCGAGGAGATCGGCGAACGGGTGCTCATCATCGGCGTCGGCAACACCGCCATGGACTGCTGCCGCACCTCGCTCAGGCTGGGCGCGAAGGACGTCAAGGTGATGGCCCGCAAGCCGCGGGGCTACTTCAAGGCCTCCGATTGGGAGCTGGAAGACGCCGAGGAGGAGAATGTCGAGATCCTCGTGAACCACTCGCCGAAAGAGTTCGTGATCGAGGACGGCCGGCTCACCGGCATGAAATTCGACCTGATGGAGTACCGGGTCGACGAGGAGGGGCGCATCGACCGGGGCACGGCGCTGGAGGAGATCTTCATTCCCTGCGACGACGTGATCCTCGCCATCGGCCAGGAGAACGCCTTCGACTGGATCGAGCGCGACATCGGACTGGAATTCAACCAGTGGGACGCGCCGGTGGTGGACGAGACCACGATGATGTCCACCCGGCCGGGGGTCTTTTTCGGCGGCGACGCCGCCTTCGGACCGAAGAACATCATCTGGGCCGTCGCCCACGGCCACCAGGCGGCCATCTCCATCCACAAGTACTGCCAGGGCGAGGACGTGAACGACCGCCTGCCCGACGGCATGAATCTCATCAGCCAGAAGATGGGCATCCACGAGTGGAGCTACTCCAACGACTACAACCCGGCGGAACGGCGCCTGATGCCCGCGGTGGATCTCGCGGAGCGGTTCAAGAAGATCGACATCGAGGTGGAGCTGGGCTTCACCCCGGAGCAGACGCTGGCCGAGGTGGAGCGCTGCCTGAACTGCGACATCCAGACGGTATTCATCGACAAGCTCTGCATCGAGTGCGATGCCTGCATCGACGTCTGCCCCGTCGACTGCCTGGCCATCGCGCCGAACGGCAGCGAGGAGGAGCTGCGCCAGAGCCTGACGCCGCCCGCCGAGAACCTGGAGGAGCCCTTCTTCGTCTCCGGCGCCCTGCCGCAGACCGGGCGCGTGATGATCAAGGACGAGGACCTGTGCGTGCACTGCGGCCTCTGCGCCGAGCGCTGCCCCACGGGCGCCTGGGACATGCAGAAGTCGCAGATCCTGATCCCCCATGCGAGCGATGAGGCCGCGAACGCGCAAACGAAGGTATACAAGGCCGGATGAAGACTAATGTAGGAGGGCCTTCAGGCCCGATACCGAATCCAGGCCCGATACCGAATGCCGAATCGGGGCTAAAGCCCCTCCTACATGCCCATCGAGGTATGCAGTGACCGACAAACGCGTCAACGACGTCGTGATCAAGATCGCGACGGTGAACGGCACCGGCTCCGCCAGCGCCAACGGCCTGCTGATGAAGTCCATCTTCCGCATGGGCGTCCCGGTGGTCGGCAAGAACTACTTCCCCTCCAACATCCAGGGCCTGCCCACCTGGTACGAGGTGCGCGTCACCGGCGCCGGCCACAAGGCCCGCGCGGGCCACGTCGACGTCATGGTGGCGATGAACGCCCAGACCTACGCGCAGGACCTCGCCGAGGTGGAGCCGGGCGGCTACCTCATCTACGACTCCACCTGGCCCCGCTCCAGGCTTCTCGACCGCGAGGACGTCACGGTGATCGGCATCCCGCTGTCGAAGATGTGCAACGAGCACTTCGAGGGCGCGCGGGAGCGCATCCTGATGAAGAACATCGCCTACGTCGGCGCGCTGGCCGCCCTGCTCGACCTGGACCTGGACATCATCCGCCGAAACCTGGCCGACACCTTCGCGAAGAAGCCGGCGCTTGCGGACTCCAACATGGAGGCGGTGAAGCTGGGCTACGACTACGCGGTCGAGAACTTCCCCTGTCCGCTGCCGCTCACCGTCGCCAAGATGGACAAGACGAAGGGACACGTGGTCATCGACGGCAATACGGCCGCCGGTCTCGGCTGCGTCTATGCCGGGGCGACCGTGGGCGCCTGGTATCCCATCACGCCGTCCACCTCGCTGATGGATGCCTTCAGCCGTTTCTGCAAGCAGCTGCGCGTGGACCCGGAGACGGGGAAGAACAACTACCTGATCGTGCAGGCCGAGGACGAGCTCGCCGCCATCGGCATGGTGCTGGGCGCGGCCTGGAACGGCGCCCGTGCCTTCACGCCGACCAGCGGACCGGGCATCTCGCTCATGAACGAGTTCATCGGTTTCGCCTACTACGCGGAGCTGCCGGTGGTGATCTTCGACGTGCAGCGCACCGGGCCGTCCACGGGCATGCCCACGCGCACCCAGCAGTCCGACATCCTGTCCTGCGCCTACGCCTCCCACGGCGATACGAAGCACGTGCTGCTGTTCCCGGCCGATCCCCGCGAGTGTTTCACCATGGCGCCGGTGGCCTTCGATCTCGCCGAGCGGCTGCAGACTCCGGTGATGGTGCTGTCGGATCTCGACATCGGCATGAACGACTGGATGGTGCCGGAACTGACCTGGGACGAGTCCTACCAGCCGGACCGGGGCAAGGTGCTGCACGCCGAGGATCTGGAGAAGATCGAGAAATTCCACCGTTACCTGGACACCGACGGCGACGGCATCCCGTACCGCTCGCTGCCCGGCGAACATCCGAAGGGCAGCTTCTTCACCCGCGGCTCCGGCCACAACAAGTACGGCGGCTATACCGAGGACGCCGACGAGTACCAGGACGTGGTGGACCGGCTGCTGGTGAAGTGGGATACGGCGCGGGAGGTGGTGCCGGCGCCGGTCATCGAGTACTCCAAGTTCAACCGGACGGCGGTGCTCACCGTCGGCAGCGGTGAGGCGGCCGTGCACGAGGCGGTGGAGCGCCTGGCGGGAGAGGGCGTGAAGCTCAACTACTGCCGCGTGAAGGCCTTCCCGTTCGGCGAGGCGGTGAAGGACTTCATCGCGAAACACGACCGGGTGTACGTGGTCGAACAGAACCGGGACGCGCAGCTGCGTTCGCTGCTGATCCTCGACGCGGGCATCGACCAGAAGAAGCTGGTGCCGGTGCTGCACTACAACGGCATGCCGATGAACGCCGGCTTCGTGGTCGAGCGCATCCGCGAAGACCGGGAGAAGAACGAGGCCGCATGAATGACCCACGTAGGAGGGCCTTCAGGCCCGATCCGGTCCATCCGAATCACGTGAAAAGGGATCGGGCCTGAAGGCCCTCCTACATGCCCATCGAGGCAACCGCTATGACCTACATACCCAAACCCAAAGTCGCCCACCCCCGCCTGCCGAAGAACGACCTCGGGCTCACCGAGCGCGACTACGAGGGCACCGTCTCCACGCTGTGCGCCGGCTGCGGCCACGATTCCATCACCAACGCCATCATCCAGGCGGTATTCGAGCTGTCCATCCCGCCGCACCGGCTGGGCAAGATGAGCGGCATCGGCTGCTCGTCGAAGACGCCCGCCTATTTCGTCGGACCCAGCCACGGCTTCAACTCCGTGCACGGGCGCATGCCCAGCGTGACCACCGGTGCGAACGCGGCCAACAACGAGCTGGTCTATCTCGGCGTCTCCGGCGACGGCGACTCGCTGTCCATCGGTCTCGGCCAGTTCACCCACGCCATCCGCCGCAACCTGGACATGTGCTACGTCATCGAGAACAACGGCGTGTACGGCCTCACCAAGGGCCAGTTCTCGGCGTCGGCGGACGTGGGCTCGAAGGCCAAGAAGGGCGAGGAGAACCAGCAGCCGCCCATCGACCCCTGCCTGCTGGCGCTCGCCACCGGCGCCACCTACATCGCCCGCAGTTTCTCCGGCGACAAGAAGCAGCTCGTGCCGCTGATCAAGGGCGCGCTCACCCACAAGGGCTTCGCGCTGCTGGACGTGATCAGCCCCTGCGTCACCTTCAACGACCACGTGGGTTCCACCAAGAGCTACAGCCACACCCGCAAGTACTACCACCAGGTGGTGGGCACGGATTTCATCCCGCCGGCCGAGGAGATCAGGACGGCTTACGAGGAAGGCGAGGCCATGCCGGTGGAACTCCACGACGGCAGCCGCGTGGTGCTGAAGAAGGTGGACAAGGAATACGACCCCACCAGCCGCGCCAAGGCCTTCTCCTTCCTGCGCGACCACGCCAACCGGGGCGAGGTGGTCACCGGCCTGCTCTACATCCACGAGCGCAAGGGCGACATGCACGCCGTGGGCAATACGGTGGAGCAGCCGCTGAACTCGATCCCCTACGAGAAGCTCGGCCCCGGCGCCGAGGTGCTGAAAAAGCTCCAGGCAAAATGGATGTAGGAGGGCCTTCAGGCCCGATATCGGATCGGCGAATACCGAATCGGGCCTGAAGGCCCTCCTACAGGGCTGTATGACCGACGCTGCAACCGCACTCGCCGACTTCGCCCTCGGCCTCGATCCCTCCCGCATCCCGGACGATGTCGCCGAGCGAGCCTGCCTGCACATCCTCGATGCGCTGGGCGTCGCGCTGGCCGCCACCGCCTACCCCTTCGCCCGCCGCGGCCTGGCCGCGATCGGCAGCATGGCGGGCGCCGGCGACTACCCGGTCATCGGCCGTCCGGAGCGCCTGGCGATGCGGGATGCGGCCATCGCCAACGGCTTCCTGATCCACGGGCTGGATTTCGACGACACCCACGGCGAGAGCATCGTGCATACCTCGGCCAGCGCTCTGCCGAGCGTGCTGGGGGCCGGGCTGAACGCGGATGCCAGCGGCGCCGAGGCCCTGGCTGCCTACCTGGTGGCGGTGGAGGCCGATGCCCGCATCGGCAGCGTCGGCGGCGCATTCCAGAAGCGGGGCTTCCATCCCACCGGCGTGGTGGGGGCCTTCGGCGCCACACTGGCAGCGGGACGCCTCTGGCGGATGGACGCGGCCGCGCTCGCGCAGGCCCAGGGCATCACACTGAGTCTCGCCGGCGGCACGCTGCAGTTCCTGGAAGACGGCGCCTGGACGAAACGCATCCACCCCGGCTGGGCCGCCGCCTGCGGGCTGCAGGCGGCCGGGCTCGCCCGCGGCGGTTTCACCGGCCCCGCGCAGGCCTACGAAGGCCGTTTCGGACTCTACCGCACCTACCTCGGAGAGGACTGCGGCGAACATGGCGGTGAGGGCGCCGGCGGCGCCCTGGCGTCGCGCCTGACCGACCTCGGCGAGCGCTGGGAGATGCTGCGCGTGGGCATCAAGCCCTATCCCGTGTGCCATTACAACCATGCCTTCGCGGACTGCGTACTGGCGCTCGCCGCAGAGCACGGCCTGACGGCGGATGAGGTCGAGCGGATGGTGGCGCGGGTGCACGCCGACGAGGTGGACGTGGTGTGCGAGCCGGAGGCGCGCAAGCGCCGGCCGCGTAGCGACTACGAGGCCAAGTTCAGCGTGCAGTACCTGATGGCCGCCACGCTGGTGAAGGGGCGGTTCACGCTGGACGAGCTCGAGGACCACGTGCTCGCCGACCCGGACATCCGGGCGCTGGCGGAGCGCTGCAGCTACGAGCTGGATCCGGAGTCGACCTTCCCGCGCTACTTCCCGGGCGAGGTGGTCGTCCGCACCCGGGACGGCCGGGAACTGCGCCATCACGAGTCCGTGAACCGGGGCGCGGACCAGCGGCCGCTCTCTCGCGCCGATATCCTCGCCAAGTTCGAGGACAATGCCGGGCGGGCGCTCTCCAGGCGCGCGGTCCGCTCGCTGCGTGACCGTGTCCTGGACCTGCCGTCGCTGTCCCGGTTGGGCGCAATCACGACCTAGTGGACCCGCAATTCGCGGGCAATTCCCCATTCAGCTTCCGTTCAGCGCTCCCCGTCTAGCCTGAGTCTCCCGATCAAAGGGAGACGACCATGGAGCCGAGAACCACAAAGTCGCACGGCGGTCGCACGGGGGCACGGGAGGCGCAGCATCCCGCGGCCTTCTGGCACTACCTCGCCGCCACCATCGCACTCTTCGTCCTGCCGGCGCTGAGTTTCGCCAGCACGGCGCCCACCATCCAGCTCTTCCCCACCACAGTGCTGGAGGACATCCGCCAGACGGGCGACGTGGCGGCCGAGATGGAGACGGGCCTGCAGGACGCCATCAGCCGGCTGGACCAGCAGCGCCGCCTCTACCAGGAGGCCAAGTGCGATGGCGCGGAGGACGACCCCGGTTGCCAGCGCATCGCCAAGCAGCTGGGCGCCACCTATCTCGAGATGCTGAACATCATGTCCGAACGTCTGCCGGACATGGAGCGTTCGGTGCAGAACACGCACGCGAGCCTGGAGCGGCGCCTTCGCAGCGAGCTCGGCAACAAGATGACCTCCTGGACCCTGCAGGAGACCCTGCTCGGTGTCGGTGAGGGCTCGAAGGCGGAGCCGGCGCCGGTGCTGCGCGGGCGCTCCGGCATCCGCCTGTCCCAGCGCTTCGAGCAGTACTACAAGCTGGTGGCCACCTCGTCCGTGAACCGCAACAGCCATTCGCTGGCGGTGATCGCCTCCGACATGTATCTGGACATGGCCGAGGCCTCGGATCTCATCGCCCGCACCCGCGAGGAGATCGCCCGGGCCACGCTGATGGAGCAGCTGAACCAGTCCTTCGGCGTCATCACGCCGGAGATGCAGGAAGTGGTCGACGGGGTGAAGGCCATCCTGTTCGGCGACTACGAGCCGGGCCCGCAGATCGCCGCGCCGCCGCCGGGGACCTTCGAAGAGGAATACACGAGCCCGCTGGAGTTCTAGAGCGAACCCGCGGCCGAGGAGGAACGACATGAATCCGAGCAATATCCGCACCGGGCTGGTGCTGGCGCTGACCCTGGGCGCACTGGCGCTCGCCGGCTGCGCCACCACCACCGCCGACTGCAGCCTGCCGCGCACGGCGAGCCTGGATCAGGCCATGGACGCGGCCGAGGCGAAGCTGGCCGGCGGCTGCGAGGCCGAGTTCGACCGCTACTACGCCGAACTGCTAACGGTCGCCGAGGGCGATCCCGGCCCCGAGAACAAGCGCAAGTTCTCCGATTTCCTGCTGACGGCCACCGATCAGGGGCTGCTGTCCAAGCGTCAGGCGGAGCGCGCCTACAACCGCTACTTCAACGTGAAGTACGTCTCGCTGATGGGCGACTACAACAACTGCGCTTACACCTGCCCCCGCAAGCGTCAGGTGCTCACCGCCATGGAGGCCGAGCTGCTCGACAAGGAGCTGGGCCTGCTCAGGGTGAGCCAGGATGCGCCCGGCTACTACCGGGCCGATCGGCTGTACCAGGAGACCGAGCTCGTGCTCGAGGCCACCTGCACGGCCTGCGCGGCACGGTAGGAGACGGTGGTGGCTGCCACAGTCGGAAACGGCGGCTTCGCGGGCGGTCTCGCCGCCGGCGTGCTGGCAGGGCTGGTTGCCGCCGGCGGCATGATGCTCGCCGTCGATGCCCTTGCCCCCGCCGGCGGCGTGCCGGCGTGGACGCTGGCCGAAGCGCTGGACTGGGCGTATCGCAATCTGGGGCTGTCGCTGCCCGTGTTCGCCGTCGTCCTCGGGCTGTACGTGCGCAGCCTGTCCCGGCTGCGCCGCCGGGTCGCGCGCGGCGCGTCTCTCGATGCCGTCGCTCATGCCGAGCAGCTCACCGATACCTGGACGAGCCTGTTCTTCGGCGTGGGCGTGATCTGGACGGCCATCGGCATGCGCGGCGCGCTCCTGTATGCGCTGGGCGACCCGGCGGCCAGCGTGGACGACGGCGCCTTCGCCGTGCTGCAGCGCATGGTGAACGGCGGCATCCTGGTGGCGCTCTCCACCACGATCTTCGGCGGCATCGGCGGCTACCTCATGCGGGTGGTGAAGACGCTCACCGTGGGCGCCGCGCTGCGCCGCTACTACGAGGCGGCCGCCGGCGAGACCGGCGCGCAGATGCTGGCGGCGCTCGCGCGCATCGAGGCGCACCTGGCCGTGCTGGCCAGGCCGGCCGGCGGAAAGGAGGAGGGAGATGGGCAGGCAGCCGTGGATCGGCTCGCCTTTCCCCGGCGCGGCTAGCGGCGAGGGAGGCATGGAGCACCTGGAGACGGACGTGATGCGCTTCATGGCCATCCTCGCGTTCTGTCTGGTGGCCATCTTCGCGCTGGTGCAGAGCGTCCCCGAACAAGCTGCAAAACGCCCAAAAGAGGTGCCGGACACCGTAAGTTTGGTTACGCACCCTCCGGCGCAAACCACACCGGCCGCGCCGCCCGAGCCCGCGCCGCAGCCGGAGTCACGGCCGGAGCCGGCACCGCAGCCTGAGCCCGCCCCGCAACCGCAACCGGTCGCCGTGACGGTACCTGAACCGCGGCTCGAGGCGCCGCCGGCGCCGCGACCGGAACCCGAGCCGTCCCGGCGACCCGCAGCGGAGCCGTCCCCGCGGCCGGCGCCGGAGCGCTCGTCCGAGGCCGCACCGCCGGCGCCCGTCCCCGAACCGCAACCGGGTTTCTCCCTGCGCTTCGATTCCGACGCGGCACTGGTCGGCCTGGTGGAGCGCAAGGAGGTATCGCTCTACGCGTTCGCCAGGGACCGCGTCTGGCGCTTCATGATGGTGGACGGCCGGCCCGCCTTCCGCACCGCTGCCGCCCCCGGCCAGGTGCACGAGATGACACCGCAGACGGTGCCCGCCGACGTGCTGGATACACTGCGCCGCAGCGCGGTGGTCCCGCCCGGCGGAGTGCGCTGGGGCGTCACGCTGCCGCCGGCCACCGCCGCCGCGCTCGGCCGCGTCATCGCCACCAACGACGGCGGCGAACTCGTGATCGACGCGGACGGGTTCCTGCGGCTGGAGGATCCCTCGTGAACGCGGGCGCGCGGATTCGGCGTCTCGCCGGGCTGGTGGTTCTGGCACTGTCCGCTGCCGGCTGCGCCACGGCGGACTACGGCACCTTCGCCTGGTCCGGCAGCGACGAGTCGTCCCTGGAGGCCTGGTTCGACCAGGAACTGGAACCCTACCTGGCCGAGACGCTGACCACCCATCCCCGCTTCCGCCGCGAGACCGTCACCGTCGCCGTCATGCGCGGCGACGAGCCCCAGGCGGCACCGGATTCCCTGTCCCGGGCGCTGTCGCTGCGACTGACCCGCTTCCTGCAAACGACGCCGGGCGTGAACCTGATATGGGAGGGCGGCCGCAGCGCGGGCGACTGCGTCCGTCGGGAAGACGCTCACTACGTCATCGCCGTCGACCTGCAGCAGAGCGGACCCGGTTCCCACCGTCTCGCCATCCGTGCCCTCGACCGTGAGGAGGGCCTCTGGGTGACGGGATTCGGCAAGGAATGGAACGGCCGGCTCACCCGCGGCCAGTACGCCCGCTCCCGCCAGCCCGCCGCCACCGCGGAATCCCGCGGCCTGCGCGACGACCCCTTCCGTGAGGACGAAAGCGATCTGCTCGCCGAACGGCTGGCCGCGCAGCTCGCGGCGGATTTCTGCGGCTTCGTCGGCGAGCCGCTGGTGGTGCACGCGGAGGCCGCCGGCCGGGACGGCTTCGTCGCCGACACCGTGCAGCTGGTCGCGAACAACCTGGCCCGCTCGCCGCACATCCGCAGCGTGCCGGATCCGGCCGCGGCGAACCTGATCCTCAGCGGCCGGCTGTACGCCATCGACGGCGATCTGCAGCAGTTCTGGGTGCAGGCCCGCCCGGCCACGGCCGGCGCGCGCTTTCCGGTCACCGACGTGGCGGCCTATGTCGAGACGCCCGACCCCGGCCGCCTCGCGCGCCGGTCGCCGCCGGATGTAACGGGCGCGCCGGCCGCGGACGACCTGCGGCCCGCCGCGCCGCCGGCCGGGGATACCGGTCCTGGCACCACCGACTCTGTCGCGCTGGGCGCGCTGCGGTTGCTGACACCGAACGATCACTGGATGTGCCGCCGTGCCGACCCCTGGCGCCGCGGCGCCCGGGTGCTGCGCCCCGGCGAGAGCCTGGCCGACGACGCGTGCTTCGCGCTGGAGATCGAGGTCAGCGGTGACGCCGAGGTCTTCCTGCTGCGGCGCCACCCCGCGGCCGGACTCGTGCGGTTGATGCCGGGCCGCTGCGGCCGCCACGGCCGGGTGCCCGGCCGCAGCTACGGCGAAGCCACCCTTCGATTCCCGTCGGCGCCCGCCGGCTGGGCGCACGCGCTGCGCCCGCCCCGCGCCGCGATGCGCGAGCGCTGGATCGCGCTGGCCCTCCCGGCGGACGCCGCCGCCGCCGATCTGCGCCGCCACCTGGCCCGGCTGCCCGACGACTGTGCAGCGGAGGACGGTGCGTCCGTCGACGCCGACGCCTGGCTGGCGGGGCTTGACCGACTGACGAACGCGGCGGTCTCCGTGCGCCGGCTGGATGTGCCCGTGGGCCGTCAGGCGGCGAGGAGGGAATGACGCCATGACCCGCTTGCTCGGATTCCTGTCGGGACTCCTGCTGGTGATCGCCGTCGCGTTCGTCGTCCTGCGCTATGCGCCGGCCTGGCTGCCGGGCGATCGGTTGGCAGCCCGGACGGATAGTGCGGACAGCGCGGTGGCGGCGCCGGCGCAGGAGGAGCCCGCGCAGGAATCGACCTCGGCACCCGCTGAAGCACCGCCTGCGGGATTGTCCGAAGAGTTGCCCGAAGGACTGCCCGAGGAAGCCGGCCCGGAACCGGCGCGGAATCCGGCCGAGCAGCCAGGCGGGGAACGGACCCAGGAACCCACCCGGGGATCATCCCCGGAGACCGGACAGGAGCCGCTCAAGTCACCGGTCCCGGCCCAGGCCGAGACACTGCCGCGGGTGGACGACCCATCGCCCGTACCCGTCGCGGAAGCCAGCACCGACGGCGGTGGAGCGGCAGACGTCGCCACGGCCGCCGGCGAGGCGGACGAGCCCGCCCGCCGGTGGCATGCGTTCTGGCAGCCGTTTCGCAGCGAGATCTCCGCCGAAGGCTTCCGCCGGCGGCTGGAGGGCGTGACCGGCCTCGACTATCGCGTGGTCTCCCCCCGCCCCGGCGAGTATCAGGTGGCCTTCGCCTACCGGGACGAGGCCGAGCGCCAGGAGAACCTCGCCGCCATCGAGAAGGCCACGGGCCTCGTGCTGCGGAGCCGGGTACTGTGAGGGCCGCGCTCGTCATCGCCGGGTTGTGCCTCGCGCTCTGGTCCGCGGCGGGCCAGGCCAACAGCGCCGCGGACGGCCGCGAGCTGGCCGCGGCCTGGCAACAGTACGCGGCCGAACACGCCGAGCGGGAGCCGGCGGTGAATTTCCCCTACGGCGAGTGCTTCCGCCGGGCCGCCATCCTCAATCAACTGCCGGAGACCCTGCTGCTGGCAGTGGCCCGGGGCGAGAGCGATTTCGACCCGACCGCCCGCTCCCACGCCAACGCCCACGGCGTGATGCAGATACTCTGGCCCGGCACGGCGCGCCACCTCGGGCTGTACCTGCTCTCCGATCTCTACGAGCCCTGCAAGAACATCGACGCCGGCGCCCGCTACCTGAAGGAGCTGCTGGCGCGCTACGACGGCGACCTGCACCTGGCGCTGGCCGCCTACAACTACGGCCCGAGCCGCATCCCGAAGTCCGGCGTCATCCCCTCCGGCGCGGTCTGGTACAGCGGCTACATCTACCGCCACCTGCAGTACGTGCTCGGCCGCAGCACGCCGGCGGGCAAGCCGCCGCAGGATTACGGCGAGCAGGGCAAGCTCACGCTCATCAGTTTCGCCGCACCCTATCGGGCGCAGGCCTTCGTCGCCGCCCTGGAGCAGGACCCGGGCGGCCTGGCGGTGGACTGGTTCCGGGCGGGCGCCGCCGAGTTCCGCGTGGTGCTGCTGTACGAGGACGAGGCGGACCTCGCACGCAGCCGCCGCCGCCTGGCCCGGGCGGGATTCCCGCTGCCCTGACCGGCGCCGCGCCGGCGCCCCGCGGCGCCAGCCGTGCCATGCGTGCCACTTCGGCAATTTGCCACGGTCAACGGTGGCGCTACCATGCGCTTTTCCCGCCACCGGGCCGCAGCCTCATGCATCCGCTCGACCATCTCTACCTGCTGCTGCTCGTGGTCGGCCTGCCGCTCTACAGCGCCTGGTCCTGGCGCCGCTGGCTGGCGAAGCTCGCCGCCGGCCATCGGCCGCGGCGGATGCGGCTCTATCTCGGCAGCCTGGCGCAGCTCTGGCTCGTGGTCGGCGTGCTTGCCGCCTGCTGGTGGTGGCTCGGCCGCTCACCCGGCCTGCTCGGCTTCACCGCGCCCGGCGGAACCGGTTTCTGGCTGGGCGCCGTGCTGGTGGCGCTCGCCACCGGCGCCTTCCTGCAGTCCTGGCGCGGCATGGTGCGGGCCGATGCGGCCGACCGCCGGCGCTACCGCGAGCAGCTGGCCGAGCTGGGCCACATGATGCCGCGCAACGGCCGGGAATACGCGGCCTTCGCCGCACTCTCGATCACGGCGGGCGTGGTCGAGGAGACCATCTTCCGCGGCTGGCTCATCTGGTACCTGCAGGCGTGGATGCCGCTGACGGCCGCCGTGCTCGTCTCCTCGGCCGCATTCGGCCTCGCCCATCTCTACCAGGGCGCCGCGGGCGTCGCCAAGACCGGCGTCATCGGGTTGCTGATGGCGCTGCTGTATCTGCTGAGCGGCTCGCTCTGGCTGCCCATCGTCGCCCACGCCATGGTCGACATCCTGCAGGGCGCGACCATGATGGAGCTGTACCGGCGCCGCTCCGGCGACGAAGGCGGCGAGCCGCCGGCTGCTACCATGAACCGATGACCCCGCAGCCGATGATTCCCGAGAGCAAACTGCCCGACGTCGGCACCACGATATTCACGGTGATGTCTGCGCTGGCCGCCGAACACGGCGCCATCAACCTCTCCCAGGGCTTCCCGGACTTCGAGCCGCCCGGCTTCCTGCTCGACCGGGTCGCCCATCACCTGCACGCGGGCCGGAACCAGTACGCGCCCATGACCGGCGTGCCGGCGCTGGCGGAAGCCGTGGCGGAGAAGATCGGCGAGATGTACGGCGCGGAAGTCGACCCGGCGGCCGAGATCACCGTCACCAGCGGCGCCACGGAGGCGCTGTTCTGCGCCATCCACGCGGTGGTGCGGCCGGGCGACGAGGTGATCGTCTTCGACCCCGCCTACGACGCCTACGAGCCGGCGGTGCGGCTTGCCGGCGGACGCACGGTGCACCTGCCGCTGGCGGCACCGGACTTCGCCCTGCCCTGGCCCTCGCTGGAGCAGGCGCTGACGGCCCGCACCCGGCTCGTGATCATCAACTCGCCCCACAACCCCACCGGCGCGGTGCTGGCAGCGGAAGATCTGGCGCGGCTCGGCGGCCTGCTGGCGGGACGGGAGTGCTATCTGCTGGCGGACGAGGTCTACGAGCACATCGTGTTCGACGGCGCCGCCCACGCGAGCGTGCTGGCCGAGCCCTCGCTGCGCGAGCGCGGCTTCGCCGTGTTCTCCTTCGGCAAGACCTACCACGCCACCGGCTGGAAGGTTGGCTACGCCGTGGCGCCGCCCGCGCTCACGGGGGAGTTCCGCAAGGTGCACCAGTTCGTCACCTTCACCACCAGCACGCCCGTGCAGTGGGCGCTGGCCGACATGCTGCGCGAGCATCCCGAACATCACCGGGAGCTGTCCGCGTTCTACCAGGCCCGCCGCGACCGTTTCCGCGAGATGCTCGCGCCGTCGCGCTTCGAGCTGCTGCCCTGCGCCGGCACCTATTTCCAGCTCGCCGACTACGGCCGCATCTCCGACGAGCCGGATTCGGAGTTCGCCCGCCGCCTCACCACGGAACACGGCGTTGCTGCCATCCCTGTCTCGGTCTTTTACGATAGCCCGCCGGACGCGCGTCTCGTACGCTTCTGTTTCGCGAAGGAAGAGGAGACGCTGGCCCGGGCCGCGGAAGTGTTGTGCAGGATCTAGAAGTCGCCATCATCCAGGACGAGCTCGACTGGCACGACCCGGCCGCCAACCGGCGCCGGTTCGATGAGTACCTGCGGCATCTGCCGCCGGCGGACCTGATCGTGCTGCCGGAGATGTTCACCACCGGTTTCACCATGGCCGCCGCCGAGCACGCGGAGCCGATGGACGGCCTCACGGTGGCCTGGATGCAGGAGCACGCCCGCAGCCGCCAGGCCGTGATCTGCGGCAGCATCATCGTCCGGGAGACGAGGTTCGGCGAGGCGCGGTACTTCAACCGCCTGGTCTGGGCGACGCCGGAGGGCACGGTCAACCACTACGACAAGCGCCACCTGTTCCGCCACGCCGGCGAGACGGAGCACTACAGCGCCGGGAGCGACCGGGTGGTGGTCGAGCACCGGGGCTGGCGCATCGCGCCGATGGTCTGCTACGACCTGCGCTTCCCGGTCTGGAGCCGCCACCGCCACGACTGCGATGCCCTGGTATACGTGGCCAACTGGCCGGCGGCCCGCCATTTCGCCTGGGAGACCCTGCTCAGGGCCCGGGCCATCGAGAACCAGTGCTACGTGATCGGCGTGAACCGGGCCGGCCGGGACGGCAACGGGCTCGACTACCGGGGCGGCAGCGCCGTCGTGGACTTCCTCGGCGCCACGCTGACGGACTGCGGGCAGTCGCCCTGCGTGACCACCACCGTCCTGTCCCTCGAGGCCCTGCGGACTTTCCGCCGGGATTATCCTTTCCATCTGGACGCAGATAGCTTCCGTTTGGCAGACTAGTACGACTGAACATAAGGCGCCGGTGCGGGGCAAGGACCCGCCCGCCGTGCGCCCCGGCGCCGCCAGAGAAGCTCCGCCCGTCGGGCGGGGAAACGGAGAGAGCGGCCGCCGCAGCCCGTGCCGGCCCCGGCACCGAAGGCGCTCCGCGGAGACCGCTCCGAGGAGCGCGGACATGGCTACCACCCGTCACCATCACTGGCGCTCGCCTGCGGGCGAGCGCTACACGCCACCGGCTGCCACCGAAACCTCGGGAGAGCGCGCGCTGCAGCGCCTCATCGAACCGGCCGGCCTGACCCTGAACGGCAACGAGCCCTGGGACCCGGTGATCCGGGACCAGCGGGCCTGCGCCGAGATTCTGCGCCGCGGCTCGCTCGGCGCCGGCGAGGCCTACATGCGCGGATGGTGGGATGCCCGCGACCTGTCAGATTTCTTCTACCGGCTGCTGCGCGCGGGGCTGCCGGCCGGCTTCGGCCGCTGGCAGGTGCTCAGGCTCGTCCTGCGTGAGTGGCTCACCAACCCCCAGCGGGCCGGGAAGGCCTTCGAGGTCGGCGAGGCCCACTACGACCGTGGCAACGAGCTGTTCCGGGCCATGCTGGACAAGCGCATGGTCTACAGCTGCGGCTACTGGGAGGACGTCGACGACCTGGACGCGGCCCAGGGCCGGAAGCTGGACCTCATCTGCCGCAAGCTCGGTCTGCGCGCCGGTCAGCGGGTGCTCGACATCGGCTGCGGCTGGGGCAGTTTCTGCCGCTTCGCCGCCGAGCGCTACGGGGTCTCGACGGTGGGCGTCACGGTCTCCCGGGAGCAGGTGGAACTCGGCCGCGAGCTGTGCGACGGCCTGCCCGTGGAGCTGAGGCTGCAGGACTACCGCGAGCTGGACGAGTCGTTCGATCACATCGTCTCTGTGGGCATGATCGAGCACGTGGGGGTGAAGAATTACGGCACGCTGTTCGACGTGGCCCGGCGCTGCCTGAAGCCCGGCGGCCTGTTCCTGCTGCATACCATCGGACGGCCCCGGACCACCCCCTCGGCGGACGCCTGGGTCAGCCGCTACATCTTCCCCAACGGCCATCTGCCGTCCCTGCGCCAGCTCACGGCCGCCTGCGAGGGCCGTTTCGTGGTGGAGGACGTGCACAATTTCGGCGCCGATTACGACCGCACGCTGATGGCCTGGTTTGCCAACTTCGACGCCGCCTGGCCGGCGCTGCGGGAGCGCTACGACGAGACCTTCTACCGGATGTGGAAGTACTACCTGCTGTCCTGCGCCGGCGCCTTCCGCGCCCGTGACGTGCAGCTCTGGCAGCTGGTGCTGTCGCCGCGGGGCGTCGAGGGCGGCTATCGTCGACCTCGCTAGTCCCTCCGGGGGGTATTGCAGGCCCCGATTTCCGATGGTAACTTGTACAACAAGACTTACACGGGAACATCGAGGGACTGACTATGCCTGTCGAACGCGTCGCACATATCGAGCCCACTGTCCGCACCAAGGATCACCCCTACCTGAACCTGCAGGAAGGGTGGCGGCCCAATTACGACGAGTACAACGCCACCGACATGGAAGTGATCGGCGAGATCCCCGCCGACATCGACGGCGTCTATCTGCGCAACACCGAGAACCAGGTGCACGAGCCCATCGGCCGCTACCACCCCTTCGACGGCGACGGCATGATCCACATGATCAGCTTCGCCGACGGCAAGGCGGAGTACCGCAACCGCTTCGTGCGCACCAAAGGTTTCATGGCGGAGCAGGAGGCCGGACACTCGCTGTGGGCCGGTCTCATGGAGCACCCGTCGTCCTCCAGGCGCCCGGGCTGGGGCGCCCAGGAGTGGCTGAAGGACTCCTCTTCCACCGACGTCATCGTGCATGCCGGGCGGGTGCTCTCCACCTTCTACCAGTGCGGCGAGGGCTACCGGCTCGACCCCTACACGCTGGAGCAGTTCGGCACCGAGGGCTGGGTGCCGCTGGACGGCATCTCCGCGCACACCAAGCTCGACGAGCAGACCGGCGAGCTGCTGTTCTTCAACTACTCCAAGCATCCGCCCTACATGCACTACGGCGTGGTGGGGCCGGACAACAGGCTGAAGCACTACGTGCCCGTGCCGCTGCCTGGCCCGCGCCTGCCCCACGACATGGCATTCACGGAGAACTACGCCATCCTGAACGACATGCCGCTGTACTGGGACGAGAAGATGCTCGAGCGCGGCGTCCATGCGGTGCGCATGCACAAGGACACGCCGAGCCGCTTCGCGGTGATCCCGCGCATGGGCCAGCCGGAGGACATCAAGTGGTTCGAGGCCGAGCCCACCTACGTGCTGCACTGGCTGAACGCCCGGGAGGAGGGCGACGAGGTGGTCCTCGACGGCTACTTCCAGGAGCATCCGGAGCCGGCCAACTACGACGGCGCGCCGTCGGGCTTCGAGCGCATGATGGCCTATCTCGACCAGGGCCTGCTCATGCCGCGCCTGCACCGCTGGCGTTTCAACATGAAGACCGGCGAGACGAAGGAAGAGCGCCTCGACGACCGCACGCTCGAGTTCGGCACCATCAACCAGCGCCACGGCGGCCGCGCCTATCGCTACGCCTACAGCGCGGTGCCGGTCGACGGCTGGTTCATGTTCCAGGGCTTCACCAAGCACGACATGGAGACGGGCGCCTCCGCCACCGCGGAACTCGGCGAAGGCCGCTTCGGCAGCGAGGCCGGCTTCGCTCCCCGGGTGGGCGCGAAGTCCGAGGACGACGGCTACCTGGTCACCTTCGTCTCCGACGTCAACGAGGACCGCTCCGAGGCCGTGCTGATCGATGCCACGGACTTCGCGGCGGGCCCCGTCTGCCGCATCATCCTGCCGCACCGCATCTCCAGCGGCACGCACGCCACCTGGGCGCACGGCGAGGACATCCGCAAGGCGCAGCAGACCCCGGGCCTCTGACGGATAATGGGTAGGAGGGCCTTCAGGCCCGATCGCCTTCAGGCCCGACCATGGACCATGACTCGCGGCCGACGCGGGATCGGGCCTGAAGGCCCTCCTACGGTGCCATGAACCGCGGGTTCCTCCTTCTGGTCTTCGTCGCGCTCGGCGGTTGCGCTGGAGCACCCGATCGCGCAACCGACTGCACCGCCCTCGCGGGCCGGCACGTGCCGGGCGGCACCGTCACCGCCACGGCCGTCGTCGACGAAGACGACGGCCTGCCCGCCTACTGCCGGGTGCGCGGCGTCATCGATCCGCGCATCGGCTTCGAGGCCCGGCTGCCGCTCGCCGGCTGGAACGGCAAGTATTACCAGGCCGGCTGCGGCGGGTTCTGCGGCAGCGTGCTGCCCGACAAGCCCGGCTTCTCCAACACCATCAACGAGGCGCTGAAGCTCGGCTACGCCGCCATCACGACGGACGCCGGCCACAGCGGCGGACTCGGCGATGCCTCCTGGGCCGCGGACGACCCCGAGGCCGTCGAGGCCTACGCTCACCGCGCCATCCCGCTCACCCATCGTTTCGGCACCGCGCTGGTCGCCCGCTACTACGGCGGCCCGCCCCGTTACGACTACTTCGGCGGCTGTTCCAACGGCGGCCGCATGGGGGCGATGGCGGCGCAGCGCTACCCCGCTCTGTTCGACGGCATCCTCGCCGGCGGCTCGGTGCTGGATCTATCCGGCAACGGCGGCATCTACGGTCCCTGGGTGGTGCAGTCGAATACGGACGACGACGGCGAGCGCATCCTCACCCGGGAGAACTTCGCCCACAAGCTGCCCGTGCTCTCAGCCGAAGTGCTCGCGCAATGCGACGGCGCCGACGGCCGGGACGACGGGCTGATCTCCGCTCCGCGGGCCTGCACTCCGAAGCTGGACGCACTGCCGGCGTGCGGCGATGCCGCCGCGGCCGACGCGGGCGTCTGCTTCACTGCCGCCGAACGCCGGGTGCTGCAGCGCTGGTACGCGGGCCCGCGGGACTCCGGCGGCCGGCAGCTCTACCCGGGCATGCCGCCCGGCAGCGAGCGGTACTGGGCCGTCTGGTTCCTCGATGCCGGCGGGCGCACGGCGCCGGGCAATGCACTGGGCAGCGATTACCCGAAATACCTCGGCCTGGCCGGACGAGTCGGCGAGGACTGGAGCGCGCGCGATTTCGACTTCGACGCGGACCCGGCGCGACTGGCGCACAGTGCCCCGCTGCTGAACGCCACCGATCCGGACCTGGAGGCTTTCCGCGCCGCCGGAGGCAAGCTGCTGATGTGGCACGGCTGGGCGGATCCGCTGGTGCTGCCCGACCAGAGCGTCGCCTACCACAGGCGCGTCGCCGAGGCGGCCGGTGGCGAGCCGGGCGATTTCCTGCGGCTTTTCATGATTCCCGGCCACGGCCACTGCTGGGAACTGCCGGCGGAGACGCCGGATCGCTTCAACCCCATCCGCGTGCTCGAGCGCTGGGTGGAGCAAGGCCACGCGCCCGAGCGCATCGCGGCCGCCGCGGCGAATCCGCAAGCGGCCCGGGTGCCGGAGGCGCTGCTGTGTCCCTGGCCGGCTTCCGCCGTGGCCGTCGCCCGGAATGACGGAGAAACGCAACCGGCCTGCCCGTCGCGGGAATAGTTTCGACAGAAAGAGCTGCCAGTTGCCACCCCGACCGCGTATCTTTCACAATTAGACGCAGACGCCATCTCAGAGGGGAGATAGTTCATGAAGCCGAGAGACCTTTTCGCCAGTTGCGCGAGCGCTTGCCTGTTGCTCACCGTTCAGCCCGTAATCGCCCAGGAAGCGGGCATGCTCGAAGAGATCATCGTGACCGCGCAGAAGCGGGAGCAGCGCCTGCAGGAGGTGCCCATTTCGGTGACCGCCATCGGCGAGCAGGCCATCCAGGAGGGCAAGATCACCCAGGTGGAGGACGTGGCGCTCGAGACGCCGAACTTCACCATGACCCAGTTCAACATCGGCGAGCCCCAGTACTACATCCGGGGCATCGGCAACTCCCTCGACTCCGCCGGCAGCGACCCGGCGGTGGCGACCTTCATAGACGAGGTCTACATCGGCCGTTCCGCCGGTACCGCCATGGATCTCTACGACCTGGACCGGGTCGAGGTGCTGCGGGGACCCCAGGGCACCCTGTTCGGCAAGAACGTGGTCGGCGGCGCGCTGAACATCATCACGAAGAAGCCGAGCCCCGAGTTCGAGGCGAAGTTCGGCGCGACGGTGGGCAACTACTCCCAGACCGTCTTGCGCGGGTTCGTGAACGGCGCCATTACGGACAACGTCTCCGGCAAGTTCTCCTTCAGCCGCCGCCAGCGCGACGGCTACGTGGATAACGTGGTGGACGGCGAGGAATACCACGACGAGGACAACCTGAGCGCCCGCGGCCAGCTCCTGTTCACGGTCTCGGACGCCACCGACGTGCTGGTCGGCTTCGACTGGACCACCGACGACCAGGCCGGCAACTGCCGCAACGTGAACAACCTGGACAAGAACGACCCCCTCGGCCTGGCCGTGTTCTACCCGCCGGTGATCGCGGCCACTACCGGCGGCGACGTCCGCAAGTGCGCCTCCGAGGCCGAGGCCTTCCAGGAGCGCGACATGCTCGGCACGCTGCTGCGCGTGGATCATGACTTCGCCAACTCCACCCTGACCTCGATTACGGCCTACCGGGAGACCGACTACGCCTGGCTGGAGGACCTCGCCGGCATGCCCCTGGGTGCCACCCCCTTCAATCTGACGGATACCGTGGACGAGGAAGCCGACCAGATCAGTCAGGAGCTGCGACTCACCTCGGCCGGTGGTGAGACGATCGACTGGCTGGTGGGCGGCTTCTTCATGACCGAGGACGTGGACCGGAAGGAGCGCTACATCGGTTCCTTCCACGCACCCCTCGCGGCCCAGGGCTTCGCGCTGCTGAACGGCGACGTGCAGTTCAACCAGATCAACGAGACCACCAGTACCGCCCTCTTCGGCAAGATCGACTGGAACATCAGCGACCGGCTGACCTGGAGCATCGGCGCCCGCTATGCCCGGGACGAGAAGGAGATCGAGCAGGCGGTGGAGAACTTCGAGGACCCTGCCTTCGACAGCGCGCTGCTGAGCCAGCTGCTGGGCGTGCCGGTGAATCTCGTCGTGCTCGGCATCCCGGTGAACGGTCCCGGCGAGCTGATCGCCTTCGTGAACAGCGGTGACCCCTCCGTGCTGAACACGCCCTACAACACCACGGCGGAGGAGGACTGGAGCGAGTTCGTGCCATCGACGAACGTCAGCTACCAGTTCAACGAAGACGGCTTCATCTATTTCACGGCCGCGCGGGGCTACAAGAGCGGCGCCTTCGTGAGCCAGACCGCCACGCCCCAGGCCGCGGCCACGCCACTCGACCCGGAGATCGCCACCAACTACGAAGTGGGCGTGAAGAGCGAGTTCATGAACAACCGCCTGCGGGTGAACGCAGCGGTGTTCCGCATGGACTACGAGGACCTGCAGGTCTTCCGCCTGGACGGCTCGCTGCTCATCGCCGCCAATGCGGAGGCCACGAGCCAGGGCCTGGAGATGGACGCGACGGCGCTACTGACCGATAACTGGGTGCTGAACGTCAACTACGGCTACCTGGACGCCGAGTACGACCAGTTCATTTCCGGCGGCGAGGACTTCACCGGCAACCGCCTGCCCCGCGCGCCGGAGAACAGCTACAGCATCACCAGCAACTACACCTTCAACCTGGACGGCGGCTCGAGCGTGGACTTCAACCTGAACTACGCGTATCAGGACGACTTCTTCCACGACCCGAGCAACGCCAACGGTTCCGGCGAGGACGCCTACGGCCTGCTCCGGGCCGGCTTCACCTGGACCAGCGCCAGCGGCGCATGGGACGTGACGGCGTGGGGCAAGAACCTCACCGACGAGGAGTACCGCACCCACACCATCATCAGCAACATCGCCGGCACGGTGGACCTGTGGGGCATGCCGCGGACCTACGGCCTGACGCTGAACTACCGGATGCAATAACGGCCATGTGCGAGGGCCTTCAGGCCCAACCCTGGTTGTGGGAGGGCCTTCAGGCCCGATGGGGTTCTCCTGGCGTTGGCCCGCCATCGGCTGGGGTGGACTGCGAGGGACGCTCAGTCGGACGTCCTGTCCTCCTTCGCTTCGGCCGGGCCTCCTTCCCGCCGTCATGGCTCCAGTCGGCCCGGACGACCCCCGCAGTCCACCCCAGCCGCTGACGGGCCCGTAGCCGTGAGGTCTGGCACCCATCAGTTACCGCATCTGACTGGGAGCGCCTGCACGCCACCGCGAGCACGGCCGTCATGCGGGGGTATCCATCGCCGCGACCTTTTGTCGGGAGCAAGATGGATGCCCCCGCATGACGGCCAGGGAAGAAGGGTATCGGGCCTGAAGGCCCTCCTACAGCCGGGCGGGGGCCTTGCCGCGGCGGGGGGCGATCGCCATGCGGTGGGAGACCGATGCCTCGTAGCGGCGGGAGTGCACCGTGTCCACGACGTGGTAGCGGGCCTCGGCCCGCTCGCGTCCCAGGTCGAGGGCCAGGAAGCCGCGGTGGGCGACGTCCGTGTGGTGCAGGTTGGCGTTGGCCTGGCGCAGCATCTGCTCGATGCGGGAGGGCGCGAGGCCGAGGGTCTCCGGATAGCCCGGTGAGCTGATCGACGTGGCGCCGAATTCCACGGCCGCCGGTTTCCCGCTCGCCGGGTCCAGCACGTCGAGCGCCCAGGCGGCGTGGGAGTCGCCGCTCAGCACGACGGGACTCGCCTCCGTCGTTCGGCACTGCTCGAGCAGCCAGGCCCGCTCGGCCGCATAGCCGTCCCAGCTGTCGGCGCTCAGCGGCACGCCGAGACGGGTGAAGTCCACGTACGGGCGCACGTAATCCGGCAGCGCCTCGATCTCGGCGGCGCTCATGTTCTCCGCCAGGTTCGGTGCCGTGATCTGGGCCATCAGCACCTGATTGCCGAACAGCTGCCAGGGCTTGCCCGCCTCGCGGGAGCCGGCCAGACGGCCGGCGACGAAGCGGCGCTGGTCGTCCGCGAGGAGGCGGCGCGCGGGATCGGCCAGGTCCGCGGCCAGGGTATCGGCCTCGACCGATGCCGCAATGTCCAGCTGGGGGCTGCGCGCCGACAGCCGGGTCTCCAGCATGAGGAGGGTGGCCAGGTCGCCGATCTCGAAGGCCCGCCAGTTGGCCGACGGGTCATCGCCGCGCGGCTCCCGGATGGGCATCCACTCATAATAGGCCTGCATGGCGGCCCGGCGCCGGAGCGGCCACTCTCCTTCACTGTCGTCGTGGTTCTGGGCGCCGTCCCGCCAGGCGTCGTTGGCGGACTCGTGGTCGTCCCAGCTGACGATGAACGGATGGCGCGCGTGCACCGCCTGCAGGTCGGGGTCGCTCTTGTACTGGGCGTGGCGCAGGCGGTAGTCGTGCAGGCTCACCACCTCGTGGCCCGGCACGGACGCCCGGTGCAGCTCACGGGCGCGGGCCGAGGCGTAGCCGCCGCCCTCGTACTCGTAGATGTAGTCGCCGAGGTGCAGCACCACGTCGATGTCGTCGGTCTGCGCCATGGCCCGGTAAGCGTTGAAGTAGCCGGCGGGGTAGTTCGAACACGAGCAGGCCGCCACCACGAAGCGCTCTACCGGGCCCGCGGGCAGGGTCAGCGTGCGCCCGGTCTGCGAGACCGCGCCCAGGGCCCGGAACCGATAATAGTAGTGCCGGCCCGGATCGAGGCCCTTCACCTCCGCCTTGACCGTGTAGTCGCGGGCGGGCAGCGCCGCCGCCGTGCCACGGCGCAGGATGCGATCGAAGTCCGGATCGGCTGCCAGCTCCCAGGCCACTTCCGTCTCGGCCTCGAAGCGCGGCGTCACTCGCGTCCACAGCAGGACGCCGGTGGCGCTCGGGTCGCCGCTGGCGACGCCGTGGACGAAGCTCGCCGCCGGACTGGCTTTCGCCGGCGGCAGCGCCAGGGCCAGCGCGGCGCCGGGCAGGAGGTGGGTGACGAATCGGCGTCGGGTCAGTTTCATGGCTACGGCTCTCGAGGTCGCCCCGGCCGTAGCCTACCCGAAGACGGGCCGGCACGCCCATGGGAGCGCGCCGGCCCGCTATGCGGTATCCGTCAGTCCGCGAACTTCACTTCCTGCAGGACGATCGTGCTGCCGATGGTGCGCAGATCCTCGCGATCGATGGAGGCCATGCGCATCGCTTCCATGGAGCCCTTGAGCTGCTCGGAAACCTTCTCGAAATACTCGATCCCCTGGTCGAACGTTGCCCAGTTCTTGTAGGTGACGCTCAGAATGAGGTCCGGCTCGCCCTGGCGGGCGTTGGGATTGGAATACATGGCGTAGTCGATGACGTGGCCGTCCTTCTTCTGGATGTCCAGGGACTTGCGCCACAGGCTGTTCAGGTCGTTGATGTAGGCATTGAACATGCCGGGCTTGATGTGCACGTGGGTGATCTGCACCACGTGGCCGTCTTCCCAGTTGCGGGAATGATCCTGGGCGACGGCGCCCGTGGCAGTCAGGCACAGCAGTACCGCGGCCGCGAAAAGGCCGGTGATCTTCGTCTTCATTGCGCTCTCCCCCTTGCGGGTTCTGGTTTTGATTGTGATGTCGGTTCGCGGCCGCAGCCGCCCGGCCACTATACGCGGACGCTCCCGAGAAGTTGACTCAATCGGTCAATGAGCCGACGGCCGCGGCTCAGATGAGCACCTCGCCCAGCGGGCGGCGGACGCTCGCCCTGGTCTTCGGGCCGTAGCCGAAACGCAGCAGCAACTGAGGCGCGTTGTCGCTGCCCAGCACGTCCTGCAGCAGGGGCCGGAGCTGCGGTGTCTCCAGCGGCTGGTTCAGGTAGGCGGCGGTGGCGCCGTCGGCGGCGAGGCGCAGCAGCACACGGGACAGCGCACGGCCGGCCCGCAGCCAGTGGGCGACGTCGTCTTCCGGCGTGCTCAGGATGGCCAGCAGGGGCGAGCCGGCCATGATCTTCTTCGCATCCCCGGCGGCGACGCCGTTGCCGAGGTCGAATGTGCGGATCACCAGCGCGCCCACCGGGGAGAGCACGTCGGGCACGCCGAAGGCCTCGCCGGACATGCCGTCCCGGCTCTCGGAGCGGCGCGAATGCACCCACGAGGCGAGTTCCCGGCGGAAGCCGGCGTCCGCGAACTGGGTGCGATCGCCTTCGGCCACGAGATCCGCAATCTCGGCCTTGGTGGTGTCGTCGCCCACCAGGGTCAGTTCGGCGCCCTGATGCGCCGCCAGTTCCCGGCAGCGGGCCTGCAGCGGCGGCGGCAGGCGGCGTTGCTCGAACGCGTGCCGCGTCGTCCGCCGCTCGGGGATGGCCTCGAACAGCGCCCGGTCCTCCTCCTCCGGCGTGACGGCCTCTCCCAGGCGGAACACGGCGAGCAGGTCCGGTTCCCCCTGGTCGGGCAGCAGCTCGAGAACCGGTGCCCGTCCGAAATAGCGCGCCGCGACCGCCAGATGGTCCAGGGCGGCGCCGCAGGACATGGTGAGCTCACGGTCCCGGGGGTCCACCACGGGCAGCGCACGCCGACGGTCGGCATACAACTCGACGGCATCTTCGTGCAGACGGAACAGCCACGGCTGTGAGTTGTGGCTGGAGGGCGCCCGGATGGCGTAACCCAGCAGGAACCTGAGCTGGTCCTGTTCGCTCCCGCTGGCGGGGAACGGCGGCTTCTTCTTCGCGGCGGCGCTCTCCATGGCCCGGCTCCGTGTCCTGTCCTGCCGACGCTAGGTGCGCCCCGGGGGCGCGGCAATCCGGGCTTTCCGAGAGGCGGCGGCCGGTCGCGCGGATGACAGCACCGGGCCGGTCGGTTAGCGTCTGTCGTCCGGGCCATGCGCAGGGGAGTGACCGTTTTGCTGAAAGCCGACGCCGGAGAACTGGAGGGACTGCTCGATTTCCTGCGCGCCGCCGAGCGCCTGAAGGAGACCGAGCGCCATGCCTGGACCTCCGGCGGGCGGCGGGAGAGCGTGGCCGAGCACACCTGGCGGCTGTGCCTGATGGCGATGCTGGTGGCCGACGAGTACCCGCACCTCGATTTCCCGCGCCTCATCCGCCTGTGCATCGTCCACGACCTGGGCGAGGCCATCGGCGGCGACGTGCCCGCGCCCGAGCAGGAGGACGCGCCGGGCAAGAGCGAGCGCGAGCGCCGCGACCTGGAGACCCTGGTTCGCCCGCTGGCTGCGCGGCAGCGCGAGAGCCTCCTCGGCCTGTGGGAGGAATACGAGGCCGGCCGCACGCCCGAAGCCCGCCTGGCGAAGGCGCTGGACAAGCTCGAGACCATCCTTCAGCACACCCAGGGCGACAACCCGCCCGGTTTCGACTACCGCTTCAACCTGGACTACGGCCACCGCTATACCTCCGACGACCCCCTCATCCTGCTGCTGCGCGAGCTGCTGGACGTCGAGACCGAGCGCCGGGCCCGGGCCGCGGAGAGCGCAGGCCGCGGCTCGCGTTGATATCCGTCAACGGGCACGGCCGCGGCCCTCGCTATACTGAACCCCGAGCCGCAGACCCCGCGAGGGCAAGGAGGTAAACCATGTCACGCGCAGCCGTATTCCTGTCCGCCGCCCTGCTGGCGCCTCTCTCACTGGCGGCGGCGCAGTGGTCCGACGAGGAGCAGCGCTTTCTCGAGTGGCAGAAGAGCTGCTGGGCCGACGACGGCGCCGAGATGGTGGAACGCTGCTTCCATGACGACTACGCCGGCTGGGGCAACGGTTTCGCCGTGCCCTACGACAAGGCGGACCGCAACACCATGTTCGCCAGCGAGCGTACCCGCACCGACTTCGAGCTCATCCAGCTGAAGCCGCTGGATATCCGTGTCATGGACGACACCGCCATCATCCTTTATGTGGTGACCTACGAGATCACCGACAAGCGGGACGGCGAGACGCGGGTGGTCACCGAGAAGTGGACCGACGTCGCGGTGCGCGAGGACGGCGACTGGCAGTGGATCGCCGATCACGGCGAAACCATCGACTAGGGCGGCCGTGAGCGGCGACACCCGTCACTGGCTGAAGATCAACCGCGCGCCGGTGCTGACCCTGTGGGCGGCCGTCGTGGCCGAACGCCTCGGTTTCGAACGGGACGAAGCGCTGACGCTGGACCGCATCCGCAGCATGGCGGACGAGGCCGGCGCGGACGCCTAGCCGGGCGCCGCGTCTGGCAGTTCCTTCGCGTGGGCGCGCAGGTGAGACTGGAGGTCCATCCCGATCTTCAGCGCGATCAGCAGGACCAGTCCGGCCAGCGGCGCGTCCAGCGCCGTCAGCAGCGCGCCGCCCGCCAGGATGGTGACATGCAGCAGCACGATGCGGCCGTAGGGCCGTGCCATCAGCTGCTTCGGCGAGGCTTCGCGGTACTCGCCCCGCAATATGAAATTGACGGCGAAGGAATAGCCGTGGCTCGCGACCAGCGCCAGCACGGGCAACAGCAGGTGCTCGCGCGCGATGATGCCCGCGACCAGCGCGGCGTCGGGCAGGGCGCCAGCATCGGGCATGTCGCCGAACAGGCTCAGTACGAAGCTGCCGTGCACGGCCGTGAACATCCCGTAATGGACGCAGAAGAACGCCACCAGGAACAGCTTGCCGGCCCAGAGCACCGGTTCCGCCGGCCGCGCGCTCAGCATGCGCGCGGCATTGAAGAAGCCGATGACGATGTTTTCGAACCAGAACAGGAACAGGATGGGGAACACGGCCCAGCCCCAGGCGAATACCCCGTACAGCGGGACGAGATTCGCCAGGATCAGTGCGGCGGCCGTCGAGTCCAGCCGCCGGATGGCACGGATGAGTTCCATGGCAGCGCATCATACCCGTGCCCGCGACGGTCGAACCCGTATGCCGTTCACGGCAGGCAGCGGAGCCGCGCATGAGTGCCTGGTCGGCGCAGGCCGAGGCGGTGCCCGGAGGCAGGCGCCACACGCTGGAGGAGCGGGGCGCGCCGCTCAGCCGTGCGCGTTTCCTGCAGCGGCTCCGGGATGACGCGGATTTCGCCTCCTGGTATTCGGAATTGCTCGCCGCCGCGCCCTGGCCGGCGTTCTACTGGGAGAACCCCCCGCTCGCCGCCGGCGTGCTGGAGCGCCCGGCGGAGTTCGTGCTGATCGAGGCACCGGCGCTGGCTGCGGTGCAGCCCGATGCGGAGACCTTCAGCGGCCACTTCGGCGCCGGCGACGGCGTGGTGACTTTCACCAATCTGGGCGGCGACGCGCTGCTGGTCGTGCCCGAGCCGGCGGACGACGCCGGGCCCGATGCCTGTGCCCATCTGGCCGCATTCCTGCGCGGGGCCCCGCGCGCCCAGGTCCGGGCGCTCTGGCGCGCCGTGGCCGCCGCCGTTCTCGATCGCCTCGGCGACGAGCCGCTCTGGCTCAGTACCTCGGGCACCGGTGTGGCCTGGCTGCACGTCCGTCTGGACCGGCGGCCGAAGTACTACCAGCACGCCCCCTATCGGAGCGCGCCGTGAGGCTTCGACGGGCGGCCCGGACACTCTTCGGGACAGTCGCAGCCGCGAGCCTGTTGTTGCCCGGTGCCGACGTTGTCGCGGCAGCCCGCTGCCCGTCGGCGGCCCTGGGCTACGCCGTGCTGCCTGCCGAAGACATGTCGCTGCCGCCGGGCGCGGAGGTCGCCACCCGCGAGTCGACCCTGTCGGCCTGCTTCCTGTCGTTGGCCGGCAGCCGTTCCGGCCTCGATCTCGGCATGGATTACGCCTACGTCCGCCACGAGTACGACGGCGTGACCGGACGCGACCGGGACCTGCACCGGCTGCAGTTGCCGCTCACGCTCCGTCGCCAGGGCGAAGGCTGGCGGGTGGATGCCCTGCTTGCCCCTGGCGTGGCGACCTCGTCGAACGTCTTCAAGGACCTCGGCAGCCGGGCCGCCGGCGAGGATTTCCTGCTGACCGGCCGCGTCGAGCTGCGACTGCGGCGGGGGCCGCGCAGTGCCTGGCTGCTCGGCGCGGCCCACGACCGCAGCCTCGGGGAGAGCCGAACGCTGCCCGTGATCGGGCTGGAATACCGCCCTTCCGCCGCCCTCGGCCTGCGGCTCGCATGGCCGGACCCGTCCCTGCAGCTGGCCGTCTCGGAGCGCTGGTCGGTGGTCGTCGACGTCTTCCCCGCCGGGCAGCGCTGGCACGTGGTGAGCGACGACTTCGGCGATACCTTCGACTACCGGATGGAGGGCTGGCGCGCCCGGGGCACCTGGAGCTACCGGCTGACGGACGGCCTCGCGATCGACGTCGGCGTGGCCCGCGAGTTCGGCCGCGAACACGGCTTCGTGGACGATACGGGCCGGGCCGTCGACACGGCGGTGGATGCCGGCTGGGTCTTCACGCTCGGCATCCGCCTCGGCGGCATGCCGCTGCCCCGCGGCCGCGGCCCGGCGCTGCCGCGGCTCGCGCCATCGACCCCGGCCGGCAGTCCGGCTACTCTGCGGCCATGAGCGAGGAGACCCGCAAAGCGCTGCTGATCGATCTGGACGGCGTCGTCTACGAGGGGGAGCGGGCCGTAGACGGCGCGGTGGAGACGCTGCGCTGGATCCGCGACGAAGCCATCCCCCACCTGTTCCTCACCAATACCACTTCCCGGCCGCGCTCGGCGCTGGTCGAGAAACTCGCCGGCTTCGGCATGGAGGCGGACGAGGACGGCATACTTGCGCCGCCCGTGGCCGCGGCGGCCTGGCTAGCGGAGCGCGACGTGGATACGGTGGCCGCCTTCGTGCCCAAGGCCACCGCGGCGGAGTTCTCCGCATTCGACCGGCTGGGTGACGACGACGAGGGTCCGGCCGGCGCGGTGATCGTCGGCGACCTCGGTGAGGACTGGAGCTTCGCGCGGCTCAATCGGGCGTTCCGGCTGCTGATGGCCGAGCCGCAGCCGTATCTGGTCGCCCTCGGCATGACCCGCTACTGGAAGGCCGGGGACGGCCTGCGCCTGGATACCGCGCCGTTCGTCGTGGCTCTCGCCCACGCCAGCGGGGCGGAACCCGTGGTGCTCGGCAAGCCGGCGGCGCCGTTCTTCGAGACGGCGCTCGCGAAACTCGGCAGCGCGGCCGGCGAGACCGTGATGGTCGGCGACGACCTGCGCGCGGACGTGGGCGGCGCGCAGGAGGCCGGCATCGAGGGCATCCTGGTGCGCACCGGCAAGTACCGCGGCGAGGAGTCGACCGACGATGTGCGGCCGACCGCCGTGCTCGATTCCATCGCCGACCTGCCGGACTGGTGGCGGGGGCGCTGAGCACGGTCATGGCAGCGGCGGAGCAGGACGGGACGGCAAAGAAAGAGGGGCGCATCGCGCGCCAGCTGCGCATCGCGCGGGAGGTGCGCGCCGAGCCGCGCACGGCACTCACGCTGATCCGCGGCTGGCTCGTGGGTCTCTGGACGGCCCGCGGCGGCGGCCTCTACGGCCTCGGTGTCGTCGTCAGCTTCCTGATCCTGGAGGCGCGGATGATCGCCGACGACGTCGCCGGCAGCAGCGGCGTCACGGATTTCCTGGTCGGCGAACTCATCGAGTTCGTCTTCCGCCTGGGTTTCATGTCCGTCGTCAACGGGTTCCTCGCCCTGCTCTGGCCGCTGTGGGTGCTGGAGCGGCTGGGTTTCTGGGGCATCCTGCTGCTGGCCGCCGCCTACGGCGCGTTCGAATACGGCCTGCGCCCGCTGGTGGAGTCCCGGGTGCCGGAACTGGCCGAGGCGCGGGAGGCGAAGGCGGAACGGCGGCGCGAGAAGCGGGAGAAGAAGGCCGAGCGGTCCCGTCGCCGCACGGAGAAGAAAGAGCGCCGCCGCCGGGGCCTGCGGTAGCATTGAAGCCCGATATCGCCATGGTGATTCGCATCGCGCACATCGTCCGCGGAAAACAGGGAGCAGTGAGCCGTTGAACGCCCTGACAAAGCTCGGACCGGGCCACGTGTGGTTCCGCGCCTTCAAGTACACCGTCTACTGCCTGCTGGCGCTGAACGTCTGGCTGTTCTTCCTGGACGATTACGCCGCCAGCAAGGAGGTGTTCGTCGACGGCGTTACCTGGGGCAATCTGGTGGAGGCGTTCTCGGCCACCGTCGACACGCTGGCCTGGGTCATTCTGCTGCTTCTGTTCGAACTCGAGACGGCGGTCATCCCCGACGAGAAGCTCCAGGGCCGGCTGAAGTGGATGCTCACCGCCGTGCGCGGCATCTGCTACGCCTTCATCGTCTATGCCTTCTACGGCTATGTCAGCAAGTACTTCGTGGTCACCGACCTGGTCGAGCTGGGCCGCGTGAACGTGTGCGCGCTGGCCGACCAGGGCTACGCCTGGGTGGCCACGCTGGACGAGTACCCGCGGCTGACCGCCGAGACCTGCGCGGCCATGCAGGGCCAGCCCATCCTGCAGATCGCGGGCACGAAGATCGTGGGCACGCCGGAGCAGCTCGGACTGGCAAAGTCGCTGGCGCTGACGGATATCATCAATGCCGGCGACTGGCTCATCGTCGTCGCCCTGCTGGAGGCCGAGGTGTGGCTGCAGCTGAAGGGCCTGCTGAGCGACCGCCTGCTGGCCATCAACAAATGGATCAAGGGATTCCTCTATGCCGTGCTGTTCGCCTGCGCCATCTACTGGGGCATCGACGGCGATTTCCTCGACTTCTGGGACGCCTTCCTGTGGCTGGTGGCCTTCATCTTCATCGAGATGAACATTTTCGAATGGCACGAGGAGACCGAGCAGGAGGAAGCCGCGGAGGGAGCCGCTCATGCGTGATTTCGTGCAACGCCATCGCCGCCTGCTGATCGTCCTGGCCGGGCTGATCGCCGCCTGGACTCTGGCCGGTTTCTTCCTCGCGCCCTGGCTGGTCGAGCGCCAGGCGGTCAAGGCGGTGGCCCAGCAGTTCGACTCCGAACTCCGGCTGGAGCGCGTGGCCATCAATCCGTACGTGCTCAGCCTCACGATCGACGGCCTGGCGCTGGACGATCCCGCCGGCGAACCGCTGGCGCGGGCGCGGCAGATCCACGTCAACTTCCAGACGAGTTCGCTGTTCCGCTGGGCGTGGACGTTCGCCGAATTTCGCATCGACGCGCCGGAGCTTTTCGTTTCCCGGGACGGCGACGGCGCGTTCAACTTCCGCCGCCTGCTGGAGGCGCGCCCGCCGGCGGCGGAGGAACCGCCGCCGCCCGAGGCGGAGAGCGGACCGCTGCGCCTCATCCTCCACGACGCCGCGGTGACCGATGCCGCCCTGCACTGGCGCGACGCGGTGCCGCCCCAGCCGGTGGAGACCCGCTTCGGGCCCGTGGATGTTCGCGTGCAGGGACTCAACACACTGCCGGAGCAGCCCGGCACCCAGGAGGTGGTGATCCGGACGGCGACCGAAGGCACGCTCACCTGGTCGGGCAGCCTGCAGATGAACCCGTTCCGCGCCGCGGGGGAGGCGGCGATCGACGGCTCTCATTTCGAGCTGCTCTCGGCCTACATCCGCCACGAGACCGGCCTGGACATCACCGACGGCGATGCGGACATCGACTTCACCTACAGCGTCGCCGCCCGGCCGGACGGCGTCCTCGGCGCGACCGTGGACGACCTCGACGTGGTCTTCAACGACGTGCGCGTGCTGACCTTCCCGGCGGCGGCCGACGGCGGGCCGGGGCGCGAGCCGCGGGAGCTCCTGTCGGTGCCGCGGATCGCGCTGGCCGGCGGCCGCCTGCGCTGGCCCGAACGCGGGGTTGCCGCCGAGAGTCTCGATATCGAGGGGGCCGTGCTGGCGCTGCACCGGGATGTGGAGGGCACCCTGGACGTCGTGCGCAATCTGCCCGCGAGGGCAGCCCCGCCGGCCGCCGAAGAGACGGCGGAAAACGGGACGACGGACAACGGGACGGCGGACAAGGGGGGCGAGGCCGAGCCCTGGCGGCTCTCCCTCGGGCGGTTCCGCGTCGCTGACCTCGCGGCCAGCCTGCGCGACGAGAGCGTGGAGCCGGCCGCCGAGATGGCTGTCGACGCCGTGCAGCTGGAGATCCGCGACCTCGGCAACGAGCCCGGAGCGGCCTTCCCGACCACACTCTCGCTGCAGAGCGGTCAGGGCGGCCGCGCGGAGCTGGACGGCACTCTTGCGATGCTGCCGGAGGTCCGGGCGGACTTCGGCCTCGGCATCGACGGCATCCCGCTGGCCTGGAGCCACCCGTACATACAACCGCTCGCCGACGTCAGCCTGGACTCGGGCGTGCTCGACGCCGACGCCCGGCTGGCCACCTCCCCCGATGATCCGCTGCGCTTCGAGGGCGACATCGCCATCCGCGACTTCCTGATCACCGAGACCGATCTCGGCACCCGGCTCGGCAGCTGGGACCGGGTGGCCGCCGAGGGCATCGTCTTCAGCCTGGCGGGCGGCAATCTCGAAGTCTCCCAGGTGCGCATCGAGCGGCCCTACGGCGACATCCTCATCACGGAAGAGGGGCGCGTGAACCTGGGGCGGGTGGCCAAGGGGGATGCGGAGGCAGAGCCCGGCGCTGAGGAAGAGCCGGTCGGCGACGAGGCCGGGGCGGACGAACCGGAGCCCGCCGAGACAGCAGCCGGCGAGCTGCCGATCCGCGTCACGGTGGGCCGGGTCGTGATCGCCGATGGCGCCGCCGACTTCGCCGACCGCTCGCTGCCGCTGCCGTTCAGCGTGAAGATCGCAGAGCTGAACGGCGAACTCTCCACCATTGCCACCGCCAGCACCGAGCCCTCTTCGGTCTCGCTGGAGGGCACGGTGGACGAGTACGGTTTTCTGCGGATCACCGGCAGCGTCACGCCGCTGGCGCCCGCAGAGAATACCGACCTGCGCGCGGAGTTCGAGAACGTGGCCATGCCTCGCTTCTCGGCCTACTCGGTGCCGTTCGCCGGGCGGAAGATCGCCAGCGGCCGGCTCTACCTGGATCTCGGCTACCGGCTCACCGACGGCCGCCTCGCGGGCGACAACAGCATCGTGCTGCGGGAATTCGAGCTGGGCGAGCAGGTGCCCCACCCAGACGCCATGAGCCTGCCGCTCGGCCTCGCCGTGGCCCTGCTGAAAGACTCGAGCGGCACCATCGACGTGGACCTGCCCATCACCGGCGAGGTCGACGATCCCGAGTTCAGCATCGGCGGCATCGTGGCGAAGGCGCTGGGCAACCTGATCGTGAAGATAGCCACGTCTCCGTTCGCCCTGCTCGGCAACCTGCTCGGCGTGGAGGCCAGCGAGCTGGAGCAGGTGACATTCCTGCCCGGCCGCGCCGATCTGACGCCGCCGGAGGTGCAGAAGGCCGCGAATCTGGCCGAGGCGCTGACCCTGCGGCCCCAGCTCGTGCTGAAGCTGCCGCCGGTGCAGGCGCCGGCGGCCGATGCGCGGGCGCTGCGCGAGGCCACGCTGGAAGCTGCCGTGTCCGAGCGCGTGACCGGCGTTGCCGAGGACGGAGAGGCCGGCGCCATGTATGCCGAGCGGCGGCGGGAAGCGCTGGAAGCACTGTATCGGGAACTCGCCACCGTGGAGGATCCGCAGTCCCGGCTCGACGCCCTTCGCGCACAGAACACCCGGGTGACGGAGACGGACGACGGCGAGCCCGGCGAGACACGTTTCGATGCCACGGCCTATACCGCCGACCTCGAGGCCGAACTCCTACCCCTGCAGCCGCTGGAGGAAGGGGCGCTGGCGGCCCTCGCCGCCGAGCGGGCGGCGAACCTGCGCGATGCCATCCTGGCCGCGGGCAGCGGACTGGAAGGCCGGGTACTCGTGACCGAGCCGGCCGAAGTGTCGCCGACCGACAACGACCGGGTCGCCATGAAAGTGACCTTGACCGCCGACCGGCAGGCAGCCGCCGCACAGCCGCCGGACGACGGCGCCGATGCCGGACAACCGGCGGCCGGCGACTGATCGCCGCTCCTCGGCATTGACGGCGGTGGTCCAAACCGGCGCCGCCTGCGATAAAATAGGAGCTACGCAAAACACGGGGCCGTAGCTCAGCTGGGAGAGCGTCGCGTTCGCAATGCGAAGGTCGGGAGTTCGATCCTCCTCGGCTCCACCACTTCCCTCACCGGCAAGGAGGCATGCCATGCACGCGAGAACAGGGAGACTGTTCGTGGTTCTGGCGATCGCCTGCAGCGCACTCGTCACGGCCTGCGCCACGGGTCCGCAGCTGCGCACCGACTACGACCGCAGCGTCGATTTCACCGGCTACGAGACCTTCGGCTTTGCCGAGGAACTCGGCACGGACCGGGCGGGTTATTCCTCGCTCATCACCAGCCACTTCAAGACCGCGGTGCGCGACGAGATGGAGGCGCTCGGCTATCGCTACACGGAGACCGACCCGGACCTGATCGTCAACTTCTACACCCGGGTGCGTGAGCGCAGCGAAGTGCGCAGCCGGCCGTCCATGACCGTCGGCGTCGGCTACTACGGCTACCGTTACGGCCTGTACACCGCCTGGCCGCTGTACGAGCAGGAGGTGGACACGGTGCACTACCGGGTGGGCACGGCGAACATCGACGTGGTCGACGCCGAACGCAAGCAGCTCGTCTGGGAGGGCGTGGCCGAGGGGCGCCTCACCCGCGAGTCGCTGGAGAACCCGAAGCCCGCCATCGAGGAGGTCGTGCACGACCTGTTCATGCAGTTCCCGACGCGCCAGTAATCCGACGCCGGGCGATGAGGCGTCGCGGCGTCAGCCGTTCTTGCCGCGCTTGCGGCCGGTCACCATCGATTTCACCAGGTTTTCCCGGTGAGAGAAGCTCGCCGCCAGCACGCCGGCAACGTGCAGCAGCACGAGGAACACGGTGAAATTGGCCGAGGCCTCATGGATGTCCTCCCAGAACTCCTCGGCGGCTTCGCTGTTGCCGGCGGCTCCCGCGTCGCTGTCCTCGTCGCCGCGACCGTCCGCCCGGGCGGCGTTGATCAGCGACGGCGGCCCGGTGGCGGCCACGACGGCCAGCGGACCCGCGTTTTCCTCGATGGCATAGATCTCCAGGCCGGAGAACGTGGTGACCGCCAGGCTTGCCAGCAGCGCGAAGATCATGACCGCGCCCGCGGGGCTGTGGCCGATGTAGCGCCGCGCTCGGTGGGTCGCCAGCCGGCCGAGATAGCGCAGCGCCTGCACCGGCGAGTAGAGAAAGTCGCTGAAACGGGCGTGCTCGCTGCCGATAAAGCCCCACAGAATACGCAGAAGCACGACCCCGGCCACTGCATAGCCGGCCCAGACGTGCTGCGCGAGCAGTTCTTCTTCCGTGAAATACGCGGTGAAGAACGCTGCCACGAGTACCCAGTGGCCGATTCGCACCACCGGGTCCCACACCTTCACGGTCTCTATTCTCTCTGGCATCTCCGGTCTCCTCGCTGTCGGGGTTGATCCATCATCCCCGGGGCACCGCGATGCTACTATCCGCCATCCGTCCTATACGTTGCGCAGACCGGAACAGCGAGCGGCCTTATGTCGGATGACGTACACGACCGGCGTCGGTTGCCGGCGGTGATGGCTTTGCTGGCCGTCATCGCAGCGCTCATCGCCTGGGATCTCCTGCTGGACTATGGCGAGGGCGCGGACTGGCGCCATGTTTCGATCGAACTGGCCGTGCTGGCGGCGGCGGGCGCGGGCCTCGTGCTGCTCTGGGGACGGCTGGAGCGCACCCGTTCGGATCTGGCCGCGGCGCGGGATCGGGCGGAAGAATGGCAACGGCAGAATCGGGAGCTGGTGCGCGGGCTCGGTATCGCAATCGAGAATCAGTTCGCCCAATGGGGTCTGACCCGGGCGGAATCCGAGGTGGGCCTGCTGCTGCTGAAAGGGCTGAGCCACAAGGAGATCGCGGCGGTGCGGGACACCAGTGAGCGCACCATCCGCGAGCAGGCCCGGGCGGTCTATCGCAAGTCGGGCCTGTCGGGCCGTTCCGCCCTGTCCGCATTTTTCCTGGAGGATCTCCTCGTCCCCGGCGAGCCGCGGGAGTAGCCAGGGCCCGGCATTCTCTGCGCGGCGGCCGGCCATCCAGCCGAAGCTACATGCCCTCGCGCCCGTGCGGCGCCTCGAAGTCGAGCTCCGGCCCCACCGGCACGATGCGAGTCGGATTGATGGTCTCGTGGCTCGCGTAGTAGTGCTTCTTGATGTGCTCGAAGTTCACGGTCTCCCGGACCTTCGGATGCTGGTACAGATCCCGGGTGAAGCCCCACAGATTCGGATACTCGGTCAGCCGGCGAACGTTGCACTTGAAGTGGCCGTGGTAGACCGGGTCGAAGCGCACCAGGGTCGTGAACAGCCGGATGTCCGCCTCCGTGAGGGTGCCGCCCGCCAGCCAGCGTGAGGCGGCGAGCCGCTCCTCCAGCCAGTCCATGGTCTCGAACAGCGGATGCACCGCCTCCTCGTAGGCTTCCTGGGTGGTGGCGAAGCCCGACTTGTACACGCCGTTGTTCAGCGTGTGATAGACCCGCTCGTTCACCGCGTCTATTTCCTCGCGCAGCGGCCCGGGATAGTAGTCGCCGGGGTCCGCGCCGAGGTGGTCGAACGCGGTGTTCAGCATGCGGATGATCTCGGCCGATTCGTTGTTGACGATGGTGTCGCGCTTGCGGTCCCAGAGTACCGGCACCGTCACGCGGCCGCTGAAGGTGGGGTCCGCCTTCTGGTACAGCTGATAGAGGCGCTCGACGTTGTGGATGGGGTCCGGAACCACGCCGGGGCCGGGCTCGAAGGTCCAGCCGTGTTCGGCCATGTACCAGTGCACCACCGAGACCGGCAGCATCTCTTCCAGGCCCTTCAGCGCGCGCACGATCAGTGCCCGGTGGGCCCAGGGGCAGGCCAGTGACACGTACAGGTGATAGCGGCCCGGCTCCGCCGCGAAGCCGCCCTCGCCGGAGGGTCCGGGCTCGCCGTCGGCGGTGATCCAGTTACGGTACGCCTGTTCCTGGCGCTTGAACTTCCCGCCGGTGGACTCCGTGTCGTACCACCGATCCCTCCACTGGCCATCTACGAGCAAACCCATTGCCGGCTCCTTGACTGAGTGCGTTCGTTCCGCGGACGAGGAAAGGCGCCGGCCGGAGCGGTCCGGCCGGCGCCCGGATGACAGTCTACTGCTTCAGGCGCGACGTGGCCGATTTCACGGCCGCGGACATCGACTGCCAGGCGCTCTCGGCGCCGGCCTTGATGTCTTCCCAGGCGTCGTCGCTGGCATCTCTCAGTTCCTCGAGCCGTTTCTTCATGTCGTCACGGCGGGACTTCAGATCCGCGATCGCCTCGGAATAGTCCTCCTCGGCGTCGGCCTGCTGCTGTTTCGCCTTTGCCTGCAGCTTGTCGATCTCGGCGTTCCATTCCTCGAGCTGCGCTTCCAGCTTCTTCTGATAGGTATCTTTGTCGGCCATGCGTAGCACTCCTTTTCTGCGCTTCATACACAGAGATGGGAGCGGATACGGCCCGATCAAGATGCCACCCGGGGATTTAACCCAGCGTTGCGTCGAGGAACATCATCACCACGAAGCCGGCCAGCAGCGAGAAGGTGGCGACGTTCTGCAGCCCCCGACGATGGGTCTCCGGGATGATCTCGTCGCTGATGATGAACAGCATGGCGCCGGCGGCGAAGGCCAGCGCCCAGGGCATGAGCGGCCCGGCGACGGACACCGCCGCACTGCCGAACAGCCCGCCGATGGGTTCGGCCAGGCCGGTGAGGAAAGCCACCAGCCAGGACTGCAGGCGGGTATAGCCGGCGCCGATCAGCGAAACCGCGACGGCCAGGCCCTCGGGCAGGTTCTGGATGCCGATGCCGGTGGCGAGCGCGAGCCCGTTGTCGATATTGCCGCCGGCGAAGCCGACGCCGACGGCCATGCCCTCGGGGAAGTTGTGCAGCGTGATGGCGATGATGAACAGCCAGATGCGTTCCAGCGCCGCGGTGTCCGGGCCTTCGCGTCCGGTAAAGAAATGCTCGTGAGGCACGTAGCGATGGATGGCCGCCAGCGCCAGCGCGCCGAGCAGCAGGCCCGCGATGACCACGCCGACCGCCACCTGCCGGCCGCCGAATTCCGCTTCGCCGTAAGCGATGGCCGGCAGCAGGAGCGAAAAGAAGGAGGCCGCCAGCATGATGCCGGCGGCGAAGCTCAGCAGCAGATCCTCGGTGACATGCGTGAGCCGGCGGACGAAGAACACGCCCACGGCGCCGAGGCCGGTTCCGAGCCCGGCCACCAGGCTCGCGACGAAACCGAGCCAGACGACGTTGACGGCGGTATCGTGCATGTGGGATACACCCCGGTGGCCAAGGCATCGGGCCTGAAGGCCCTTCTAGAGCATCTATAGCATCTATAGGATCGGGCCTGAAGGCCCTCCTGCGTTACACATGGCAGTTCCTCCCGACGATCCTCACGCCAAGCCCGTGCGCGAGGCGGAGTTCCGCTTCTACGAGGAGCTGAACGACTTCCTGCCGCCCGCCCGGCGCAAGTGCGGCTTCGTCCACCGCTTCACGGATACGCCGTCGGTGAAGGACACCGTCGAGGCGCTGGGCGTGCCCCATACCGAGATCGACGTGATACTCGTCGACGGCGAGTCCGTCGGTTTCGGCCACCGGTTGCGCGGCGGCGAGCGGGTGGCCGTGTATCCGGTGTTCGAGCGTCTCGACGTCTCGCCCCTGGTCCGGCTGCGCCCGGCGCCCCTGCGCGTCACCCGGTTCATCGCCGACGTGCACCTCGGCACGCTCGCCCGCTATCTTCGCCTGCTGGGCTTCGACACGGTATGGCGCAACGACCTCGGCGACGAGGAGATCATCGACCGTGCCCTCGCCGAGCGCCGCATCATCCTCACCCGGGACATCGGCATCCTGCGCAACGGCCGCGTGACCCACGGCTACTGGCTGCGGTCCACCGAGCCGGTGGCCCAGCTCGAGGAGGTGGTCCGCGCTCTACAGCTGGGCCCGGCTTTCGAGCCCTACACCCGCTGTCTGGAATGCAACGGCGAGTGCGTGCCGATCCGCCGCCGGGAGGCCGCCCGCGTGGTGCCGCTGCAGGTCTTCCTGGTGTACCGGGATTTCCGCCGCTGTGCGGGTTGCGGGCGCATCTACTGGCCGGGGTCCCACCTGCGGCGTCTCGATGGCGTCATCGAGCGCGCCCGAGCGGCCGCCGGCCTGCAGCGCCGCCCGTCGCAATAGCGGCGGTTGCGGCCTGCATCGGGCCACGGTCACGGCCGTCACGGCAGCGCCGGTGGCCGGCCTAGCGGTACTGAGGCACCACCCGCTCGAAGTAACAGCGGGTGCCGTCGTCCAGCAGGATCGAGTTGTAGACGTTCGTCGCGCCGCTGTCCGGCGTCACGAAGAGCACCTCCCCGGTCTCCGTCAGACCCGGGCACGGCTCGGCCAGCGTCACCTCCAGCACCAGGCCGTCCTCGCCGGTGGCGAGGTCCAGCGTGCGCTCGTCGACGACGTTCCAGCCGATGAACGAGCCGGCGGCCACCAGTGTGGAGGGTTCCGGGCGCGCCGGCGGAGGCAGCTCCGCGGCCCGCGGCCGGCTCGCAGCGGCCTCGAGCGCCTCGGCTTCATCGCGGCTCAGCTCGACGATCCTGAGCGTCCAGTCCACGTCGTTGCCCGAGATGCCGATGCGGAACTCACCGCTCTCGCGAATCAGCTTTGAGCCGGCACCGGTGCCGCGGAGCTGGGTGATGAAGCCGAGATACTCGCTCGTCTCCGCGTCATACAGGTTGGTGTAAAAGGCGGACAGCAGGGGATGCTCGCTCTCGGCCTCCCAGTCCACCCGCCAGGGGCCCTGCACCTCGAAGCGGGGCGTCGTGTCCGGCCCCGAGCCGGTGAAGGTCTTCACCAGGTTCTCCGCCCCGGCGGGGACGGCGAAAACGAGGAGCGGAATGACGGTCGACAGCAGCCATGTCCCTGGCCGCCAAGGGGTCTTGCGCGTATTCATGTCTCCTCCCGAAACTGCCCGCGCCGGCACCGCCGCGCGCGGTCCAGTCAACCAGTCGCTCGCGGTCTTTCCTTGCACTCACCATGCTGTGGCAGACGCCCTCGCCGCAGCAATACGTAATGCTTGCAGCCGACCTCTCCGGTGCCGGACCTCTCCGGTGCAACTTTTCCAACTTGTTCCCTCGACGCGAATCAGGGAGCGCCGCGGATGCGACTGGCGAGGAGGATGAGTCAGCCGCCTTTCTCGGGCAAGATAACGGGCCGATCGACGCGACGAGAACAACGAAGATGAAACGACGCCTCCCGCCGCCCCTGCTGATTCTGCTGGTCCTGCTGACTGCCGCATTCCCGGCGCTCGCCGCCGACCAGCCTGCCGACGACCGCGCCGGGGAGGCCGCGGAGGCCCTCGCGACAGACGCATGGCAGTCGATGCCCGGCTTCATCGACATGTACTGGGACGAAGAGGGCGGCCGCCTCGTGCTGGCGCTGGATGCCTTCGGCGCACCCTTCATCTACCAGTCCTCGCTGGCCCGGGGCGTGGGCTCGAACGACATCGGCCTGGACCGGGGGCAGCTCGGGGCCACCCGCCTGGTGGAGTTCCGCCGCGTCGGTCCCCGCGTGCTGCTGGTCCAGCACAACCTGGCCTACCGGGCGCTCGGCGGCGATGCCCCGGCACGCGCGGCGACAGCCGAGTCCTTCGCCACCGCGGTCCTGTGGGGCTTCGAAGTGCTGGGCGAACGGGACGGAGCGGTGTTCGTGGACGCCACCGCCTTCCTGCTGCACGACGCCCACGGCATCGCCCGCCGCCTCGCGGACATGGAGGAGGGCACCTACGCCGTGGACGCCGACCGCTCGGCCGTCTACCTGCCACGCACGAAGGCCTTCCCGGACAACAGCGAGGCCGAGGCCATGGTTACCTTCACCGGCAAGCCGGAGGGAGAGTTGCTCCCCACCGTCGCCCCGGACCCGACCAGCTTCACGGTGCACCTGCATCACTCCTTCGTGCGGCTGCCGCCGCCGGGCTACGAGCCGCTGCCCTACGATCCCCGCGGCGGCATCATAGGCCTCAGCTACGGCAACGACGGCTTCATCGACTACACCTCCGGGATCGGCGAGCCTCTGCGGCTGGACTACGGCCGCCGGCACCGGCTGGCGAAGAAGGACCCGGCCGCGCCGATGAGCGAGCCGGTGAAACCCATCGTCTACTACGTCGACCGGGGCGCGCCCGAGCCGGTACGCAGCGCCCTGATCGAGGGGGCAGAGTGGTGGAACCAGGCCTTCGAGGCGGCGGGTTACCGCGATGCCTTCCGGGTGGAACTGCTGCCGGAGGACGCGGACCCCATGGACGTGCGCTACAACGTCATCCAGTGGGTCCACCGCTCCACCCGCGGCTGGTCCTACGGCGCCTCCGTTCTCGATCCCCGCACCGGCGAGATCATCAAGGGCCACGTCACCCTCGGTTCGCTGCGCGTACGCCAGGACTATCTCCTGGCGGAGGGACTATTGGCGCCGTATGAGGTGCCGGACCGAACTTTTGAAACTTTTCCAACTTATTCGCCGGCCCACGATCCCATGCTTGCCATGGCTCTCGCCCGCATCCGCCAGCTCTCCGCCCACGAGGTCGGCCACACCCTCGGCATCGAACACAACTTCGCCGCCAGCACCCAGGACCGCGCCTCGGTCATGGACTACCCCTTCCCGCTGATCCGCCTCACCGAAGAAGGCGACATCGACCTCTCCGCCGCCTACGACACCGGCCTCGGCGCATGGGACGAACGCGCCATCCTCTATGCCTACCAGGACTTCCCGCCGGGCGCCGACGCCGCAGCCGAACGCGACCGCATCCTGGCAGAGACCGCCTCACGCTACGCCTACGTCGCCGACGAGGACGCCCGCGGCACCGGCACCGCCCACCCGGACGGCAACCTCTGGGACAACGGCGCCGACGCCATCGCCGAACTCGAACACCTCCTGCGCGTCCGCGACGTCGTGCTCGAGCGCTTCGGCGAGCGCAACATCCGCCCCGGCCGCCCCTGGGCGACGCTGGAGGAGGTGCTCGTGCCGATGTACCTCCTGCACCGCTACCAGATCCGCGCGGTCTCCAAACTCATCGGCGGCCGCTACTTCGACTATGCGCTTCGAGGCGACGGCCAGCGCATCACCGCCGACGTGCCCGCGCAGCGCCAGGGCGCCGCCATCGACGCCCTCACCGCGCTGCTCGACCCCGCCGTCCTGCGGCTGCCGGACCGCGTCGTGGAGCTGATCCCGCCGCGACCGCCCGGCTACGCCCCCAACCGCGAACTCTTCCCGCGCGAGACCGGCAACACCTTCGACCCGGCGGGGCCGGCCGAAAGCGCCGTCGCCCTCACCCTGGCCGCGCTGCTCGACCCCGCCCGCGCCGCCCGCCTGGAGCGCCAGCACGCCACGGACGCGGACCTGCCCGGCTTCGCCGAAGTGCTCGACGCCTTGCTGGAGGCCACCTGGTATGCCGACCGCCGCGATCGCATGGAGGGCCTCATCCACCGCCGCACCAATCGCCAGACCCTGCACGCCCTCATGCGCCTGGCCGCCGACGAGGACGCCGACCCCGCCGCGCGCATGCTCGCCACCGGCGCCATCGACGGACTCGACGACTGGCTGGAAGACCGTCTGGAGGGCCGCATGGATGCGCGCTGGCGGGCCGCCTACACCGCCGCCCGTCAGGACATCGAGCGATTCGGCGACGACCCGTCCTACGTGGAACAGCTGCCCGCGACCACCGTGCCGCCGGGCTCGCCCATCGGCGACGGTTACTGACCGGTGCGCACGCTCAGGACAGCCGGAGTCCGTACTCGGCTTCCAGCCGGCTGTGATTCGACCAGAACGAGGGCGGCGGGGCACTGCCCGCCAGCGCCGCCAGTATGTCGAGGTGGGCATGCCAGCCGGCGGCGGCCCCGAGCAGGTCGCCGCGTGCGGGCAGTCCGGTCTCCGTCAGTCTCAGCAGCGTCTCGCTGCCCCTTGCCTCCAGCTCGAACGTCACGATGCTCGGCGGACCCTGTTCCGACGGCCACTCGAGGACCAGGCGCGACGGTGCGACCGCCTCCAGCACGCGGCCCTCGAGCCGCACCTCCCCGGACAGCGACCGGTACTTCT